>ERZ1046568.97-NODE-97-length-74154-cov-14.703856_pt1 | contig 74154 bp, 69 predicted proteins | sample MGYA00383092_ERZ1046568 | MGnify/ENA primary metagenome ERZ1046568 (study PRJEB29581, sample SAMEA5548362) | metagenome | biome: marine; feature: coastal; material: water | depth 1 m | study: Short-term variability in the microbial, nano- and picoplankton dynamics... | reverse complement strand
AGGTTCTTAAAAACCCAAAAGGAGCTTCAAAATCTTATTCACCAAGCAATCCTTACCAGCAAGAATACGTAATGAAAGGTGGCTCTTTTTTATGCCACGAGTCTTATTGTGCAAGTTTTAGAATTTCAGCAAGAATGGGAATGGAGCCTAATTCGGGTTCTGACCACATAGGGTTTAGAACTGTTGTAACAAAAGATATGTTGATAAAGTAAAAAAGATAGGCACTCATTTTAACAAAAAAACCTTGATGAAATTCATCAAGGTTTTTTGTTTCAGTCGGGGTGGCAGGATTCGAACCTGCGACCTCCTCGTCCCAAACGAGGCGCGATGACCGGGCTACGCTACACCCCGAAAATGATATTTCATTTAAGGATTGCAAATATACAGTCTTTTTGTAAAAAAGCAATTAAATTAGTTGTTATTATTAAACTAAAACTCTAATTAGTGGAGTTGTATTTTCGTTGTTAAAACTTATAAACATTCACCACTAGAATTCACAAAAAACTTTATTTTTACATTTTTAAAAATGGATAGTCAATATTATGTCAGATACAATAGAAAAAATTAGGTGTTTAATCATAGGTTCTGGTCCTGCCGGATATACAGCTGCTATCTATGCGGCCAGAGCAGACATGAAGCCTGTGATGTATACAGGTATGCAAATGGGGGGGCAGTTAACAACAACAACTGAGGTTGATAATTTTCCTGGTTATGCAGAAGGTACAGATGGAACTGCAATGATGGAAGATCTAAAAAATCAAGCTGAACGTTTTGGGACAGAAGTTCGTTTTGGTTTGGTTACAAAAGTTGATTTGAGTAAAGAGGTTGGTGGAATTCATAGAGTTATAGTTGACGAGTCTAAAGAAATAGAGGCTGAAACAATAATTATTTCTACAGGAGCCACTGCAAAATATTTAGGTATAGAAAGTGAACAACGCTTGATTGGTGGTGGTGTTTCTGCTTGTGCAACTTGTGATGGGTTTTTCTATAAAGGGCAGGATGTAGTGGTTGTTGGAGCGGGAGATACTGCAGCCGAAGAAGCTACTTACTTGGCTAATATTTGTAGTAAAGTTACAATATTGGTTCGTAAAGATTTTATGAGAGCTTCTAAAGCGATGCAACACAGAGTTAATAAAACTCAAAATATTGAAGTTTTATATAATACAGAAATTGATGAAGTTTTAGGTTCTAACGTGGTAGAAGGTGTTAGAACTATCAATAATAAAACACAAGAAACAGCAGAGCTTTCTGTTACAGGGGTTTTTATTGCTATTGGGCATAAACCAAATTCAGACTTATTTAAAGGAGTATTGGATATGGATGAAACCGGATACTTAATAACCGAAGGAAAATCGACTAAAACAAATTTACCAGGAGTTTTTGCTGCAGGAGATATTCAAGATAAAGAATATAGACAGGCAGTAACGGCAGCAGGTACAGGTTGCATGGCAGCTTTAGATGCAGAACGCTATTTAGGGGCTTTACAATAGTGCCTGAATTATATTTTACATAAATAAAAAAGAGATTACATTATAATGTAATCTCTTTTTTATTTATTGTATAAAGAAATACGTTTAAACTTCTACAGAAGCCTTCATCGATTTTCTGTAGGTAAAAGAATTAAAAATATTTCTTTTACCAAAATTATTCATCGATTTTGCGTTTATAAATTTCCCGAAAAGGATTTTGCTAACGCCAAAGTATTCATATTTATTTCCATCCGTAAAAGTAACTTCTAATAACATACTTTTATGATGCCAATCCGCAACTTGAAATTCTGTTATAGTTTTTTTGTATGCCTCTAAATTAGCTTCTTTAGTTTCTGGAGCAATACTCACTAAAAAATGATATCCATCAATAATTTGGGTACTCATTATGTCTGCTTCATCCTTTTCTTCTTGATTTTGAAACTTATCAGGATGCCATTTTTTAACCAAACCTCGGTAAGTTTTTTTTAGGTCCTTTAAATTAATAGGACCCTCTATTTCAAAAAGTTTTTTATATTGTTTTATACGCTTCATTGTAAGCTAAATTTTTTAAATGCGTGCAAAACTACTGATATTAAATGAATTGTGTTGCTAAAAACATGAAAATTATAAATTCAACTATTTCTTCTAATTTGCAACTAATTTTGTAATTACTTATCTAGGTTTTAATAAATCTCTCGAAAAAATATTAGTTTTAGGAATAACTTTACTGAATATTGTCAGTTGAGCTTGAAAAAAAATATATTCAACAAGCCCAATTTGACATCAAGAGATTTTTAGAAGCAATATTTATTTTCTGCTTTTACTTTTTCGGCTATTTCGTTGCGTAAATCGACAATATCGGGATAGTTTACATATTTTGTAAAACGCTTTAAACCCATTAACATCATTCGTTGCTCATCTCCTTCAGCAAAAGAAATGATACTTTCCTTACCTTTCTTTTCGATGATTTCTACGGAATGATATAAGTATAATTTAGACATCGCAATTTGTACAGATTGAGAATCTTCACCAAAACGTTTTGCGTTTTTTTCAGTTCTTAAAATTGCAGATTCTGCCATGTAGATTTCAATTAAGATATCAGAAGCAGCAATTAAGAGCTGTTGATGATTTTCAATATCTGGCCCATATTTTTGAAGCGCCGCACCTGCAACCATTAAAAATGTTTTCTTTAATTTAGCAATCATTGATTTTTCTTCAGAAAACAGTGCTGAAAAATCTGGGGTATCAAAAGAAGGTATTCCCATCAAGCTATTTGCTACTTCTGTTGCAGGTCCTAATAAATCTACATGTCCTTTCATCGCCTTTTTGATTAACATACCAACAGAAAGCATTCTATTAATCTCATTAGTGCCCTCGTAAATACGTGCGATTCTAGCATCTCTCCAAGCAGCTTCCATTGGTGTTTCTTCAGAGAATCCCATTCCACCAAAAATTTGAATTCCTTCATCTGCACAATTTTGTACATCTTCAGAAACAGCAACTTTAAGGATAGAACATTCAATAGCATATTCTTCTACACCTTTTAACTCTGCCTCTTGGTGTGTGTTTCCTGCTGCAACTCTTAAAGCAATTCTATCCTCAATATCTTTTGAAGCTCTATAAGTGGCAGATTCACCAACATAAGCATTAGTTGTCATTTCTGCTAGTTTAATTTTGATAGCTCCAAAGTCTGAAATAGGAGTTTTAAATTGTTTGCGTTCGTTTGCATAATTTACGGCATAAGTAATAACTCTGCGTTGAGAGTCTAAGCATGCTCCTGCTAACTTTATACGTCCAACATTTAAAGCATTCATGGCAATTTTAAAACCTTCTCCACGACTGGCGAGCATGTTGTCTGCAGATACAATAGTATCATTAAAAAACACTTGTCTTGTAGACGAAGCTCTAATACCTAATTTATGTTCTTCTTCACCTAAAGTAATTCCATTTGGATCGTTTTGATCGTACTCAACGATAAATCCAGTAATGTTTTTATCATTTTCTATTCGAGCAAAAACAATCATTATGCGGCAAAAACCTGCGTTTGAAATCCACATTTTTTGACCGTTAATTTTATATGATTTTCCGTCTTCAGATAGAGTTGCAGTTGTTTTTCCTGAATTTGCATCAGATCCTGCACCCGGCTCTGTTAAACAGTAAGCGCCAAACCACTCACCTGAAGCTAATTTAGGAACATATTTTTGTTTTTGTTCCTCCGTTCCGTACAAGGTTATAGGCATTGTTCCTATACCTGTATGTGCACCAAAAGCAGTACTAAAAGAACCCGTTCCACTTGAAATATAATCACATGTTAAAAGTGTAGAAACAAATCCCATTCCTAATCCTCCATAAGCCTCAGGAACAGCAACTCCTAAAAAACCTAATTCTCCTGCTTTGCGCATAACTTCTTCGGTAAGTGCATAGTCTTTTGATTCAAAACGGTTTTTGTGAGGAATGATTTCTCTATCATTAAACTCCATCACTGCCTCTTTCATCATTTGTTGTTCTTCAGAAAAATCTTCTGGGGTAAAAATGTCTTCACAATTCGTTTCTTTTACAAGAAATTGTCCTCCTCTTAATAAATCTGCCATTTTTTTGTTTTTTTAATTTTGTTATTAATTTAAGAATTCGAAAACACCTGCAGCACCTTGCCCTGTACCAACGCACATTGTTACCATTCCATATTTATTTTTCATTGTTCGTTTGCGCATTTCATCAAATAATTGCACAGATAATTTTGCTCCTGTACAACCTAAAGGATGACCCAATGAAATCGCTCCTCCGTTTACATTTACAATTTCTTGATTTAAGTCTAATTCACGCATTACAGCTAAAGATTGAGATGCAAAAGCTTCATTTAATTCAATTAAATCGATATCATTTTGTTGCAACCCTGCTTGTTTTAAAACCTTTGGTATTGCCGCGACAGGGCCAATTCCCATTATTCTTGGCTCTACGCCAGCTGCAGCATAATTTACGACTCTTGCAATTGGTTCTATATTTAATTCTTTCACCATTTCTTCACTCATCACCATTACAAAAGCAGCACCATCACTCATTTGAGATGAATTACCAGCTGTAACACTTCCTCCGGCAGCAAATACTGCTCGTAATTTATTTAGAACTTCAATTGATGTACCTTTTCTCGGACCTTCGTCTTTAGTTACAGTATATTTTTTTGTTGCTTTCTTCCCATCTTTATCGAGATAGGTTTGTTTCACTTCAATAGGAACTATTTGATCTTGAAAACGGTTTTCTGCTTGTGCTTTTAAGGCTTTTGTGTGCGAATTAAAAGCAAATTCATCTTGGTCTTTTCTAGAAATATTAAATTGATTTGCTACGGCTTCTGCAGTATTTCCCATTCCCCAATAATAATTAGCATGGCCATCTTTAATCGTATCATAATTCAACTCCGGTTTAAAACCAGTCATGGGTACAGAGCTCATGCTTTCTGCACCACCAGCAATAATACAATTTGCCATTCCTGCTTGAATTTTAGCAGCAGCCATCGCAATTGTTTCTAACCCTGAAGAACAAAAACGATTTACTGTAACTCCAGGAACATCCACAGAATTTAATCCTATTAAAGAAATAAAACGTGCCATGTTTAGTCCTTGAGAACCTTCTGGCATCGCGTTACCTACAATTACATCATCGATTCGCTTTACGTCTAGGTTGGGGATTTTTTTCATCATGTGTTGAATGGTTTCTGCACCCAACTCGTCTGCACGTTTAAATCGAAAAACACCTTTTGGAGCTTTCGCAACTGCTGTTCTGTATGCTTTTACTATATATGCTTGTTTGCTCATAATTTTAATTTCTTAAAGGTTTACCCGTTTTTAACATGTGTTGAATTCTTTCTAATGTCTTCCGCTCCGTACAAAGGGATAAAAACGCTTCTCTTTCAATGTCTAGGAGATATTGTTCTGTGACCAATGTTGGTTCAGATAAATCTCCACCAGCCATTACATAAGCTAATTTATTCGCGATTTTCATATCGTGTTCACTAATGTATTTAGAGTCTTTCATAGAATCTGTTCCTACCAAAAACATACCCAAGGCTTGTTTTCCTAAAATTTTAACATCATTGCGTTTTGCAGGCTGTGTGTAACCACTTTCTGCCATTAATTTAGCATGTACTTTTGCTGTTGCTATTTGTCTGTCTTTATTAACAACAACAATATCTTTTCCTTTTTGAAGTAAACCTAAATCGAATGCTTCATATGCAGAGGTAGATACTTTTGCCATACCAATGGTCAAGAAATTTTCTTGTAAAATGTTTAACTCAACATCTCCTTTTCTAAAAGAATCTGACGCTCTTAACGCCATTTCTTTAGAACCACCACCACCAGGAATTACACCAACTCCAAATTCTACCAACCCCATGTATGTTTCAGCAGCAGCAACTACTTTATCTGCGTGTAAAGAAATTTCACAACCACCGCCTAAAGCCATTCCATGAGGTGCAGAAATAGTTGGTATTGATGAGTAACGCATGCGCATCATTGTATCTTGAAAATATTTAATAGCATAATTTAACTCATCGTATTCTTGCTCTACAGCCATCATAAAAATCATACCAATATTTGCGCCAACAGAGAAGTTAGATCCTTGATTACCAACAACCAAACCTTGAAAGTCTTTTTGGGCTAAATCGATGGCTTTGTTAATACCTGCCAAAACATCTCCACCAATTGTATTCATTTTTGATTGGAATTCTAAATTTAAAATTCCATCTCCGATATCTTCAATTACAACGCCAGAATTTTTCCAAACTTCGTTTGATTTTCTTATGTTATTTAGAATGATAAAAGATTCTTGACCAGGTTTTTTGGTTTGAGTTTTAGTAAGAATATCATAAAAATGAGTTGCTCCTTCTTTTACAGAATAAAAAGAAGTTATACCAGCATTTAACATTTCTGTTATCCAAGTTGCAGGTTTTTTTCCTTCAGCTTTCATTAATTCTATTCCTTTTTCTATACCAACAGCATCCCAGATTTCGAAAGGTCCATTTTCCCAGCCAAAACCAGCTTTCATAGCATCATCTATCTTATAAAGTTCGTCAGAAATTTCTGGAATTCTATTTTGAACATACGCAAACATTGCTGCAAAGTTTTTTCTGTAGAATTCGCCCGCCTTGTCTTTTCCACCAACTAACACCTTAAATCTGTCTATTGGTTTATCTATCGTTTTTGTCAGTTCTAAAGTTGCAAATTTTGCACGTTTTTTAGAACGATATTCTAGTGTGTCTAAATCTAATGTTAGAATTTCTTTTTTACCTTCAGCAGATATGGTTTTTTTATAAAATCCTTGTTTAGATTTGCTTCCTAGCCATTTGTTTTCCATCATTTTATTGATGAAATCGGGGAGTTTGAAAAGCTCGTGAGCTTCATCATTTGGACAGTTTTCATAGATGCCGTTTGCAACGTGCACCAAAGTGTCTAATCCAACGACATCTACAGTTCTAAAAGTTGCAGATTTTGGACGACCAATAACTGGGCCTGTCAATTTATCAACCTCTTCAACAGTTAAACCTAATTCTTTAACTTGATGGAAAAGAGATTGAATTCCGAAAATTCCAATTCTGTTTCCTATAAATGCAGGAGTGTCTTTTGCTAAAACTGAAGTTTTACCTAAGAATTTTTCGCCATACATCATTAGGAAGTCTGTAACTTCTTTTTTACAATCTGGACCTGGCACAACCTCAAAAAGTTTTAAATATCTTGGTGGATTGAAAAAGTGCGTAACCGCAAAATGCTTTTGAAAATCTGCACTTCTTCCTTCGTTCATAAACTTAATGGGAATACCAGAGGTGTTAGAAGAAATAATAGTTCCTGGAGTTCTGTGTTTTTCTAGTTTTTCAAAAACGATTTTTTTAATATCTAGTCTTTCTACAACAACTTCCATAATCCAATCTACATCTGCAACCTTTGCAATATCATCCTCTAAATTACCCGTGGTAATTCTGTTTGCGAATTTTTGGTTGTAAATAGGAGAGGGTTTGGATTTAAGCGAAGCTTCTAGTGCATCGTTTACGGTACGATTTCTTACAACTTTGTCTTCTAGCGTTAAACCTCTCGCTTTTTCTTTATCGTTTAATTCTCTTGGTACAATGTCCAGTAATAGAACTTCAACACCGATGTTTGCAAAATGACAAGCAATTCCGCTTCCCATAATACCAGAACCAACTATTGCTACTTTTTTAATTCTTCTAGTCATTAGTCTTTTTTATTTTTTACTTCTTTATTGTTGATGTTTTTATAAATTTCTCTTTCTGTAATCAGTTTATTCACTGTTGCTGTTACTTTAAAGAAACCCTCTAAATCTTTTTCAGAAACGTTTTTTCTTACAGTTTCGTTAAATAGTATAACATGACCTTTCGAGATTTTACGCATCTCTTTGCCGTACTCAGTTAGTTTTATAATGACGCTTCTGCCATCATCAGGGTTTTTTTCTCTGCAAATAGCACCCTTATCTTCCATTGTTTTTAATATTCTAGAAAGACTTGTGGGTTCCATTCCCATTGAAGGACCTAAAGCTGTAGAAGCGGTTCCTTTTTGTTTATCAATATTTAATAAAACAAAAGCAGTAGCCATTGTACTATCGTGCTTTGCAGCCCTTTCATTATAAACTTTAGCAACAGCTTGCCATGTTGCTCTGAGTTCATGGTCTATTGATTTTAATTTTTTCATCTTGTCAAATATATAATAATTTATTATGCACGCATAGTAAATTCTAAAAAAGTTATGCATGCATAATAAATTTTAACATAATTTAAAGTGTAACGTTTTTGCTAGTCTTGATACTAATACATAGAAAATATGTAGTTTTGTCTGCAATTCTATTTGAAAAAAAATCAACTTTTATCAATGAAAAATTTACTAGAAATAAACAATATTGTAAAAAATTATGGGGACTTTAGAGCATTAAATGATGTTTCTATACACATACCTAAAGGTTGTGTTTATGGTTTGTTAGGGCCGAATGGAGCTGGAAAAACATCTTTAATTAGAATTATCAACCAAATTACAATGCCGGATAGTGGCGCTGTTATTCTAGATGGAGAGACTTTAGCGCCGCATCATACCGCACAAATTGGGTATTTACCAGAAGAGCGAGGTTTGTATAAATCTATGAAAGTTGGTGAACAAGCTTTGTATTTGGCACAATTAAAAGGCTTGAGCAAAACGGAAGCTAAGAAAAGGTTGAAATATTGGTTTGAAAAGTTTGATATTTCTGCCTGGTGGAATAAGAAAATTGAAGAACTATCAAAAGGAATGGCTCAAAAAGTACAGTTTATTGTTACTGTAATGCACAATCCTAAATTATTAATTTTTGATGAGCCTTTTTCGGGATTCGATCCAATTAATGCACAGTTAATTGCTAAAGAAATTTTACAACTTAGAGATGAAGGAGCAACCATTATTTTTTCTACACATAGAATGGAGTCTGTAGAGGAAATGTGTGATGAAATTGCTTTGATTGATAAATCGAATAAAATTTTAGACGGTTCGTTGGCAGATATTAAGCGTGAGTTTAGAACACATACATTTCAAGTAGGATTGAATACAGAGAACCCCAAAGAAGTAGAAAAAATATTAAGAGAAAGTTTTGAGGTTTTTCCGTCGAACTTTAAATTATTGAATGACAGTTTAACGTTAAATGTAAAATTAACAGGAGGAAATTCTTCAAACGATTTGTTATCCTTTTTAACAAATAGGGGAGAAGTGCAACATTTTGTAGAAGTAGTACCGAGTGCAAACGATATCTTTATTCAGGCAGTAAATAAAAATAGTTAAAAAAATGAGTAAATTAAAACTAATTATACAGAGAGAGTTTATAGCGAAGGTTCGTAATAAATCATTTATAATGATGACTTTTTTAAGTCCTTTATTAATGATAGGTATGGGAGCTTTGATTTATTTTTTGATGCAAAAAAACGATGAGAAAATTAAAAAAATTGTTTACGTAGATAATTCTGAAATGTTTTCTAAAGAAGATTTTAAAGATTCTAAAACGATTCATTTTTTAGATTACACAGCTTTAGGCGCACAGGAAACAAAGAAAAAAGTAGAAGAAGGTAATTACTATGGGGCTCTAATTATACCGAAACAAGATAGTTTAGAATTACTAGCGAAATCAATAGAATTTTATTCGAAAGATTCTCCTGGAATGTCTGTCATAAATTCTTTAGAGAATAAAATTGAATCAAAAATCCGAAATAAAAAACTAAATAATTTTGGTATTGATCTAGATAAAATTCAAGCATCTAAAATTAATACGGATATTAAAATGTTTAATTTTTCTGGGGAAGAATCCTCAAAGTTAATAAACGGTCTAAAAATTGGAGTCGGTGCAATTGCAGGTTATTTGTTAATGATGTTTGTTCTGATTTACGGAACCTCTGTAATGAGAAGTGTTATTGAAGAAAAAACAAGTAGAATTATAGAAATTATCGTTTCATCCGTAAAACCTTTTCAACTAATGTTGGGTAAAATTTTAGGAAATGCGTCAGCAGGTTTATTACAATTCTTTATTTGGGGAATTATCATTTTTGTTATTTCTATAGTAGCTTCTTCTGTTTTTGGGGTAGATGTGGTCGAAATGCAGACGGCTAGAGTGCCTGCAGAACAAATGGAAGCTGCAAGAGCAGCAGCAGGAGGAGATAAAATGCAATTAGTTATTCAGGAAATTTTAAAATTACCTATTTTAAAGATGTTTGTTTTATTTATCTTTTATTTTTTAGGTGGTTTTATGTTATACAGTTCTTTATTTGCTGCAGTTGGAGCAGCGGTAGATAACGAAACAGATACGCAACAATTTATGATGCCAATAATGTTGCCTTTAATTTTAGGTGTTTATGTTGGTTTTGCGATGGTAATTAATGACCCTCATGGATCCATTGCAGTATTGTTTTCTCATATTCCATTTACTTCTCCAATAGTAATGTTAATGAGAGTTCCTTTTGGAGTTTCTTGGTATGAATTGTTAATTTCTATGGCATTATTATTGGTTACATTTGTATTTATGGTATGGTTAACTGCTAAAATTTACAGAGTAGGTATTTTAATGTATGGCAAAAAACCAACCTATAAAGATTTATATAAATGGTTAAAATATAAAGGATAAAATTTAATGAATACCTTAAAAGATTTTCTTAATTATTCTTGTCATTACTGAAGATATCCATATTGATTTCCAAAATATCTTGTTTTTAATTAATCATAATTTCAAGTGTCTAACAATTAAGAGCGATTTATGTTTTACAATCGATAAAAAATTTAGAGGAAACGATATATCAATTTCATTTCTGCAGAGAGATGTTCAACTTATAAAATAAAAAAATATGCCAAAGATTTTAATAATAGAGGATGAAGCTGCCATTAGAAGAGTCTTATCAAAAATAATTTCAGAAGAAAGTGATTCTTATCATGTAGAAGAAGCTGAAGATGGTTTGTTGGGTATAGAAATGATTAAAAATAATGATTATGATCTTGTTTTATGTGATATTAAAATGCCAAAAATGGATGGTGTTGAGGTGTTAGAAAAGGCGAAGAAAATAAAACCAGAAATACCCATTGTTATGATTTCTGGCCACGGAGATTTAGACACGGCAGTAAATACAATGCGTCTAGGAGCTTTTGATTATATATCAAAACCACCAGATTTAAATAGACTTTTAAATACGGTAAGAAATGCTTTAGATAGAAAAAATTTAATTGTAGAAAATAAACGCTTAAAGAAAAAGGTAAGTAAGGGTTACCAGATGATTGGAGAGAGCGAAGCTATTTCTCACATAAAAAATATTATAGAAAAAGTAGCCGCTACCGATGCAAGGGTTTTAATTACCGGACCAAATGGAACTGGAAAAGAATTAGTGGCGCATTGGTTACACGAAAAATCGGATAGAGCTCAAGCCCAAATGATTGAAGTTAATTGCGCTGCAATTCCGTCAGAATTAATAGAAAGTGAACTTTTTGGGCACGTAAAAGGATCTTTTACAGGTGCAAATAAAGAGAGGGCCGGGAAGTTTGAAGCGGCAAATAAAGGAACTATTTTTCTCGATGAAATTGGTGATATGAGTCTTTCTGCTCAAGCCAAGGTTTTGCGTGCCTTACAAGAAAATAAAATTCAAAGAGTTGGTTCTGATAAAGATATTAAAGTAGATGTTAGAATTGTTGCGGCAACAAATAAAAACCTAAAGCGAGAAATTGCTGAAGGTAGATTTAGAGAGGATTTATATCATAGGCTAGCCGTTATTTTAATTAACGTTCCTTCTTTAAATGATAGAAGAGAGGACATTCCTTTGTTAGTTGATTTTTTTACAGCAAAAATTTCAAAGGAGCAAGGAACTCCGGTAAAAAGATTTTCTCCATCAGCAATTAAACTTTTGCAAGAATATGATTGGACGGGTAATATTCGTGAATTACGCAATGTTGTAGAGCGCTTAATAATCCTTGGTGAGAATGAAGTCTCATCTAATGATATTAAATTATTTGCTAATAAATAGGTTAAAACTATTTACCCGTCATTAAGTTATAAGTAAAGTTGATGTGAATATAAGAAGTTCGCATCATTTTTTTTCATTTTTAGTTTCCTGTATTGCTACCTTTGCGCAAGAAATTTATTAATTAAAAATATAAATAGAAATATGGCAACAGCAGTTGGAAAAAAATTCCCAAATTTAAGTGTAGACGCAATGAATGAAATGGGTGATACATTTAAACTAAATGTTTTAGAAGAAGCAATTAATAATAAAAAGAAAGTTTTATTATTTTGGTATCCAAAAGATTTTACATTTGTATGTCCCACAGAATTACATGCTTTCCAGGAAGCGTTGGGAGAATTTGAAAAAAGAAATACAATTGTTATTGGTGCTTCTTGTGATACTCCAGAAGTTCATTTTGCCTGGTTAAGTACTTCTAAAGATAACGGAGGAATTGAGGGAGTTACTTATCCAATTTTAGCTGACAGTAATAGAAATTTATCATCAATATTAGGGATTTTAGATATCACGAATGAAACATTCGATGAAGCTTCTCAAACAGTTCAAGTAGAAGGAGATAATGTTACTTACAGAGCAACATATTTACTTGATGAGGAGGGTACTGTTTTTCATGAAGGAATCAATCACATGCCTGTAGGTAGAAATGTAAATGAATTTTTACGTTTAATCGACGCCTATTCTCATGTACAATCTCATGGTGAAGTTTGTCCTGCAAACTGGGAGGAAGGCAAAGATGCAATGTCTCCTAATGCGAAAGGAACGGCTGATTATTTGGCATCTCACTAGAATAAAATTCAATTAGAAGGGCTTATGTTTTGGTTAGAAGATTAAATACACGAACTCCTTTTAAAATATAAAAAAATGGTACAAGAATTAAGTCAAGATAATTTAGCGGGTATAGTTTCTGATAATAAAAAAGTAGTTGTGCAATATTCTGCAAGTTGGTGTGGAAATTGTAGAATAATGAAACCTAAATTCAAGAAACTCTCTTCGGAAAATGAAGAAATCGTTTTTGTGATTGTAGATGCAGAAAAATTTCCAGAAAGTAGGAAGCTAGCAGATGTTAGTAATCTACCAACATTCGCAACTTTTGTAGACGGTAATTTTGTAAATCAAGCCCAAACAAACAAATTTGATGTGTTGAAAGATTTGGTAAACGAAGTAATTTAATTATGAAACTACCGGTAATAAAACATTTAACTAATTTTATCGAAGAAAACGATCAAGATTATGTTTTAGAAACAATAGAAACACTAGAAGCTCTGACGGAAGTTCCATCACTAAAAGATGAGGAGCTAGACCTTATTGGTGAGTTGATTTCTAATCTATATGGAGCTGTTGAAGTAGATAAAATGATTAAGGATGGAACACCTAAAAAAGAGGCTTTAAACAATTTTATGAAACGTGTTTTAGGTTCTATAGATCAATAGTTATGGTAATATGATAATAAAATCTCAAGTGAAAGCTTGAGATTTTTTATTTTTAATAATTGTTAATTTATACTATTTTAGATTAAATGAACCCTTTTATTAATGTTTTCTATAGCATGCTTGATCATTACTGATTTTCAATTTTAGATTCGTTTACTTTTTTAATAATAGCTTTTAGCCGCTCTTTATTAAGTTGTTTTTCTAACTTCACTTTATTGATTTTTTGATTCATCAATTTTGTGTGTTTCGATTTATTTAATGTGTTTTTTGCTTTTCCTTTTTTGGGCATTCTATTAAAATTTTAAAAAATTTATTTTCTACGGAATAACCACCAATTCATATCTCTTGTCAACTTATATCCTAATTTTTCATAAAGAGGAATTGCTGAGTTCCCCTTGTTTGTGTGCAAAATTGGAAGTTTTTTTTCATTTAAAATTTCCTTTGTTGTATGGTAAACTAATTGTTTGGCAAATCCTTTTTTAGTGTAATCAGGGTGCGTAACTACACCACTTACTTCAATAAAATCATCAGTCTGCATTCTTTGTCCAGTAATAGACACTAATTTATTGTCTTTAAATATTCCAAAATATCTACCCATTTCAAAACCTCTCTTTTGATAAAATCCGGGCATTACCAGCCAAATTAAGTCATAAATTTCGTCAATATAATTTTCGGTCAATAGAACAATATCTTCCTTTATTTCAATGTCTATTATGTTTTCTAACACTAATTGACAACCTTCAATTTTTCTTTCTAGAAGAACATTATTCTCATCTATAATGGGCATCCCATTTTCTGAGACTAAAAAGAATCTTTCTGCTATTTTGGAATATGCATTTAAAGCTTTTGTTGTTTTTGTAGCGTCATAAAAGGCACCAAAAATGCAAATGTCTGGTTTGTAGAACTGAACACCATCATAGTCAATAAGAAACTCTTTATGTGTTTCATTTAAAGAATGCCAAACGGGATTTTTTAGTTTTTCTTTTAGTGTCTTCATTTTAAATAAAAGTAATAAAAAGCTTGTAAACTTTCAGCCTCTCTTTAATTGTATTTTTTAAAAACTTCCTAATCCTATTGAAAAATTAATGTTTGAGTGGCTTTTAATATGTTTTCAGACTAATGTTTTACTAATTTGATTCGTGGTTTGTCTCTTAGGGTTGATGTTAAAAATATCTTGTTTTTAAACAGTATATAAGAATCGTTCTATTCCTTGTCCTTTTGCTGTTTTAAGGATATTAAAAAAACCTCTTTGTTTTCACAGAGAGGTTTTTATATTTTATATCAATCTTTAAAACTAAGCTAGCATTGTAACTGGATTTTCTATAAACGTCTTTAATGTTTGTAAAAATTGAGCACCAACAGCACCATCAACAGTTCTGTGATCGCAAGTAAGCGTCAATTTCATTGTGTTTCCAACAACTATTTGTCCGTCTTTAACAACTGGTTTCTGTACAATTGCACCAACAGATAAAATGGCAGAGTTAGGTTGATTTATTATCGAGTTAAAATTTTCGATACCAAACATCCCCAAATTGGATACAGTAAAAGTACTTCCTTGCATTTCTGCAGGTGCTAGTTTTTTATTTCTTGCTTTCCCTGCTAAATCCCTAACGCCAGTGCCAATTTGAGTTAAACTTAATTGGTCTGTATATTTAATTACAGGTACTAATAAGCCGTCGTCTACAGCAACCGCAACACCGACATGTATATGGTTATGATAAATAGTATTTGCATCTGTCCAAGAAGTATTCACTTGTGGGTGTTTTTTCAGGGCCATTGCACATGCTTTAACTACCATGTCGTTAAAAGATACTTTAACATCTGGGATTGCATTTATAGTTTTTCTAGAAGCCATTGCGTTGTCCATATCAACTTCAATATTCAGGCTGAAATCTGGAGCAGAGAATTTAGAATTACCTAAAGATTTAGCAATTGCTTTGCGCATTTGAGAGTTCTTAACTTCTTCAGAATTTTCTTCACCAGCAGCTGGTGCAACAGTGACCGCTTCGACTTTTTGTAAAGCAGGAGTATAATTCTCTACATCTTTCTTAATGATGCGTCCATTTTCACCAGAACCTTTTAAATCAGCTAAATTAATTCCTTTATCAGAAGCAATTTTCTTGGCTAATGGAGAAACAAAAATACGTCCGTTAGGTTTATTATTTTTTGTTGAAACAGGTTTTGCTTCTTCAATTTTCACAACAGACTCTATAACAGTTTTTTCCTTAGTGGTATTAGCGGAACCTATACTAGGTAAAGCACCACCATCTGCAACTAAAGCAGAAATATCCGTTCCTGCCGGGCCAATAATTGCTAACAAGCTATCTACAGGGGCAGTTTCTCCTTCTTGAACGCCAATGTATAAGATTGTTCCCTCATAGAAACATTCAAATTCCATTGTTGCTTTATCTGTTTCAATCTCGGCAAGCATATCACCTTCAGAAACGACATCTCCAATTTTTTTTAGCCATGTTGCCACGGTACCATCAGTCATCGTGTCGCTTAAGCGAGGCATTGTTATTACTTCAACACCTTCAGGAATAGAAGTATCTCCACTATTTGTAGTCGGAGCTTCCTCGTTTACTTCTTCTTTAGCCTCTGCTTTTGCTGGTTCTGAACTTCCATTTATAATAGCAGAAATATCTTCCCCTTCTTCACCAATAACAGCTAATAATACATCGACAGGAGAAGTTTCACCTTCTTCAAGTCCAATATGTAATAGAGTTCCTTCGTAGAAAGACTCAAATTCCATAGTTGCTTTGTCGGTTTCGATTTCGGCTAGAATATCACCTTCTTCGATTTTATCACCAACTTTTTTTAACCATTTTGCCACAACACCTTCTTCCATGGTGTCACTTAATCTCGGCATATTTATTATTGTAGCCATATCTTAACTTATAAAAGGATAGTCTTTTTGTTCGTACACCATATCATACATCTGTTCAGTCTGAGGGTATGGAGATTCTTCAGCAAAGTCTGCACACTCTTTTACTTTTGTTTTTACCTCTTTATCAATAACCGCTATTTCGTCTGCAGTAGCGTATTCTTTCTCCTTTATTATGTCTAAAATTTGTGTAATTGGATCTATTTTTTTGTACTCTTCTACTTCATCTTTTGTTCTGTAAAGTTGTGCATCAGACATTGAATGACCTCTATATCTGTAGGTTTTCATTTCCAAGAAAGTTGGACCGTCTCCTCGTCTTGCTCTGTCTAAAGCTTCATCTATAGCTTCAGCCACTTTAATAGGGTTCATCGCATCTACAGGTCCACAAGGCATTTCGTAACCTAAACCTAATTTCCATATATCTGTGTGGTTTGCAGTTCTTTCTACAGAAGTACCCATTGCATAACCATTATTTTCACATATAAAAATTACCGGTAGTTTCCATAGCATAGCTAAATTAAAAGCTTCATGCAAAGAACCTTGTCTTGCAGCACCATCTCCAAAACAAGTTAAGGTAACTCCTCCAGTATTATTATATTTATCACCAAAAGCGAGACCAGCTCCTAATGGAATTTGTCCACCAACAATACCATGACCACCATAAAAACGAAATTCTTTAGAGAAAATATGCATCGAACCACCCATTCCTTTGGAAGTTCCTGTAGCTTTTCCATACAACTCAGCCATGACACGTTTAGGATCTTCTCCCATACCGATTGGTTGTACGTGATTTCTGTAGGCAGTAATCATTTTGTCTTTAGTTAAATCCATGGCATGCAATGCACCTGCTAAAATGGCTTCTTGTCCATTATATAAATGTAAGAAACCTCTTACTTTTTGTTGAATGTAAACAGAAGCTAATTTGTCCTCGAATTTACGCCAAAAAAGCATGTCTTTGTACCAATCTAAATAGGTTTGTTTGGTGATTTTTTTCATTTTAATAATCTTGTTTGTTTAATCGTTTAAGCAGTTGTTATATTACATAAGTACGAAGCACAAAATTAACTATTTTATATAGAATAAAAAAAGAGTTCGAAATAAATAATCCAAAAGTTTTAATTATTTTTTTTCTCTGATAATATGAGCTATTACTTTTGCTCCTTTCGCAAGTTCCCAGAGGTCAGAAAAAACCTCTTTTTTTTCATCATCAAATAGAGTAAAAGCCCCTGTGTTTGGTCTGTAATTACCTTCGTGAATTGCGACGATTTCAATTAAATTAAAGCCTTCGTCTAAAGGGATAACAATTGTTTTCGTTTGTTGTTGGTTAAAGAGTGTAAACTTTGCTATATACGGTTTACCGTTTTTTAATACTGTGACTTGGTCACCATCTATTCTACCAAAGTCAAAAGCATTCAAATATATATTTGCGGATTTAGTTCTAAATACCCCTATATCTTTATCAATCATTGGTATTTGTAAAGTATTTTTTTCAATAAATTTTTGAAATTTAATTTTTCGAGCAAGTTCTTTAGTAAGAATTCCTTTTGAATTTAATGCTTTTTCTTTTTGAACCTTTTTTAATTGCTCATTTTCTTTCTTGTACGCATGTTTAAAACCATTGTTTCCGTCTAAGTTCAACGAATTTGGTTTTAACACTTCTTTAGAATTATTTAAGATGATCGAGTTTGTTTCTCCTTTTTCTTTTGTACGAGTGTTGTAATCTAATTGCGCAGATAATTGGCAAAATGATAAAAGGAGGAGAACGTGAAAAAGAAGTTTAATTTTTAATTTCATATTATTTAATGCTTTCTCAAAATAATTTAGCAAAGATAATGCCGATTTTTAATGAAGTTCTTTCTATTATGTTAAAAACGAACTTATTTTATTGGGAAATTAAAATAAGTATGCGGAAAAGGTTCGTTTTTAAGTGTAAAATGCCACCACTCATTTTTGTAAGGTCTAAATCCGTTTTCTATCATTACTTTTCTTAAAAGAAATCGATTTTTCTTGTGGTCGATTCCTATTTTCTCATAGTGAGGATGAGATTCTGTGCCAAAAAAATCAAAAGGACTTCCCATATCTAGCTCTTTATCTGTGTTTAGATTTACGATTGTTAAATCCACACTACTGCCTCTTGAATGTCCAGATTTTGAGGAAATATAGCCTTGTTTAAATAGTTCAGATTTTTTTACATTAGGATAATACTCTTTTTTCATTAATGTGTCGTTCAATACTTTAGCCCATCGCACAAAATGGTTCACAGCTCGCTGAGGTCTATAGGCATCAAATATTTTTAGACTCAATCCTTTTTTTAGAAGATCTCGTTGTACTCTATGCAAAGCATCTCCCGTTTCTTTATGCACGATAACACGATTGTTATTGTAACCTTCAATTTTTCGCCCTATGAAATTATTCTCACCAAAGTATCGTAATTCAGTCTTTATTGTTTTATCAATACTAGATAAATAAATAAATCCTTCTGGAAGATTTTGTCCAAATAATGATATGGAAATAACAAATGTGAAAAATATGAAAGTGTTTTTCATGTTGTAAAAATAAACAAAAGATAATAGTTGCTCTATATCAAAAAAAATAAAATCAGGGAATTCAATGCAATTTAAAAAAAAGTCTAATTTTGTTTTAAATTTATTTATTAAATGAATCAAACTACAAATACAATTTTAATGATTCGTCCAATCAATTTTAGGATGAATGAGCAAACGGCAGTAAATAATTATTATCAACAGGAGATTGATAATTTACTTTCTTCAACATTAAATAGTAAAGCACAAAATGAGTTCGATGCTTTCGTAGATAAATTGCGCAGTTGTGGTATTCATGTAATTGTTGTCTCTGATTCTGATGAATTTGATACACCTGATTCTATTTTCCCTAATAATTGGATTTCTTTTCATAAAGAAGGTACTATTGGTATGTATCCAATGTTCGCTGAAAATCGTCGATTAGAAAGGCGTGAAGATATTATTGAGCAAGTTGAGTCTGAAGGATTTTTCATAGAAAATGTTGTTGATTACACTTCTGCGGAGAAAGATGATATTTTTCTTGAAGGAACTGGAAGTATGATTTTAGATAGAGAAAATAATAAGGCATATTGTGCTCTTTCTCCAAGAGCAGATGAGGAATTATTTATAGAGTTTTGTGAAGATTTTGAATACACACCAATTGTCTTTACTGCATATCAAACAGTAAGAGAAAAAAGAGAGGCCATTTATCATACGAATGTTATGATGTGTATCGCAGAAACTTTTGCTATCGTTTGTTTATCCTCTATTGATGATAAAAAAGAACGCAAAAACGTTTTGAAACATTTAAAAGAGGATGGTAAAAAGGTAATTGATATATCAGAAGATCAGGTATCAAATTTTGCAGGAAACATGTTACAGGTTCATGGTAAAGATGATGAGCGTTTTTTAATAATGAGCCAAGCAGCTTTTGATAGTTTAACAGATTCACAAAAAGCACAAATAAATAATCATTGTAAGATTATTTCTAGTTCGTTAGCTACGATTGAAGCTTGTGGAGGTGGTAGTGCGCGTTGTATGATGGCAGAGGTTTTTTTGCCAAAAAAATAGATGATTGGACTTATTTCTTTTAGCAATTTTATCGCTAATTATTATACATTTATTTCTATTTTAAGGATAAATTTGAGATGGAATCAATACCTTTTTTAATATTTTTTTCAGGAACAAAAAAACATGAGAACTGGTCTATTATTAAAGTTTAATTATTTTTCTAGTGGCACTTTTTTTATTCTTATATTGAATTTTAAGGATATAAACTCCTTTTTCTAAATGAGAAACATCTAATTCTTTTAAATTATCAGTTAAAGGTATGTCCATTTTCTTTCCTAAAGAATTGTAAATTTCAAGATTGAGAAAAGACAAACTGGAATTGATTTTTATTTTATTGGTTGTTGGGTTTGGGCTGATGATTATTTTTTTTAATTTATTTTCTTCTAATGATAAAAGCGGATTGGTTTCATCGTAAAACTCATACATTTTTTGAGTAAAATTATAGGAATTACCATTAATATTGGTGATAAAATGTTCTCTAGAAATATAATATTTTCCTGTAAAACCAATGTTTGTGATTCCTTCTAATTGGCTTCCTTGACCAAGTTCATTTTCTAGAGAGATTTTATCAAATCCTGAAAAGAAAATATCTTCACCTGGTTTTCTATTTGGGCTGATGTAAATTAGAAAAGGAACAAGTGATGTATTATAACCTGTTAAGAAAAAACGATCATCATTATAAACGCCACCGGTAATTAAACCATCTACATTAGCAGAACTTACTTTTTTAGCCAAATAGTTACCTGTAATTAAAGGTGTTTTATAAACATTAGTTTTTAAATCATTCCAGTTTTTTGTAAATATTAAAATTGAATTATTGTAGACAACAATAGATTCAGCATCAAAATTAGAACCATTTGGTTTGCTATCAAAATTTGTTTGGTTTTCATAGGAAAAAGAAATAATTTCAGCAGAGACCGATGTGCTTTTCTTAAAATCAGACTTTAAAATTTTGTAAATCTTTAGGTCAGTTCTATTGCCATTGTTGTTTCCTATATCTGCAATATAGATATGATTTTCATCTTCTGTAATATCTTCCCAATCTATATTTGTAGCATTGTTTACGTAGACTGTTCTTAGCAAACTACCAGTTAAACTATCTATTTCATAGAGGTTAGGTTGGTCGCCGCTATCATTGTGAGTTATTATTTTACTATCAAAAAATAATAGCCCAGAAGTTTCTTTTGTTTCATCTGGTAACTCAAACTTTTCTGTAAAATTAGTTATTTGACTTATTGCTAAAAAAGAATAAAAAGTAAAAGTTATGAATGGAATCAGATTTTTCATTTTAGTTTTTTAAATCGGCATTAATAACAACACTATTTGTTCCATATGTAGCTTCAATTTTAGATAAACTTGCAATTGTAGGCTTATTGCTCTTTGCTTCTTAAAAACAGCAATAAATAGGAGAGCTGAAAAGAAACTTAAATTTCATAAAAAGATATTTAACGAATTCATCAAAAGTAATTATTTTTTATTTTGATATGTATCATTTGGCCCACTATTAATGATAATTTAATACTTTAGCATAAATTTTGAAGGAATGAATTACCTAGAACACACTGGTAAATATTTTATAATGTTAGGACGTGTTTTTAAAAAACCACAACGAACAAAGATTTTTTATGAGTTTTTCATAAAAGAAATAGAAGATTTAGGTCTAAAATCTCTGGGAATTATCATGTTTATTTCATTCTTTATTGGTGGTGTAATCGCACTTCAAACAGCGTTAAATTTAGACAATCCTTTTATACCAAAATCATTAATTGGTTTTGCAGCAAAACGTTCTATAATTTTAGAATTTGCACCCACGTTTTGTTCAATTATTTTGGCGGGTAAAGTTGGTTCATATATTGCGTCTAGTATTGGTACAATGCGTGTAACGGAGCAAATTGATGCTTTAGAAGTAATGGGCATAAACGCACTAAATCAACTGGTATTGCCAAAAGTTCTAGCAACCGTTTTGTTTTATCCTTTTTTAATTTCCTTAGGAATGTTTCTAGGTATTTTTGGAGGTTGGCTTACCGGAGTGTTGTCGGGTCTTTTTTCTGGGGCAGATTACATAGAGGGAATTCAGACAGATTTTAATCCATTTTTGTTATCGTATGCGATTATTAAAACTGTAATCTTCGCATTTTTAATAGCTACAGTGCCTTCTTATCATGGTTATTATGTAAAAGGCGGATCGATTGCAGTAGGTAAAGCAAGTACACAAGCTGTTGTTTGGACAACCATTCTAATTGTAATTACAAATTATTTTTTAACTCAAATGCTCTTAACTTAAAGAATGATAGAAATAAACAATTTACATAAAGGTTTTGGAGGCGTAAAAGTGTTAAAAGGTATTTCAACTACTTTTCTTCCTGGAAAAACAAGTTTAATAATTGGTGAAAGTGGTTCTGGTAAAACTGTTTTTTTAAAATCGCTAATAGGTTTACATGCTCCAGAAGATGGAACCATTTCTTTTGATGGGAGAATAAATACAAAATTTACTCAAAAAGAAAAACAACAATGGAGACAAGAAATTGGCATGGTTTTTCAGGGTAGCGCATTATTTGATTCTCAAACTGTTGAAGATAATGTAATGTTTCCTTTAAAAATGTTTACCAATAAAATGCATGATGAAATGTTAGAGCGTGTAAATTTTGTTTTAAAGAGAGTTAATCTTGAAAATTCAAATCATAAATTACCAGCAGAATTATCCGGAGGAATGCAAAAAAGAGTTGCTATTGCGAGAGCAATCGTAATGAATCCGAAGTATTTATTTTGTGATGAACCAAATTCAGGTTTAGATCCACGGACAGCTATAGTAATAGATCAATTAATTCAAGAAATTACAGATGAATATCAAATTACAACTGTAATTAATACTCATGATATGAATTCTGTAATGGAAATTGGAGAAAAAATAGTTTTTTTAAAGAATGGTAGAAAAGCTTGGGAGGGAACCAGTGAAGATGTTTTTAAAACAGATAATGAGGCTGTTGTAGATTTTGTGTATTCCTCTAATTTATTTAAGAAAGTGAGAGAGGCATATTTGAATGAAAAAAAATAAAAATATTTTTTTTGTTTTAAATTAAAGTATATATTTGCAGCCGCTTAAAAGCAAATAATGACCTGGTAGCTCAGTTGGTAGAGCATCTCCCTTTTAAGGAGAGGGTCCTGGGTTCGAGCCCCAGCCCGGTCACTTTCAAAGCTTCACATTTTTGTGAAGCTTTTTTTATTCAAAATATTTTAATGATATTTTTAAAATTTTCTATTTTTTTATGTTACTCTTAATTGAGGAAAACAATATAAATAAAGATTTTGAAAAAAAATAAAGAAGAGGTTAACTAAATTTGTTTGTTTTAAAATAAAGAATATATTTGCAGCCGCTTAAAAGCAAATAATGACCTGGTAGCTCAGTTGGTAGAGCATCTCCCTTTTAAGGAGAGGGTCCTGGGTTCGAGCCCCAGCCCGGTCACTTTAAAAGCTTCATTTTTTTATGAAGCTTTTTTAATTTAAAAAATTAAGACCAATTAATGGTCGTTTTTAAATTTTTGTATCTTTCCTTTATTATTTAAAAATTTTAGAATTTGATAGGAGAAAATAATACCAAGGAAGATTCCGTTAACCAATCTAAGCAAGGGGTAAAAAACGATGCTAGAGGTTTACTTACAAGTATTAAGAAGTATTTAAAGGAGCTTCTCGATTTCAGAGAAGATACAGATCATGAAGCGACAATAGAAGCAATAAAAGCTGATATTCCTTTTAAAGGTGCTACAGCATGGATTCTTATTTTTGCAATATTTGTGGCTTCCATAGGTTTGAATGCAAACTCAACTGCTGTTGTTATTGGGGCCATGTTAATTTCACCTTTAATGGGTCCTATACTGGGTATTGGAAGTGCTTTTGCTATCAATGATATTGAAGTTTTTAAAAAGTCTGTGGTAAGTCTTACTACAATGATTGTTTTAAGTTTGCTCGCTTCCTTTGTTTTTTTTTACTTTTTTCCATTAAGTGAAGATACTTCGGAATTGTTGGGCAGAACAAAGCCAGATATCAGAGATGTGTTAATTGCTTTTTTTGGTGGTTTGGCATTAATGGTTGCCAGAACAAAAAAAGGAACAGTGGCCTCTGTAATTTTTGGAGTTGCAATAGCCACGGCCCTAATGCCTCCATTGTGCACTGCAGGGTATGGATTGGCGAAAGGTTTTTCAGGTAACTCTGTTGGTTTTATGTATGCACTGGGTGCAATGTATCTGTTTACTATTAATACGATATTCATAGCATTGGCAACCTTTTTAGTGTTAAAGCTTTTAAGTTTTCCAATGTATAAATATGCAAATGCAGCTAAAAGAAAACGATATGCTACAATAGCAACAGTGGTGGGAATAGCAGTGATGATTCCCGCTTTTTATACATTCATTAATGCTTTAGAGGAGAGTAGAGTGAATGCGCAATTAAAAGCTTACATTAAAAACGAAATAGCAACAATTGAAAGCTTTCAGTTAATTGATGAAAATTATGAAGCGGATAATAAGGTGTTGAAGCTTAATTTTTTTAATGAAGTAACATTAGCAGAAAAAAATATGCTAGAAAGTAGATTAACTACTGATCCGAGATATGATCGTTTAAAAGAAGTTAAAATTGAGGTAAAAGGGAGTGATACTAAAAGTTTTGAGTTAATTACTACTGCATACAAGGAAAAAAGGCAAGAGCTACAAGAAAGTAAAAATATTATTGCAGGTTTACAAAAACAAATCGAAGATTTACAAGCAACAATTTATGGATTAAATACAAGAATTGAAAAAGATGCAAGTAAGAGTAATCAGAAGGTAATCGCTTTTACCAGAATTTCTAAGGATGCAAAAATTAGATTTAATGAAATCGAAAAAATAGGATTTGCCAATATATTGTCTTCAAAAGATTTTATTAAAATAGATACAATACCGCAAGTAATGATTAAATGGAATTCTATTTTACCCGATAGTATTCTAAGTCCTAAAGAACACGAATTAAGAGCTTGGTTGCAGAATGAAATGCATTTAGATACCCTATTTATTGAGAGAGAGAAATAAAATTAAGCTCTGTCATTTTGGGTGATTTGTATTTTATTGGTAAATATTTATGATTTGTATTCTTTTATTTCCACATTTTGATTGAATAGATATACTTTGTTGTTGTTCATATTTAAACACTCAAATCTTGTTCTTCTTTTATTTCCTCTTTTGTAAATGATACTTTTAAATTCGAAAAAACCACCCAGGGGAATATTAAAGATAAAATTCATGCCTTTTTCTGCTGTATTTCCCCTTAAAGCTAAAGATAAGTTAACATCAGTATCTGTGCTTGCCTTGGGATTCTTAAAATAGTTTGCTAGATGAGGTAGCATTTCCATAGGATAAATCTCGGGACGCAAAAAAGGAAGCATTAAATGTTGGAAGACGGTCTTCCATTCTTTTCCGTGTGGTTGTACCTTTCCAAATTTTTGGTGAGTTACATAATGTGCTATTTCGTGAACTAGAGTTAGTAAGAATTGATACTGGTTGAGGTTGTTATTCACTGTAATTTGAAATCTACCGTCAGGTAAACTTCTAAAATCTCCGTGTTTAGTTTGCCTTTGGTTAACTATTTTCAGATCAAACGAATGTTTGTCAATTAAAAATTGAACAAAGGGAATTGCTTTAGGTGGGATAAAGTTTTGATAGTCTGAGTTGAATTTCATTGTTACGGAGTTGTAGAGGATACTTGTAATACTTTTCCGTTATAAAATTTATTTCCTGTTAGTGAAAAATCAAAGATATAATTAGCCATTTCGGAGGCAGAAAGAGGTGCTTTGTAATCAGGAAAAGCCTCGGCTAACATTTCTGTTTGTACAGCTCCTATGGCTAAAACATTAAAAGCTATTTGTCGCTCTTTGTATTCCTCTGCCAATAATTCTGATAAAGTAATTATAGCGCCTTTCGCAGATGAATAAGCGGCTAGTCCAGGGAATTTCATGCTTCCTTGAATTCCTCCCATCGAACTTATTGTAACAACATGAGTTCCTTTTTTCATAAATGGAATCATTAATTTTGTTAATTCAGCAACCGCAAAAACATTTACTTTATAAACTTCTAAAAAATCATCAGAAGATAATTCAGTAAAAGGTTTATTAATTAATTTTCCTGCATTATTAATTAAGATATCAACATGTTTCCAATCGTTTTTAATAAAATTTGTTGCTTTTTGTAAATCAGAATTAACAGATAAATCGACTGAGGTTACAGTAATATTTTTATGATTAAAGTTTTGTAAAGGTTTTGTGTTTCTAGACAAAGCTAAAACCTTGTGTCCATTTTCTGCAAATTGTTTTGCGAGTTCAAAACCAATTCCTCTGCTAGTTCCTGTGATAACAACGTTTTTCATTACTTAAATTTTAAAGAAGCAATTTACTTAATTTTTCATTGATTTAAGAGGAAATTTTATCAAAAGAGAAAAAGCGTAAGTTAAGAGATATGGTTAGAGGAGTACATTTTATCTGACGAAATAATGAAAGTTTTAAGTATGTAAAAGATCAAACAAATTGGCAAATAAAGCTTTTTGTATATCTTCTTTGTACTGCTGTATCTTTTACTTCGCTTAAAAAGAAAATTCTGTATTTCAGAAATATGAATTGACTATTTTATATCAAACATTAATTATTTTTCTACTTCGAAAATTATATGCTGATATGCGCCAATATCAGGTTTAGAATTCCTATCAACTTCTAAAATATCCTGAGAAAATATTGTGGATTTTGCTTTGTTTATCGCGTCAGATTCTTCACCAATAATGAAATCATTTTTTTGAGGATCTCTAAAGTGTGATTTTCCATTTAAAATTATATTTTGATAAAAAGAGGAGGTGAAGTCTAACTCATTGTTATCTTTAAAAGAATTATTAGTATCTGTAAACTGAATCATCGAATTACTAATGTTGTAGTTGAAGGCACCACCCCCATCTACTTTATCAAGTATAAATTCTATGTTATTGTTTCCGTCGAAAATACAATTTGTAAAATTGGCAGCATGTAAATTTCTAGTTTCTATAATTTCTTGTCCGGCTGCATCAGTATATGTAAAAAAATTATTGACTAAAACGGCGGGTAATTGTCGTAAACCATTGTTCCAAAAATTAGCAAAAGTACTATGGGTAAAGTTATAAGTCCCTCCAATTGTTGCAGCTAACGAAACTTGGCCAGCACTACCAATTACTAAATTATGAGCTTCTATATTTGTTTCTCTACCTAAAATACCATAACTTGAGTGATTGTAAATTTCAGTATTTTTAAGTTTTAATGTTGCTGAAGTTGGGGATCCAATGCTATCAACTAAAATCCCGATAATACCATTCTTAATAATCGTATGATTCATTTCATTTTTTAAACTCCCTGCGCGCATCCAAATAGTTCCCCATTGACCTGCAGTTTCATTAAAAGAATGTTCTAATCGATCGCCTTCAAAAATTACTTTTTCAGTTAAGGTACCGTTTACTTTTAAAGAGGCTTTATTGTCTACAATTAAGCCAGAGTTGTTGTGAAAGTGAATTCGAGATCCAGCTTCAATAGTTAAAGTTTTGTTTTCTGGTACAGCAGCAAAACCATAAATAACTGTTGGTTTCGTATTTGTAATAGTTAATTCTGTATCAGTTAAAAAACGACCTTTTAGCGTAGTTGGTTGCCCGTCTAGTGTAAGACTATCAATTTTCATTGTAACTCCATCTCTTCCTGGAAAAATAAAATTAGCATCTTGCACTAAAGTTACTAAATCTACATTTTGTTGAGTATCACCACTACCGAATAAAATTTTATCTGTATACAAAGGATCTAAAATGTTACCCGCGTTAATGGTTGTTTCAATAAAAATAAAAATACTGTCTTTCTCAAGAATATCAATATTTGTAAAATCTTTACCCGGAATTCCGTCAACATTTAATCTGTAGTTGGAGTTATTCCCGTTTTCTAATTGAATTCTCGGAATTGTTATTGCATTATTTCCGCGATTATAAACTTTTAGATTGTATGTTGCAGAGCCAATATTTGTAAAAACAGTATCTAAGTATACGGTGTCTTTAGAAAATTGTAATTTTCCAGAACTAGGTATTGTATTAAAATCTTTTCTATCACAAGAACTTACCGAAATAAGAACTACTAAAATAATAAGTGTTATTATGTAGCGCATAATTTTTTGTGTATCCTCGATCAGTGTCGAGAGGTTAATTTAGATTGAGACTTCGCTCAACTTATTTAGTCATATTTATTGGTAATATAACTTTTTATGAGGCCAGTTATTGTTTTTTAATTAATTCGATTTCAAATAATTTTCCCCAATGTTTCCCTGTTACAAATAACCTTTTGTTTTTAGCATCAAAAGCAATTCCATTTAAAACCTCATCTTCAGGAACTAGCTTCTGCGTTTTTTCCATCTCTTTTTTCAAAGATTTTAAATTCGCAATTCCTTCAACGATACCCGTTTTTGGGTCAATAATAACAATTGCGTTTTGTTGATATTTATTTGCATAAATTTTTCCATCAATTAATTCTAACTCGTTTAAATCTTTAACGGCATATTTATTTGTATATACTTGTATTGATTTTTTCTCTTTTAAGGTTTCTGCATCTAAAAACCAAATTTTATGAGAACCATCAGATTTAATCAAGTCTTTATCATTGTGTGTAAAACCCCAACCTTCTTTACTATTTGTATAGGTAAACTCTCTTTCTTGTTTAAAAGTAGCTAAGTTATATACAAAGCCTTTCTTAGCTTGCCAAGTTAACCAGTAAATCTTATTATTAAAAATAGTCATTCCTTCCCCAAAATACCTTTTATCTAAAGCTGTTTTTTGTAAAATTTTACCTGTTTTAATTTCTACTTTTCTAAGAGTAGATCGCCCCCTGTGTCCTGTTGTTTCATATAAGAAACCATTATGATACTCTAAGCCTTGCGTATAAGCTTTCCTGTCATGAGGGTACTCATTAATAATCTTGTACCCATAAACAATAGGTGCTTTATGTGCTAAAACCTCAAAAAAGCTATTTTCTTTTTTTGTCTTTTCAGGATAGAAAACTAAAGCAGAAATTTGATGTTTACCGATTCCAAAATCAGATGTGTTTATGTTTACGGAAGTGCCTTCCGAAGAAATTTCTTTTCCGTTTACAAAAAACTGTACTCGGTTTATCGCTTTATCTTCCATTTCTTTTAAAGTTACTTTAAAATTAGAATTTAAAGTAGTTTGTTTTTTGTGTTCCAAGCTAAATTTATAGACTTCAGAGCATGAGGTAATTAGCATAAAACACGCTAAAAAAGAAATAAGTACTACACTATTTTTCATTTTCTCTATTTTTTTATTGATTTTTAATCTTTTTAGTTTTCAAAAAAGTAGCTATAAACCACTAATCATCAACAAAATTGGGTGTAAAAGTAATGAATGTATTTAGGAGTCCAAATAAAAGTAAAATAATTATTTTTTAATTAAAAAATATCGTTAAATTTGCAGCCTGTAAATAGAACAGAAAGCTATTTATAGAAATGAGTAAGCTTTACCAACTTTCTCATGCAAACTTAACATTAAAGTATTAAAATATAATAAAATGAAAAAAGGAATTCATCCAGAAAATTATAGAATGGTAGCGTTTAAAGACATGTCTAACGAAGATGTATTTTTAACACGTTCTACAGTAGACACTAAAGAAACGTTAGAAGTTGATGGTGTTGAGTATCCTTTAGTAAAATTAGAGATTTCTAGAACATCTCACCCATTTTACACTGGTAAATCTAAGCTTATTGATGCAGCAGGTCGTATTGATAAATTTAAAACGAAATACGCAAAATTCAAGAAAAATTAATTTTTCAAGAATTTTTAAGATATTTAAAACTCCAACATTTATTTGTTGGAGTTTTTTTATGCTGTTTTTTATTTATTATTTTTCAAATCATAAATGCAAATCTCTTTTACAAATAACAGAGCTGAATTATATTAATTTAAATCGATATTGAGATATGTTCCTTTGTTTAATTGGAAATATCAAGATAAAAAAGATAAGATTTAATAAAAAAACCACTTCGATAGAAGTGGTTTAAAGTGTTTAAGATTCTTATAACTCTAAATATAATTTTCAATTGGACTGCAAGAGCAAACTAAGTTTCTGTCTCCAAAAGCGTCATCTACTCTTCTTACAGAAGGCCAAAATTTGTTTTCTGCAATATAATCTAAAGGAAATGCAGCTTGTTTTCGAGTATATGGTAAGTTCCATTCATCCGCAGTTAGCATTTCTTGTGTATGAGGGGCGTTTTTTAAAGGGTTATTTGTATCCTCTTTTGTAGAATTTTTAATTTCTTCTCTAATAGAAATCATCGCATCACAAAAACGATCTAATTCAGCAATGCTCTCAGATTCAGTTGGTTCAATCATCATAGTCCCTGCAACAGGAAACGAAACTGTCGGTGCATGAAAGCCATAATCCATTAAACGCTTTGCGATATCAACAACCTCAATCCCATTTTGCTTAAAATCACGACAATCAATAATCATTTCGTGCGCAGCTCTGTTCATTTCACCAGTATACAAAGTATTGTAATACCCTTGCAAACGTTCTTTTATATAGTTAGCGTTTAAAATGGCATTCTTGGTTGAATCTGTGAGTCCTTTTGCACCGAGCATTGTAATGTAACCGTAAGAAATTAAACAAGCTAAAGCAGAACCCCATGGAGCGGAAGAAATAGCGGTAATTGCATTTTTTCCCCCAGTCGTAACTAAAGGGTTCGTTGGTAAAAAAGGCACTAATTGAGGAGCGACACAAATTGGGCCAACTCCCGGCCCTCCGCCACCATGTGGAATTGCAAATGTTTTGTGTAAGTTTAAGTGACAAACATCTGCACCAATTGTTGCAGGGTTTGTCAGACCAACTTGAGCATTCATATTAGCGCCATCCATATAAACTTGTCCGCCATTATCATGAATAATTTGCGTAATTTCAATAATAGCTTTTTCGTAAACCCCATGCGTTGAAGGATATGTAACCATTAAAGCAGATAAATTATTTTTATGCTCAATTGCTTTTGTTCGTAAATCCTCGACATCAATATTTCCTCTTTCATCGGTTTTGGTAACTACAACTTTCATACCCGCCATAACTGCAGAAGCTGGGTTTGTACCATGCGCAGAAGCAGGAATTAAACAAATGTTTCTATGTGAATCTCCATTTGATTGATGGTATGCTCTGATTGTCATTAAACCAGCAAACTCACCTTGTGCTCCAGAATTGGGTTGTAAAGAAGTGCCAGCAAAACCAGTAACTATATTTAGTTGATGTTCTAGTCTTTTTAATATTTCTTGATATCCTTCCGCTTGATTTAACGGAACAAAAGGATGGATGTTGCCCCATTGTGGATTGCTTAGAGGTAACATTTCTGAGGCAGCATTTAATTTCATTGTACACGATCCTAAAGAAATCATAGAATGATTTAAAGCTAAATCTTTACGCTCTAATTTTTTAATGTAACGCATCATATCTGTTTCAGATTGATACCTGTTAAAAATTTCATTTTCTAAAAACGGAGTATTTCTTGAGATACTTTCTGGAATTACATTAAAATCTGCATTGAACGATTTTTGCGTTAAAATTTGATGAAATTCATCAAAATTTTCTGTGTCAGAAGTAAGAGGTTTGTTTTTTAGTTGACCAAAAAGGGTAAATAATTTCATCAAATCTTTCTGTGTAGTCGCTTCGTTAATAGAGATAGAAATATGTTTATCATCTACATAATTAAAGTTGACTTTAAAAGATTCTGCAACAGACTTTAATTTTATACAATCTATTTCTACTAATAATGTATCAAAATAAGAAGTATTAAGTTGATTAAATCCTGCTTTTTCTAAATAATCTGCAACTAATTTTGTCTTGTTATGCACAGAATCAGCAATAAACTGCAAGCCACTTTTACCATGATAAACTGCATACATACCCGCCATAACAGCCAATAAAACTTGTGCAGTACAAATGTTAGAAGTTGCTTTTTCTCGTTTAATATGTTGCTCACGTGTTTGCAGCGCCATACGCAAAGCACGTACTCCATTTATATCTTTGGTAACACCAATAATACGGCCAGGAATACTCCTTTTGTATTTTTCTTTTGTTGCAAAATACGCTGCATGAGGGCCTCCGTATCCTAAAGGAATTCCAAAGCGTTGTGTAGTTCCAACAACAACATCAACGCCAAATTCGGCAGGTGATTTTAACTTTACTAATGATAAAATATCAGCTGCTACGGCAACTTTTATATTGCTATTGTTTGCCTTTGTAACAAAGTCAGTGTAGTCAAACACTTGCCCATGTTTTCCAGGATACTGTAAAATGGCTCCGAAAAAATCATCCGAAAAATCGAATTTTTCATGATTTCCTGTCACTAATTCAATTCCAATAGGAACTGAGCGGGTTTGTAAAACAGATAGTGTTTGTGGCAGGATTTCTTCTGAAACAAAAAACTTATTTATGTTTGCTTTCTTTTGCGCTCTTTCTCTGACATCATACAATAAAGCCATTGCCTCGGCAGCAGCAGTACTTTCATCTAATAGTGAAGCATTTGCTAATTCCATTCCCGTTAAATCGCAAATCATTGTTTGAAAATTTAACAAAGCTTCTAGGCGTCCTTGAGCAATTTCTGCTTGATAAGGAGTATATGCTGTGTACCATCCTGGGTTTTCTAAAATATTACGTTGAATTACACTTGGTACAATGGACTCGTGATATCCTAAGCCGATGTAACTTTTAAAAACTTTATTCTTTTCAGATAGCTCTTTAATATGTGCTAAGTATTCATATTCACTTTTTGCAGGTGCCAAATCTAATTGGTTTTCTAAACGAATATCATCAGGAACGGTCTCGTAAATTAGCTGATCTAAACTATCTGCTTTTATCGCTGATAACATTTCTTTTTGCTCCTTTTTATTAGGACCAATATGTCTGTTTTGAAACAAATTTGTATTCATTAAATAAACTTTTATTTGTACATATTTCACCTGTTTTATGTATTTAATACGAATACACAAAAAAGATTGATTTTTATGGAGCAAAAATACGAATTTTACAAGGTTTCAAGTTTAATTAAAATAAAGAAAAGTCGGTTAATTATCAACCATATTTAAATGTTATTAACATAAAAGCTATTTTTGTATAATGAAATTATTAAAATTAATTTTTAATTTTTATTTAAACGCAAGTATTCATGTTGCTTTCTCTGTGTTTGCCTTTTTAAGAATTACAGAAGCTTATTTTGAATTTACATCTAATGAAAGCTTAAATTGGTTTATTTTTTTTGGAACTATTACTGGTTATAATTTTGTAAAATATGCAGGAGTTGCAAAAATGCATCATAGAAGTTTAACAAAAGATTTGAAGATGATTCAAGTTTTCTCATTTTTTTGTTTTTTGGTATTGATTTTTTTTATGTACCAAATCCCTCTCAAAACCCTCTATTTTAGCATGCCCTTTGTTTTACTAACTATTTTATATGCTGTTCCTTTTTTAAGTGGTTTTGATAAAAATCTTAGAGAAGTAAGTTATTTAAAAATTTTAGTTGTAGCTTTTGTTTGGTCTGGATTCACAATTTTAATTCCGTTAATTGATGCAGGTAAAGCAATTTCTTTAAAAATTGTTTTCTTAATGCTTCAGCGATTTTTAATTGTATTTGTTTTAATCTTACCTTTTGATATTAGGGATGTTAATTATGATGCTATTTCTTTGCAAACAATTCCGAGAAAGATTGGTGTAAAAAAAACAAAAAAAATAGGATTAATTTTGTTGGTTTTTTCGTTGGTTTTAGAATATTTAATATCTTCTTCAGACATATTGAAAACACCATTTATGATTTTCTTTTTCATGTTGATTATTTTCTTAATGAGAGCAAAAACAGACCAATCTAAGTATTATAGTTCTTTTTGGGTAGAGGCATTGCCAATAGTTTGGTGGCTTGTTCTTTTAGTATTTCATAATTTTTAATGTTTAAAAATAACTATCTTACAAATAATTTTAATAATTAGAATAAATAAAAGGGATATGATAAATATATAAAATAGCTTCTTATTTTCCTAGTATATTTGTAGATTTACCCACTTAAATTCAACTAAGATTCTAAGTAATGAGTAGTACAAAAAGAAGTTATGTTTTTGATTTTGATAGCACCCTAACAAAAGTAGAAGCATTAGATGTTTTAGCAGAAATTACGCTCGAGGGTAATCCAAAGAAAGATCAAATTATTCAGGAAATAATTGATATTACTAATTTAGGAATTGATGGCGAAATATCCTTCACAGAGTCATTAGAAAAAAGGATTAAATTATTAAAAGCAAATAAAGCTGACTTATCAGGTTTAGTTGTTGCCTTAAAAAAGCAAGTATCAAAATCTATAGAGAGTAATAAAGAGTTTTTTGAAAATTTCGCAGATGACATTTATGTTATTTCTTGCGGATTTAAAGAGTTTATAGACCCTATTGTAAAAGAATACAATATACCCTCGGAAAGAGTGTACGCAAATACTTTTGAGTTTGCAGATGATGGCGAAATTGTTGGCTTTGATGCTAATAACCCTCTATCACAGCACAACGGAAAAATAAAGTGTTTAAAAGACATGAGTCTTGAAGGAGAAATACAAGTTATTGGCGATGGTTACAGTGATTACGTAACTCGCGAGGCGGGTGTTGCAGACACTTTTTTTGCATACACAGAAAACGTTTCAAGAGATAAAACAACAGAAAACGCTGATTATATTGCCCCAAATTTAGATGAATTTTTATACGTAAACAAGTTGCCTAGAAATATCTCATATCCAAAGCATAGAATTAAAATTTTATTATTAGAAAACATACATTCCGATGCTTTTAAAAAGTTATCGACAGATGGTTTTTCTGTAGAAACTGTCTCTAAAAGTTTGTCTGAAGACGAATTGATAGAAAAAATAAAAGATGTACACGTTTTAGGAATCCGTTCCAAAACAAACGTTACCCAGAGAGTTGTAGATGCTGCAGAAAAGTTAATGGTTGTAAGTGCATTTTGTATTGGTACAAAACAAATTGATTTAGAAGCGTGTAAAGAAAATGGAGTCGTTGTTTTTAATGCACCTTATAGCAATACGCGCTCTGTAGTTGAATTGGCAATTGGAGAAATCATAATGCTAATGCGTAGTGTTTTTCAGAGAAGTACTGAAATTCACAACGGTCAATGGAATAAAACGGCGGAGGGTTCTAGAGAGGTTCGAAGTAAAAAGTTGGGTATTGTTGGTTATGGAAACATTGGGAAACAATTATCTGTTTTAGCAGAGGCGTTAGGGATGGATGTTTATTATTATGATGTTGAAGATAAGTTGGCATTAGGAAATGCAACAAGGCTGGAAACACTAGAGGAATTGCTTAGAATTTCTGATGTTGTTACGTTGCATGTTGATGATAATGCTGCCAATCAAAATTTCTTTGGAAAAAAAGAAATTTCTCAAATGAAGGATGGGGCACATTTAGTAAATCTTTCTCGTGGATTTGTAGTTGATGTCGTGGCTTTGGCAGAAGCGTTAAAAAGTGGGAAATTGGCGGGAGCAGCAGTAGATGTGTATCCATTAGAGCCAAGAAAAAATGGAGAGTTTTACACAGAATTAAAAGGTTTGCCAAATGTAATTTTAACACCTCATGTTGGTGGTAGTACGGAGGAAGCACAGAGAGATATTGCAGATTTTGTGCCAAGTAAAATTATGGCGTACATAAATTCAGGAAATACAGTAGATGCTGTTAATTTTCCAAATATCCGTTTGCCAAGACAAACAAACGCACATAGATTTTTACACATTCATAAGAATGTTTCTGGAGTTATGGCTGAAATTAATAATATTTTAGCAAAATACGAGTCAAATATAACAGGTCAGTATTTATCTACAGATCCAAAAGTGGGTTATGTAATTACAGATTTAGATAAAGTGTATAATAAAGAAGTAATTGAAGAATTAAAAAATGTAGAGGGAACAATTAAATTCAGAGTATTGTATTAATCTGTTTTTATAGATTGTAAAAAGACCCTTTAGATTTTTTAATATAAAGGGTCTTTTATTTTCTTACTGTTTTGTGCTTTTTTCTATATTGTTTGAAGACTTAAAATAATTCTCATTACAAATTGAATGCTTTGTGTTTTATTATTTCACTTATTACAATTTAATTTTCTTTATTAAGTCAATAATCATTTTGTCTTTTACACCCAAGTAACGTTTACCACCCAAATACCTATTTTTATTAAATTCATCATAATTTGGTTGTTTATTGTCCATAGAACTTATATGAACATTTCCAGAAGCATGAATAAATTCCATTCTATTGTTACCTAACCAAATGCCGACATGAGTTACACGCTGTTTTTTTTCTGCTGTAGCTTTGCTTCCGAAGAAAATTAAATCTCCTTTTTCTAAACCTTCAAAATTTAGCTCTTTATCAACTGTTTTACCAGCATTTATTTGCTGAGAGGCATCTCTAGGTATTATAAAACCGTTCATAAAGTAGACTGTTTTTGTAAAACCGCTACAATCCATTCCTTTACTAGATGTACCTCCCCATAAATAAGGAAAACCATTCATTTTTTTAGAAATAGTCTCAACACTTTCTTTTGAAGGGTTTAAATTCCGTATCCAAGATTCATAATTAATAGCTTCTTCTTTTTTTATAAATCCTATTCTTTTATCAGGGTATTCTACTTCATAAAACTTATTGTCTAAAGATTTGAAATTTAAAATTCCTCCCAGAGTAATATCAGAAATAATGGAAGAGTTTTCATTTTTATCAGTGTATACATATCCGAAATTTTTTGTAAACATTATTTTTTTTCGAGAATTCCATTGATCATAAATTTCTTTGTTCATTCTAGTTATTCCTCCTTTATCAACCCAAGAAATATAATTATCAGGAGTTTGTACTCTATAGAAATCTCCTTTTTTATCAAGTACTTTTAGTGGCATTCCTAATAAACCTTGTGTGCCTAGTTCGGCAGAATGTTTAGGTTTCGATCTAATGTTAATTACAGAGTTTCTCGCAATAGCAAATTTTAAATTACCAACAGCAGAATCAGGTAAAATACGTACGTTGTTTGTAAACTTTAATTTTTTGTTATTTAAGCTATCTAAAAGTATTGAAAAAGCTTTATTACTAGTTGTCTCACCCTCTAAAATAAGTTGATTTTCGGCTAATTTAAAGTTGATGTCAAACAATTCCACACGTTTGTCTGGCGCATACTTTGTTTTTATTGTAGAGTGAATATTTTGAAGTTCAGTAATTATTGTTGTGTTGTTTTTACAAGATAATAAAGGAAGTAAAATTAGTAATGCAAAGGGTTTTATAATTCTCATTTATAAAATTTTTTAGCTAATGTACAAAAAATCAAAACTCAAAAAATCGAATTCTCAATAGGATTGTTTTATATTTGAAATAAATCGTTAATCAATAAATGCAGTATAGAAATTCATTGACATTTGCGAAACAGCAAGATAAGGAGGATGTACTTTATCACTTGCGAAATCTATTTCATATTCCTAAAGATAAAAAGGGAGATGAATGGCTTTATTTCACTGGAAACTCCTTAGGTTTACAACCAAAATCAACCAAAAGATATATTAATCAAGAGTTAGAGGATTGGGCTATTTTGGGAGTTGAGGGGCATTTTGAAGCAAAAAATCCATGGTTAAATTATCATGAATTGTTGACTGATAAAATGGCAAAAGTTGTCGGGGCAAAACCAATTGAAGTCGTTGTGATGAACACTTTAACGACAAACCTTCATTTGTTAATGGTTTCTTTTTACAGACCAACAAAAACAAAATATAAGATCGTTATAGAAAGTGATGCCTTTCCGTCAGATAGGTATGCAGTTGAGTCTCAGCTAAAATTCCATGGTTTTTCTTCGGATGACATTATAGAATGGAAACCAAGAAAAGGAGAAGAGCTATTAAATATTGAAGATTTACAAAAAATTGTTTCTGAACAAGGAGATGAAATTGCATTACTATTAATTGGAGGCGTAAATTATTATACAGGTCAATTTTTAGATTTAAAAAGAGTTGCAAAAATTGGACACTCAAAAGATTGTGTTGTTGGCATTGATTTAGCACATGGTGCAGGAAACATTCAACCAAATTTACACGAATCTAATGTGGATTTTGCAGCATGGTGTACGTATAAATATTTAAATTCAGGTCCTGGAAGTTTAGGAGGGGTATTTGTGCATGAGAGGCATGCAAATAATAAAGATTTACCGAGGTTTTCAGGTTGGTGGAATCATAATAAAGAAACACGTTTTAATATGCGTCAGCCATTTGATGTGATGAAAGGAGCAGAGGGTTGGCAATTAAGTAATCCGCCGATATTATCTATGGCGGCAATAAAGGCTTCTTTAGACTTGTTTGATGAAGTTGGTATGGATGCTTTGAGAGAAAAATCAGAAAAACTCACAGGTTATTTTGAGTATTTAATTGGTGAAATTGATTCGGATGATATCAAAATTATCACACCACATAATGCACATGAAAGAGGTTGTCAATTATCTATTCAAGTAAAAAATGCTGATAAAAGTTTGCATAAAAAACTAATAGAAAATAATATTATTACAGATTGGCGAGAACCAAATGTAATACGTTGTGCTCCTGTGCCCATGTATACGTCTTTTGAAGATGTTTACAGGATGGTTTTTATTTTAAAAGAGTTGTTATAGATGAATAAAAAAGACAAAATATTAATTATTGGAGCAGGTTTATGCGGTTCACTTTTAGCTTTAAGATTAGCACAACGAGGTTTTAAAATAGAAGTGTATGAAAGTAGATCAGATTTGAGAACTTCAGATATTTCCGCAGGAAGATCAATCAATCTAGCATTGTCAGACAGAGGTTTAAAAGCTTTGCGTTTATGCGGAATGGAGGAAAAAGCGAGAGAAATTTGTATTCCTATGTATGGCAGATTAATGCACGATAAAGATGGGAATACCTTTTCTTCTAATTATTCAGGAAGAGAAAATGAATACATCAATTCGATTTCTAGAGGAGATTTGAATTCTATTTTATTAGATGAAGCTGAAAAGCATGAAAATGTAAATATTCATTTTAATAAAAAATGTGAAAACATCGACATTGAAAATAACATTGCAAGTTTTGAAGATAACAAAACAAAAGAAAACTTTTTTATTAAAGCAGATGTCATTTTTGGGGGAGATGGTGCAGGGTCTTCTTTAAGGAGAAGTTACTTATCTGAGCGCAAATTTTTGTTTAGTTATTCTCAAAATTATTTAAATCATGGTTATAAAGAATTAGAAATTCCAGCAGATAAAAATGGAAATCATCAGATAAGTAAAGAACATTTACACATATGGCCAAGGGGTGATTTTATGTTAATTGCCCTACCAAATTTGGATGGAAGTTTCACGGTAACCTTGTTTTTAAGTTATGACGAAGGGGAATTTAATTTCGAAAACTTAACATCCGAAAAAAAAATAACTGAATTTTTTGAGAAAGAATTTCCAGATGCTTTGGCATTAATTCCAAATATAAAAGATGAGTTTATAAATAACCCAACAGGTCCGCTAGGAACCATAAAATGTTCACCTTGGAGTTATGAAAACAAAACGTTGCTCATTGGTGATTCCTCCCATGCAATTGTTCCGTTTTACGGTCAAGGAATGAATGCCTCTTTTGAGGATGTTTATGTTTTAGATGAAATTTTGAATAAAGATTTAGGGGATTGGAAATCGGTTTTTAAAGAATATCAAACAAAAAGAAAAAAAGATACAGATGCTATTGCCGATTTGGCAATTGATAATTTTCATGAGATGAAAAAACATGTTTCAAATCCACTTTTTAAAGAGAAGAGAGTCATAGAAATGGATTTAGAAAAAACATTTCCAACGGAATATTCATCTAAATATTCTTTGGTAACTTTTAATGAAAATATAGGTTACAATGAGGCGATGAAAAGAGGGAGAGCTCAAGATAAGGCGTTATTGAATTTAATTGCAGATGATGAAATTTACACGCATTTAAATATGACGAAAGAAGAGTTGAAATCTATCTTAGATAAGGTAATTAAGGAAACAAATTCTATTTTAGAAGAAGATAAAATTGCAGGATTGTAGTAAAACGATTAGTAAAATATCAGTAATTTGCTAACGCAATAGTGTTTATAGCCCTTGAAAGGGTAAGTTTTGTTAACGGAATTAAAGTTTCTGTTGATGGAGAAAAATCAAATCTTTGAAGATTATAAATAATAAGATTATGACTAATTTAGTACAGCCATTAAATTTTAAAAAGTGGATTGATGAACATCGTCATTTGTTAAAACCACCCGTTGGTAATAAGTGTGTTTGGGATAATGGTGATTATATTGTGATGGTTGTTGGTGGTCCAAATAATAGAAAAGATTATCACTATAATGAAACTCCAGAGTTTTTCTATCAAGTAGAGGGCGATATGATTTTAAAGATTATCGATGGCAATGGAAAAATGATTGATGTTGAAATTAATGAAGGCGATATATATTTATTGCCAGCAAAAGTTCCACATTCTCCACAAAGAAAAGAAAATACTGTTGGTTTGGTCATTGAATATCCTCGTAAAAAAAAGATGAAAGATGCTTTAGAATGGTATTGTGAAAATTGTGGTAATTTATTATTTCGAAAGAAGTTTAAATTAGAGAACATTGAAACTGATATGCCAATAATCTTTGAAAGCTATTATTCTGATAAGGAGAAATGTACTTGTGATAATTGTGGAATTGTAATGGAAGCACCTAATAAAATTAAATAAATGTTGCAATAGCTTGCGCTTTGCAATGATAAAAAAAATATGAAAAATAGGAAACTTCGCATAAACGGACATTCACATTTATTGCCTTACCCCGAGGAAATTCCTCAGTTCATGAAGGAAAAAGAAATTTTTTGGGTAGATAATGAACGCAAACACATGTTGCAAAAAGGATGGAGACGCCCGGTAACAGATTCTAGTTTTTTTTTAGACGAGAAATTACTTTGGATGAAAAAAAATAATATTGATCATGCTGTAGTTTTAAATCTTTCTCAATTATATGGAAATGGTTTGCGCCTTGAGGAAATGAAAAAATCGCTGCGTTTTCAAAATGATTTTAATGCAAAAATACAACGCAATCATCCCAGTAAATTCACCTGTGGATTTGTTGTGCATCCTGGTTTTATTTATGGAGCTTTAGATGAAATAAAACGTTGTGTAGAAGAGTTAGAATTAAAAGTATTGTGTTTGCCAACTCATTTTATGGACTCAATCGGTCAGTGGCGTTGTGTTTTTGATGAAGAAAATGATCGCATTTTTGAATTGGCAAATAAATATAAATTGGCCATTGAAATCCATCCGTATGATGGAGATAAAATGATAAAGTTAGAAAATACCAATTGGCGTTTTCATTTAATTTGGATGCTTGCACAATGTGGTGATGCATACCATTTTTATACATTAAACGGAATGCAAGAACGTTTTCCTGATATTAGAACTTGTTTTGCGCATGGAGGGCAATTAGCCCAAATGAATTTAGGAAGAAGGATTCAAGGATTTGATGGAAGACCTGATTTATTTAAAGGAAAGACACATCCAAGAAAAGCGGTAGGTCATCCAAATATCTTTTTTGATACTTTGGTTCATGACACGGACTCGCTAAAATTAATGTTTGAAAGACAAGGTACAGATCAGGTTTTAATGGGGTTAGACGATCCGTATCCTTTAGGGGAAATGGAAAGTGATGCACAATCTTCTTACCCAGGAAAAATTTTAGATTTAGCCGTTAATGAAAAGGTTATTACTGAAAATCAAAAAGCAGAAATTTGGGAGGATAACGTATTGCAGTGGGTGTTTGGTAATGATGAAAAGGCAAAACAAGCATTGATTGCTAAAATATTAGGGTAATAACTAATCACATTTTTCTAATAAAACATATAACTAATATCTTATTTGTCGGAGTGTAGATTTTTTTAATCGTATTTTATTCTTTTTAGGCAAAAGGAAGAATTTTCATCTTTCAATACTTTGATCAGATAAAAAATATAAAAAATGAAAATTCTTTTAGGTTTTAGTTGAGTAAATTAGAGGTTACAGAATTACCCTTGACATTGTTTTAAAACTTGTTCAGCTCTTAGTAACATAAATTCTGGGTAAAACTCAATGTCATTTTTTTCTTCTTTACTTAATGCAATTGCTCGTTTAATTTCCTTGCAATAAGGTTTTGTAGATTTTCCAAAGAATTTGGCAGAACCCATGTTCCATTCAGCATTTGCTAAAATGACTCTTGGGTTTTTTTCTGCAATCGCCAGTGCTTTTGCGTACAATTGATTATTTACACTACCTAAAGTCATACCGTATTTTTGGCCATCAAATGCAATATAACTTAAGTTTAAAAATGCTTGTGTAATAAGTATTTCTGGATTGTTTTCTGAATTCGATTTTGCTGTATCTAAAAAATTTTGTGCTTTTGTTAATTTTGCTTTTAAATATGTTTCATCTTTTATTCCAAAACTATCACTTATCTCTACGTTTGCCGCGTAATAAGCGGGTAACCAATTTTCTGGTTCTGCTTTTGTGATTCTTTCAAATAATTGTGAGGCTTCTTTGTTATTTCCATTTTCCCATAAACTAAAAGCTCTTTGCATTCCTATTTGGTATTTTGTTTGCGCAGAAATCCCTGTCGCAATGAAAATTGCGATGATAATTGTAATTTTTTTCATGTCGTAAGTGTTTAGATAATTGTTTTAAATATTTATTTAAATTAAAGAAAAGGTGAAGTGTATAGATTCTTCTCTTATTTATTTTAATGCAATGGTGAGCTTTGTATCTTTCGTTACTTTAAATTTTGCATCCCTATATTTTGGAGCTCCCATAAAACCAGTTGCACCGTTAGACATGCCTATTGGTTCTTTTGGTATTCCTAAAAAATTGGTGTCTAATTTGTTATTGTTATTGGAATCATGAAAAGCAGAAATAGCATAAACTCCAGTAGGAATATCTTTTAAAGTTATGGATGCTTTTTTATCTTCAATTTTTACAATCGTTCCTTTTATTGGATTTTTTAAAAAACTTTCTTCTTCATTATAAATAGCAATATACAAGTTACCATTATTAGATTTTATGCCTTTAAAATCTATTACAATGCTATGTTTTTCTTGCGCACAGGTAAATATGGTTCCGGTAAATATAAAAGTGAGAATTACAAGTAAATTTTTCATAATGTTTTTTTGATGATTCAAATATCTGATGTTTCTGCGTGAAATACACAAGAATAATACCGAATTGTTATTTTTTTCTTCTCAATTGTTAACTCGATGGGGATTCTGCTTACTTCTTTCCCTCTTTTTTCACTGGTATTAACTTTTTTAAAATTTCCGCCTTGATCTTGTCATATTAATGAATTCTCATATTCCTTTTTTTGAATAAAAAAAGTCAGATACGAGGGTAGGATATAGCTGCTCAAAAAATTATAAATTATCTAATTGATTTGTTTTTTTATTATCGCTAATTGTCCAGAAAAAACCTAAAAAAAAGAACCTGTCTGCATTGGGTATTATTGCTTGTCTGTCGAAATTACCATTAGGTTCTGCGGTGTTTTTGTAATTGTAACCAAATACATTTTGAGTTGCTAAAACGTTGTTTACAGAGAGGTATAGAATTTTTTGTGCATCTATTAAATATGCCCAATTTACACTCAATGAATTGTAGTTCTTAGTTTGGTTATTTAAAAATCCAACTTCATTTGGATTTGTATAATTTCTTCCAGAAGCAAAATTGTAACTGAAGCCAATTTGACTTTTCCACTCTTCTACCCAATGTTTCGCAACTAAAGATAAATTATGCTTGGACGCAAAATTAGGTCTTGCTGCCGTAGGGTAGTTTTTGTAATTTCTTTTTGTATCTAAATATGAGTAGGAAAGCCAATAATCTGTATTTTTTATTTTTCCATTTTGTCTCCAAAAAACATCGAAACCTTTTGCATAACCACTTCCATTATTATTAAAGTTACTCGTATTCACAAGAATATTATTATATTTTACCAAGTCTTTGTAATCTTTATAATACGCCTCCACTCTAAATATTTGACCTCGTTTTGTGGCCTGATAATTTGCAATTAAATGCGATGTGTTTTCAGCTTTAAAATTTTCATTGAATTTCAAATATTCGTTTTTAGGGTTTTGATAAAATTGACCATAAGCAAGAGATAACTGTGAATTTTTGCCTGCTTTGTAGGCTAACGAAAGTCTTGGAGAGATGGTAAATTCGTTTAATAATTCTGAATTTTCTGTGCGAATTCCAATTTTTGTAGCTAAATTTTTAGAAAAGAAAATATCTGTTTCAACAAAAGTGGCAAGTAGGTTGTTATTAAAACTATATTTTAATTTACCTCCATTATTTTGTGTATAATCTTCATTAAAATAAGTTGTAAAATACTCTGAACCAAAACTAACTTTAAATCGATTAGAAAACTGTTTTTTAAGTTTTACTTTAAAATGCATTGAGTTTTCGTTGTCTGTTACTAAATCATCAATAATATTTAGGTTTGAATAGTCATTTGTGAAACTAAAACCGGTTTCTATTTTCCAATTGTCACCAAATCTATTCTTGTACGAAGTATTAAAATACAGATTTCTGTTTTTTAGCCCGAAACGAAATCCATCAACATAATTTATGTCATCCTGAATTACATCGAAATTCGTATGACTAAATGCACCGTACAATTTTAGTAGAGATTCATTTTTAAATTGGTGTCTATATACCATTTCTCCGCTCAATGCTTGTACAGGGTTTTTCCATGTATTTCTATCAGGAAAAGCTTCCTGATAAGGCTCTAAATTGACATATGATGTGTTAATACTAAAAGAATTATTACCCCAAATTTGCGTGTTCCCCAAACCTAAACCGACTGTCATAAATGATAAGTTCGTTTTTTCTTCAACAGGTTGGTCAATCGTGTTTAACTGTAAAATACTTGATAAAGCTTGTCCATATTCTGCCGAATAACCACCTGTAGAAAAAGAAATTCCTTTAAACAAAAATGGAGAAAAGCGTCCGCGAGTTGGAATATTTCTTGCAGAAGCTGCATATGGGGTAAAAACGCGAATTCCATCAATAAAGATTTGGGTTTCTTCAGCTTCTCCTCCGCGCACAAAAAGACGTCCATCCTCATCTAAAGTAGAAGTTCCTGGAAGTGTCTGTAATGCACCGATTACATCACCCAAAGCACCTGCTGTTGTGACAATATCTAACGGTTTTAATACAGTAACTTTAGCTTTCTCTCCGGCTTCAAAAGTACCTGCGTTTATAATAACAGCATCCAGTGCATTTACATCATCCCGTAATTTTATTTTTAATTCTTTTAGTAATGAAACATCGGCTGTTTTAAGATAAGTTTCGAAAGAAATAAAAGATATAGCTATAGTTTGTGTTCCTTTTTCTGAGGTGAAAAAAGAGAACTCTCCTCGTTCATTTGTCGATGTGCCGTCGTAAGTGCCATCTAAATATACATTTGCCCCTTCTATTGGTTGTTGATTTGAGTCTGTAACTTTGCCTGAAATGGTAGTTTGCGCAGTTAATGAAAATTGACTTGCTATTAACAGAATACATAATATTTGTTTCATCGGTATTTATGTTTTGATGATACAAAGATGTATTGGTTATAACTCAAAAAATAAAAAGAAATACCGAGTTGTAATTTTTGATTGATGAATTGTGTTTAACAATATAGGAGGATTATAGTCCGCATATTCATACATATATCGTACTTTATTTGAAATTTTAATACCCATTAATTCTAATTTTTATGATTTTTTTATTAAAAATAGTAGGTCGTAGTCTTTAAATAGTTTTGGTTTTTGTAGTTAAAAAAAAGTAAATCTATTACTCAAAATTACAAATATTGGGTATCTATTTTATAGAATTTTTATGTAAAATTCGTACCAATTCAGTTAAGGTTTTAAAATTGTTATTTACGGAAATAATAAGAAACCTTATTTATGCGATAATTTTATTTCTAGTAATGTTCTATTTGACTTGATGTAATCTGAAATGACTTTGCTTCTTAAAATTTCAATATCATCATTGAAATATATTCCCCATCTATCTTCTTTTAATAAGTGCGTTATTTGTTTTTTTCTTCTATGCGCCTCAGAATAATTAAATAAATAATTTGTAGAATTCTTTTTTTGAGGTTGAATTTTCGCAGTTTTTTCTTTAAAATTGACTTCAATAAAAAATATTCTTTCTTTAGAGTTAATAGGGTAGAAGTCTGTCCATTTTGCAAAGCCAATGATAACTTCTTGGTTCTTATAATTCTCGTTAGCGTTGATTTTCCATCTACAGTTTGCCACCCTTCCCCAATGATTTGATTTTCTGTAAACACCTTCTGTCGTATAAAAATATATGCTTTCAGATTTACTTTTGTAGTTTATTTCTGTTGGAAATTCAAAATTATTCACTTGATTAAATTCACAAAAAGTATGTTTAAAAAAATTGGTCTTATTATAGGTTTTCAAAATTCAATTTAAATTTTTTAACGAAAGTAAGGAAGCAAACTTAAATATCATAATGAGGTGTTATTCGTCCTTATTATTAAATCATAAAGAAAAACGCAATCAAATAAATGATTGCGTTTTAATATTTTAAGAAGAATAGTTTTCTTTTTTATAAGCCCCAAATAACTTTTGGGATAAGCTGTTACTCTGCTTACTTTACTTCTTCGAAATCTACATCTTCAACATTGTCTCCTTGTTCGTCAGATGCTTCTGGTTGACCTTGTTGTGCGCCAGCATCAGCTCCTTCAGCACCACCTTGTGCAGCATACATCTCTTCAGATGCGGCTTTCCACGCTTCGTTGATTGTCGCTAAAGCGGTATCAATAGATGCCAAATCTTTAGATTCATGTGCAGCTTTTAATTCAACTAAAGCAGCTTCAATAGGTCCTTTTTTATAATCAGATAATTTTTCACCAAACTCAGTTAATTGCTTCTCTGTTTGAAAAATCATAGAATCTGCTTCATTGATTTTTTCTGCAGTTTCTTTTGCAGTTTTATCAGCATCAGCATTTTCTTCTGCTTCTCGTTTCATTTTAGCGATATCATCTTCAGATAATCCAGAAGAAGCTTCAATTCTAATTTCGTGAGATTTGTTTGTTCCTTTGTCTAAAGCAGAAACTTTAATAATACCATTTGCATCAATATCAAAAGTAACCTCAACTTGAGGCACACCTCTTTGTGCTGGAGGTAAACCATCTAAATGGAAACGTCCTATTGTATTATTATCTGCAGCCATAGCTCTTTCACCTTGTAAAACGTGAATTTCTACTGATGGTTGATTGTCTACTGCTGTAGAGAATACTTGAGATTTTTTTGTAGGAATTGTTGTGTTTGCATCAATTAATTTTGTGAAAACATTACCCATTGTTTCAATACCTAAAGATAAAGGTGTAACGTCTAATAACAATACATCTTTAACGTCTCCAGACAAAACACCACCTTGAATTGCAGCGCCTAAAGCAACAACTTCATCAGGGTTTACTCCTTTACTTGGTGCTTTCCCAAAGAATTTTTCAACAGCTTCTTGCACAGCAGGTATTCTTGTAGAACCACCAACTAAAACAATCTCGTCTATTTCGTCTAAGGATAAATCAGCATTTTTTAATGCAGTTTTACAAGGAGCAATAGTTCTTTTGATTAAATCGTCTATTAATTGCTCAAATTTAGCTCTTGTTAAAGTTCTTACCAAGTGTTTTGGTCCGCTAGCAGTAGCTGTAACATAAGGCAAGTTAATTTCTGTTGAAGCAGAAGAAGATAATTCAATCTTTGCTTTTTCAGCAGCTTCCTTTAAGCGCTGTAAAGACATTGGATCTTTACGTAAATCGATTCCTTCGTCAGATTTAAATTCTTCAGCTAACCAGTTAATGATTTTTTCATCAACATCATCACCACCTAAATGCGTGTCTCCATCAGTAGCTAATACTTCAAAAACACCGTCTCCTAATTCTAAAATAGAAACATCATGTGTTCCTCCACCAAAATCAAAAACAACAATTTTTTTATCGTCATTGGATTTGTCTAATCCGTAAGCTAATGCAGCAGCAGTAGGCTCGTTTATAATTCTTTTTACAGCTAAGCCTGCAATTTCACCCGCTTCTTTAGTTGCTTGTCTTTGTGCATCATTAAAGTATGCAGGCACAGTAATTACGGCTTCACTAACATCAGTTCCTAAATAATCTTCAGCAGTTTTTTTCATTTTCTGTAAAACCATTGCAGAAATCTCTTGTGGCGTATATAAACGACCATCAATATCTACTCTAGGTGTATCATTATCTCCTTTAACTACTTTGTAAGGAACTCTCGTAACTTCTTTTGAAGACTCAGAAAATTTGTTCCCCATAAAACGTTTAATAGAATAAACCGTTTTTGTTGGATTAGTTACAGCTTGTCTTTTTGCTGGATCGCCAATTTTACGCTCTCCCTCCTCAACAAAGGCAACGATAGATGGTGTAGTTCTTTTTCCTTCTGCGTTAGGAATTACAACTGGCTCATTTCCTTCCATTACAGAAACACAAGAGTTCGTTGTACCTAAATCGATTCCAATTATTTTACTCATAATATTTATTTAAATATATTTTAATTCAATTTTACAATAGCTATTAGTCAAACTGTGTGCCAACTATTTTTTGACTGTAAAATGTCAGTTTTCTAAAAAAATAGTTTCAATTATTGTGACATTCTGACATAAATTCAAGCTAAAGTATTGCTTAAAGTGGATCAGGAATAATTAATCTTCTTGTATTTAGTTTGTTAGGTCAGAATTAAACTTGTTGAAACATAATTTATCTCGTTAGAAAAGATATGTTCTTACCGTGCTTGGTTCTAAACCAAAAGTATTTTTATAAGTAAAGAATAGTATAGTGACAAAGAGCACAGGTGTTTGTAATGTAAAAAGTATATGGTTACTATTGCAGAAGTTCCTGAAGCTACTACTAAATTTGATAGATTTAATGAGAGCGCTAAGATTTATTTAATGTAAGCCATTGAGTTCTAGTTTTCTTATTTATACTTAATAGGTGTTTATATTTTGATAAAAAATAAGCTTATTATCACGAATTTTATACATTTACATCGTTAATGAGTTTAAATATTGAGAATGTCGCAATTTATTAGTGTTTTTGATATGTTAAAGATTGGTGTTGGGCCATCTAGTTCACATACTTTAGGTCCCTGGCGTGCTGCTGAGCAATGGATCCATCAATTAAAAAAGAATCAAAAATTTTATTTAGTTGATACAATCCAAGTAGATTTATACGGTTCTCTCTCTTTAACAGGAAAAGGGCATGCTACAGATCTTGCCATTCAATTAGGTTTAAGTGGTGCAGATCCAGAATATATTCCTATTGGAGATATTGCAGAAATTATTGATGCGATTGATAATAATGAATTACTTTTTTTAAATAATGAAAAAAATATACCGTTTTATAAATCGTCTATAACATTTAATAGGGAGTTCCTTCCTTTTCATGCAAATGGAATTAAATTTAGCGGTTTTTTTAATGGTGAAGAAATTTCTAATGAAACCTATTATTCTATCGGAGGTGGTTTTATTGTGCAAGAAAATGATCATTTAAAAGAGGAAATAGAAATAAATAACAAGAACTTTCCTTTTCCCATAAGTAAAGCGATTGAGTTAGAAGAATTTTGTGAAAAAGAAAATCTAGGAATTTCTGAAATTGTTTACTTAAATGAATTAGAACTTCATTCTTCTGAATTTATTAACAATGAAATTTATAGAATTTGGGATACAATGTTAGAGTGCATGTACATAGGATGTCACACAAAAGGAAAGCTTCCTGGGGGATTAAATGTAAAAAGACGTGCTTTTGATACGCATCAAAAATTAATTAAAGGCACATGTTATGATAATCCGAAAGAATGGATTACCGCCATAAGAAGTACAGAAGTTAAATTTAGAGAAATATTAAAATGGGTAAGTTGTTTTGCTCTTTCTGTGAATGAAGTAAATGCAGCTTTGGGAAGAGTAGTTACCGCTCCAACAAATGGAAGTGCAGGTGTAATACCAGCTGTTTTAATGTATTATATGGTAATAGAAAACCATGAAGCTGATTTTAATCAAATAAAAAAATTCTTATTAACTGCCGGCGAAATTGGAAGTATTTTTAAAAAAAATGCCACAATATCTGCTGCAATGGGAGGTTGTCAGGCAGAAATAGGCGTATCATCTGCAATGGCAGCAGCGGCTTTAACAGAATTGTTAGGTGGTACTGCAGCACAATGTTTGTCTGCCGCAGAAATTGCTATGGAGCATCATTTGGGCTTAACTTGTGATCCTATAAGAGGTTTGGTACAAGTGCCTTGTATTGAACGTAATTCTATGGGAGCAATAAAAGCAATTCATGCAGCAGAGATTGCTTTAGAAACGGATCCTAAAGAATCTTTGGTGCATTTAGATGAGGTTATAGACACTATGTGGGAAACTGCCAAAGACATGAATAAAAATTACAAAGAGACTTCTAAAGGGGGGCTAGCAGTTGCCGTTAGAATTGTAAATTGTTAAAAAAAAAGTCCAAAAATTTTAAAAAACTTTTGGACTTTATAATATCGCTAACTAAATAGTGTTATTACTTTTCAGAACTTTGCACGGCTAAATTATAAATAACCAAACCAAATCCTATTTTATTAATAGCATCTCCAATATTGTAAATAACATCCATACTTAAGCCACCAAAAATGCCCTCATACCAGCCTGGAGTTCCAGCCATGTAACCTAAAGGATAAATTGCCCAACCAACTAAAACAAACCAGCATAAAGTTTTGTGAGCATTTAAAACGGCTCCACCAGCTTCAACAGCTAATTTCTTGGCATCTCCGAGCCAAATATCATAAACGATTACAAAGTAAGCTAAACCAGATATTAGACCCCATAACCAGGCACTATCTCGATAAATTACTTCTCCCATATATCCTGTTATCAGCATCACAACTGATAAGAAGATTAATCTCCACATTAAAGATTTTTTTGCTCCCGCAACTTTTAAGATTAAATAGAATTCAACACACATTAGTGGAACAGTTAAAATCCAATCTACATACCTGAAGAAGGTAGGAGATTCTCCGTTAGAAGCCCAATAGTCTCTCATGTACCAATAATGCACGGCGGCGATAAAGGTAATTAAACCAGAGACTAGAAGAGAAGTCCTCCATTTTTTATCAACACTATTCATTGATAAAAAGAAAAATACTGCAGCAGCCATCATGGCCATACAGCCAACAAAAAATGTAAATCCAACATAATCGCTTGGATCCATTTTCGCAACTGAAAGAAAATTAATAGATAAATTCATGATTTTCATTAAAAATTAAGTTATTAAATTGATTATTTCTCTCATGCTTTAAAAAAAACATTCAACCAAATATACCAATAATATTGTTAACTTTGTAATATGAGGAACACTTTTTATAGTAATTATCAAAATTTCATGTTATTTATTACGTTTTTCCTATTTTGGATAAGCATTCAATTTGGAGAAGTAGTTGAGGATTTTTTAGCGTACATACTAGTAATTTCACTAGGTATTTTGCATGGAGCTAATGATTTGTTGATTCTATCCATTAAAGAAAAAACGGATAAGACGTTCATAAAAAATCTTTTTATTTACATAGGTATAATTATATTGTGTTTAGTTATCTATATGTTTAGCTCTTTTACAGCTATTCTGTTTTTTGTTTTATTGAGTTCTTATCATTTCGGAGAAGAACACCTGAGCAAGAAAATAAATGTAAATGGATTGTTTAATTCTTTTTATTTTTTAGCCTACGGGATATTTATTTTTTCTTTGATATTTTATCAATCTGCTGCCGATGTAGATTTAATTATGACAGAACTAACAGGTTTAACTTTCACCGAGTTTCAAATAAAAATGGCCTTATTATTAAGTGGTGTTTTTTTATGTATTGGAAGTATATATCTCGTTTTAACTAAAAAAAATAAGGTAAAAATATTTTTTAGAGAAATTTTTTATTTACTTCTACTTTATCTAGTATTTCAAAATTCTTCTCTTGTATTAGGGTTTGCCATATATTTTATTTTTTGGCACTCCATACCCTCTATTATTCATCAAGTAGTGTTTATTTCAGGAAATTTAAATGAAAAAGCTATTTTCTATTATGTAAAAAAAGCCTTAATTTATTGGGTAATTAGCGTTGTTGGACTATTCGTTTTATACCAATTAGTTCCACAGATAGAGCTTTTTGCTACCGTAGTTTTTGCAATTTTATTTGCAGTAACTGCTCCACATACTTGGGTGATGCATAAAATGAAAAATTAACGAGTAAAAACCAAATCATTTCCTGAAGACAGTTCTTCAGAAAAACGATATTTATCAATATTAAAACCCTTTAATTCTTCTATTGTATTTACATTGTTTTCTATAATGTACCGAACCATTAAGCCACGTGCTTTTTTAGCGTATGTCATTACAATTTTATATTCTCCTTTTTTAAAATCTTTAAAAACGGGTGTAATCATGGGTACTTTTAAAACCTTTTTAGGCAGTACTTTAAAGTATTCAGAACTTGCCAAATTAACAAGTAGTTCATCTTCTTCTAGTTCGCTATTTAAAGATTGTGCAACGGTGTCATCCCAAAATTTATAAAGATTTTCTGTATGCCCAATTTTTAATCTTGTTCCCATTTCTAAACGATAAGGTTGTATGAGATCTAAAGGTTTTAAGATGCCATATAGACCTGACAAAATTCTGAGGTTATTTTGCAGTAAAGGTATTTTTTCTTCGGCAAGAGAATTTACATCAATTCCCTGAAATACGGCACCTGTAAAAGAATAAATGGCTTGTTTAGCATTTTGGGGAGTAAAAGGAGTTTTCCAATTTTGATTTCTATCATAATTCAAAGCAGACAAATCATCAGAAATTTTCATCAACTCAGATAATTTTTTCTTTGAAAGTGTTTTTAGTTTCTTATTTAATTTTTCTGAATGTTCTAAGAAACGAGGTTCCGTGTGCAAGCTTGTTGGCGCTTTGCTTTCGAAATCTAATGATTTTGCCGGTGAGATGATGATTTTCATAAGATGAATTTGAAAAATTAAAAGACCGAATTTATTTCGGTATTTATCATTGAAAAATAGTAAAGCATAAATGTACAAATCTTGGTAAAAGATTTCAAATAAATAAACGAGTTAATTCTAATCAAGCTATTTAATAAATTGATGGTAAATTCTATTTTGATTTTTTTCTAAGGATTAATCAAACTATTTCAATTATCTTAGGTCAAAAGAAAAGAAATAAATCAAAACTTGAGTAAAGACGAAGAACTTGTAAAAAAGTTAAAGGATCCTACACAAAAAGAGAAAGCTTTTAGTGAGCTGCTAGACGTCTATCAAGAACGATTGTATTGGCATATTAGAAAGATTGTAACGACCCACGAAAATGCGGATGATGTCTTGCAAAATACCTTTGTTAGAATTTATAAAAGCATATTAAAATTTGAGGAAAAAAGTAGTTTACACACTTGGATGTATCGGATAGCATACAATGAATCTATTCGGTTTTTAGAGAAAAATAACAAAAAAAGTCATCGAAATATTGATGAAGTACCAACATCTAATTTACAAGTTTTATTTGAAGATGCGTATTTTGATGGAGATGAAGTTCATAAAAAACTTCATAAAATTATAGCCGGACTGAAAGAAAAACAAAAGCGTATTTTTCATATGAAATATTTCGAAGATATTAGTTTTCGGCAGATGTCAGAAATTTTAGAAACCTCAGAAAGTACATTAAAATCTACTTACTATTCAGTAGTAAAAATTATTGAAAAAAAAATATTTTTATAAATCCAAACTATTTTTAAAAAGTAGGGTCTAAATACATATTATGAAAAAAGAAACAGAAAATACAAACCAAAATAACTTTTTAAAAGGAGGTTTTAAAGATGATATTTCTAAACATCACAAAGCTTCTCTAGGTATTACTGTTCCTGAAGGGTATTTCTCAAAATCTAAAAGGTCAATCATAGATAAGATTGAAGAGGAAGTTGTCACAGAAGTTCCAACAGAAATGAAGAAACCATTGATTTTTTGGTTGCGACCTCAATTTAAGTTTATGGCAGCAGCTTCTTTAGTTTTTATTTTAACTTTAACATTTTGGTTACAGAGTGCTAATAACAGGGATGTAGATAAAAGTACTATTGAGTTTTTATCCTTTTCAGATGACAATCTAATCAATGCACTTATTGGAAATGATAATGAATTTGAGGCATTTGCAGATGCTATTCTAATTAATGAAATTGTCATAAAAGCTGAACTTTCTGAACAAAAAATGGATGATTTGTTTTTTAATTCTTTATTTGTAGAGGATTCATTAATAGATAATTACACAGATGATCAGTTCTTAGAAACAATTATTTTATAAATTTTTCAAACTATTTTAAAAAGCATAGTTCTAAGTATTTAGAAACAATTATTAATAAAAAAATTTAAAATTATGAGAATTTCAATTCGAAATCAAAAGAGTCAAAAATTAAACATTTTATTTTTATCAATTAGTGCATTTATTTTATCATTATTATTGTTAACATCATGTTCAGAGAGTGAAACAATCGAAACAGGAGCTGATGATGCCACTTTAATTTCTAAAATAGAAAGTGCCACCAAAGTTACCTTAGACGAAAATAGTCTGCCAGGAGCAACAGCCTCTGTATTCAACGGAGATTTAGCAGATAGTTATATTACAAATGTAGGATATGCCTCAGGTTTAGGATATGAAGTATCGTTAGGTACAGACAACTTATCAAGAGAAGAATTGAATAGTACTGTGTTTTTCTCTAAAGAAGGAAAAAAATTGGTAGACACTAACGAAAAACGAGCTAGAAAAAGAGCCAAATGTTTTCATTTTGTTTTTCCAATAGATTTTATAATGCCCGATGATACTTCAATTACTTTAGAAAGTAAAGAGGACTGGGTTTTAATTAGAGATTGGTATAAAGAAAATCCAGGGGTAAAAGTACGTCCAGAGTTTGTTTTCCCTGTAGATGTTAAGTTAGAAGACGGCACTGTGCAGACTTTAATTGATAGAGAGGAATTGATTGCTGTAAAAAACTCATGTAAAAAAGGAAAAAACAAAAGAAAGTGTTATAAATTAGTGATGCCTGTTAGTTTTACAATGGCAGATGCAACAGTAATTACAGTTAGTGAAAGATCCGATTTTAAATTATTAAGAGCTTGGTGTAAAGCAAATCCAAATGCAACGGAAAAACCAAGCTTAAATTATCCTGTGGATGTTATTTATAGAGATGATACCACAGTAACAATTAATGATGAAGCAGAAATGAAAGCTGCTAAAGAATCTTGTAAATAGTAATTTTTGTATTTTAGATGTTTAAGAGCCAAAAAATAAATGTAAAATGAAATTAAAAACCATCTTATATACGACTAGCTTTATGAGTTTGATGTTATTTAATACAACACTTTTTGCTCAAGATTCTAATTACGATTTAATTACCAAAGAGCTTACCAAAGAACAAAGAGGTTTGTTGCAGGAGGAAAGAGCGGCAATGAAAACCAATAGAGATTCATTTAAAGCAACATTAACAAAAGAGCAGTTAGCCATCTTAAAAGATAAAACCATTTCTAAAAATGAAATAAAAACAAAGTTGATGTCTACGTTTACCAGAATACAAAAAGATTTGGTAAGAAATCAACAAATACATTTAAGAAAGACGAGAGATAATTTTAGAAAAACGCTTACAGGTGAGCAACGTAAAATGTTGAAACAGCGAATTGAAAAAATTAGAAAAGCAAAAGATAGGGGAGAACTTAAAGATGGTGCAAGACAAAACAATGTTAAAGACGGAAAGAAAAGGAGAGGAAAAGGTAATTAGTTAAAAAAAATATGAGAAATCCTTTTCAGGAAATTAGAACAACTATAAAAAATTTTGGGTTGCTATTGTTTACGATAGCAACCTCTTTTTGTTCTTATGCGCAAGAAAATGAAGAGGATTATATTGATGGCTTATTAGGTGAACTTTTTTTTAATGAGCAGCAATTTTTAGATGAATTGATAGAGAGCGACTTTTCGTATAATTTTTTGTACACTTCTTTTTCTTACAATAGCAACACTTTTTTTTCAGGAAGAGATTCGGGTACAGATCAGTTTAACCTAATTCCTCAAGTCTCCTATTATCATTCTTCCGGCTTTAACGCAAGTGTCTCTGGTATTTATTATCAAAATTTTGCCCCAAGTTGGGATTTTACAAGTCTTTCTGCAGGCTATTTTAATACCTTAGGTAACAAAAAAAGTATCGTTTATAATTTAGGATATACAAGGTATTTTTACTCTGATGGTTACAATGGTTTTACAAATACTTTGGATGTAAGTTTGGGGGTTAGAAATAAAAAAAGAACGTTAGGTACAAGTTTTTCCGCATCTTACTTATTTGGCACAGAAGAAAGTTATCAATTTGTTTCCAGTAGTTTTGCAAATTTCACTTTAAAAAGAGCCGCTACTTTTGCACTGCGTTTGAGACCAAGGGTAAGTTTTATCATTGCAAAGCAAAATATTACAATTGATAAAGTTGTGATAAGGGCAAACAGACCTGTTTTAAAAACTTTTAATTTTGATGTGTTCGGTTTATTAAACACACAAATAAACCTTCCGCTTTCTCTTTCTTTAAAATCATGGGATTTTGAATTAGGCTATAACCTAAATATACCTAATTCTTTGAAGCAAGAAGACGCCCACAAAACTACGAGTTACTTTCATCTTTCTTTGGGTTATTTATTTGATTTAAGCAAGAAGAAATAAGAGTAGGATTACAAATCATCAAACATGTAAAGGGAGGTTTTTTCCAATAATTCTTTTGTTTATTTATTTTGACCTCTCAGTAATTGATAAACTGTTCGTTTTTATTACTCATTAATCGTAATATTGCAATAAACATAAAAAGATGGGGGTAACTAAGTCAGAGTTTTTTACAAAAGAACAAAATGAAATAGTTACTATAGCAAAAGTGCTAGGATATCCTGCGAGAATTGCAATTTTGGATTTTATAATAAAACTAGAAACTTGTGTTTGTGGAGACTTAGTAAAAGACATTGGTTTGGCACAACCCACCATTTCTCAGCACTTAAAAGAGTTGAAAAAAGTAGGCATTTTAAAAGGTAAAATAGAAGGGACAAGCGTATACTATTGCATTGATGAGGAAAAATGGGATAGCATAAGAAATAAGTTTAATAAATTTTTAAATAAAAATTCAACAGAAAACTGTTGTTGAAATTCAGTCGGAGATGAAATTATCAGAAATTAAAAAGCACTTAAAAGGTTTAAGTAAAATAGGTTTTCAGTTACCAAACGGAGAATTAGTAGCCAGTCATTTTCATGTAACAGAGGTAGGTAAAGTAACAAAAGACTTTATTGATTGTGGAGGAAAAGTGAGAAGTGAGGCTGTTATTAATTTTCAACTTTGGGAAGAAAATGATTATGATCACAGATTACATCCAGATAAATTAGTAGCTATTATAGAGATGTCAGAGAAGATATTTAAATTCGATGATTTAGAGATTGAAGTAGAATATCAAGGAAAAGAAACAATAGGTAAATACGATTTAGATTTTGATGGAACTAATTTCTTATTGATTTCTAAACTTACGGCTTGTTTGGCAGAAGATGCTTGTGGTATATCAGAAGAAAAGCCAAAAATTAAAATATCGGATTTAACACAGTCTTGTTGCGATCCTAGTGCAGGTTGTTGTTAATTCAAAAAAAAGCGATGAAAGAATTCACCTAAATCGCTTTTTTTTATGCAATACAATACTTCAAATAACTTATTCTAATTCTACATCTTTAGAATTTTCAGAATAGGTTCTCCATTTATCCAAACAATCAGTAATATCTTGCGGTATCTCTGAGTTAAATTTCATAAACTCTCCTGTTGTTGGGTGTGTAAAGCCCAATGTTTTTGCATGTAAAGCTTGTCTTGGTAGCACTTTAAAGCAATTGTTCACAAATTGTTTGTATTTGGTAAACGTTGTTCCTTTTAAAATGTCATTTCCACCATACCGCTCATCATTAAATAAGGTGTGTCCAATGTGTTTAAAATGAGCTCTAATTTGGTGTGTTCTGCCTGTTTCTAATTTACATTGTACCAAAGTAACATAGGTTAAGCGCTCTAGCACTTTGTAATGTGTAACTGCATGTTTTCCAAAATCGCCATCAGGAAAAACATCCATTTGCAATCTATTTTTAAAACTACGTCCAATATTTCCTTCAATAGTGCCCTCATCGTCTTCTACATGCCCCCAAACCAATGCATAATACAAACGCTCTGTAGTTCTGTCAAAAAATTGTTTAGATAAATTAGCCATTGCAAATTCTGTTTTTGCAACCACTAATAAGCCACTCGTATCTTTGTCAATTCTATGAACTAAACCTGGTCTTTCGCTGGAATTTGTTGGCAAATTTTCAATATGATGGATTAAACCATTTACCAAAGTACCCGAATAGTTGCCGTGCCCGGGATGCACTACCATACCTGCAGGTTTATTCACAACTATAACAGCCTCATCTTCATAAACAATATCTAAAGGAATATCTTCAGCGACCAATAATTTTTCTGCAGGAGGGTATGCTAGAACAACTCTTACAACATCATGAGGTTTTACTTTATGATTCGATTTTATAACAACATCGTTTACCAAAACGTTACCAGCTTTTGCCGCTTGTTGAATTTTACTTCTTGTAGCGTTTTCAATAAAATTCATTAAAAACTTATCAACTCTTAAAGGTTCTTGGCCTTCACTAGCAGTAAATCTGTAATGTTCATATAAATCGTCGTTTTCTATGTCTTGGGGCTGATTTTCTTGCATTTATTTAATTTAGTGGCAATCTTTTAAGGTTGAGGTGTTTTTTTCACTGCTCTGTTAAAGTGATATTTGTTTAAGTTACGTAATATTTCACGTAATTTTAAATATCCCTTACTTTACTTTTCCGTTACCTAAAACCAAATCTATAATAGAGTGTAGTGGTAATTTATCTCCTGCATTTAAAGTTTTTCCTTTGAAGCGCAACCCACGCACAACATCTTTACCTATATCATTTACAAATAAGTAATCGGTGCCCACGTTTATTCCTTTTGCACGAAGCTGAGAAATGGCTTGTCTTTTAGTAATACCATTTAGATCTGGTATGGTGATATCTCTGTATTTAGATGGATTTAACGTTAAATAAATTTTACGTTTTTCCTTCACAAAACTGCCAGTTTCAGGACTCTGCTCTATCACAGATTTCTTTGGATATTTAGAGTTGTAACTTGCACTATCTATAACAATAAAATCTAAATCTAATTCCTTAAGTTTTTTATCTACTTCTCCTAAAGACATTTTATGTAGATTAGGAACTTGAATTTTTTGATCATGATTAGTAGAAACTCCTAACCAATATTTTAAAGCAAAAATAAATACCAATAATCCTGCAAATGCAATAACAATTTGTAGGAAAAAGATTTTGCTTTTAAAAAATTGAAAAACACTCATTTTTTTGATTTTTAGAACACGCAAAGATATAAAAAGTAAACGTTGCTATTTCTATAAATATTTTGATAAATTTGTTTTATTATATTCATACCAATGAAGAAAAACATTGCAATAGTTATGGGTGGTTATTCATCTGAAGTCAATATTTCACTTAAAAGTGGAAATGTTGTGTATAATCATTTAAACAAAGAGAAGTATAATTCTTTCAGAGTACATATTTTAAAAGAAAAATGGGTGGCCTTAGACGTTTTTAATACTGAATATAGTATTGATAAAAACGATTTTTCTTTTCTTCTAGGTGATAAGAAAATTATTTTTGATTGTGTTTTTAATGCAATTCATGGTGCACCGGGAGAAAATGGAGCGTTACTTGCTTATTTCAACCTGATCAATTTAAAACACACTTCCGCACCTTTTTATCAAATGGCTCTAACCTTTAATAAGAGAGATACACTAAGTGTAGTAAAAGAATATGGTATTAAAACAGCCGTTTCTGTATACTTAAATAAGGGAGATGTTGTAAATTTAGATAAAATAATAGCAAAAGTAGGTTTGCCGTGTTTCGTAAAACCAAACAATGCTGGTTCTAGTTATGGTATTTCTAAAGTACATACAAAAACAGAAATGTTGCCTGCTTTAGAAAAAGCATACAAAGAAGATTCAGAAATATTAATTGAATCGTTTTTAGACGGTCCCGAGGTATCTGTTGGTGTAATACATCATAAAGGTGAAACCAAAGTATTGCCAATCACAGAGATTGTTACAGAAAATGATTTCTTTGATTATGAAGCAAAATATGAAGGAAAATCAAAAGAGATAACTCCTGCAAGAATCTCTGAAGTAATAAAAACTAAAGTGGAAAATATTGCGAAAAAAGTATATACAATTTTAAATATGTCTGGTTTTTCTCGTTCAGAATTTATTTTAGTGGATAATGAACCACATTTTTTAGAAATAAATACAGTGCCAGGACTTACAGAAAATAGTATTTTACCACAACAAGCGCAAGCAGCCGGAATTTCGTTAAACGAATTATTTGATAACGCAATTGAGAATGCTTTGCATTAGAAGCATTACTTTTTTCAGAGAAACAACAAGAGGTAAACTTTTAACGGTTTTAAAACTAAGAAAACAATACTTAGAAGAAACATCAAAATAGAAAACATATGAAAAGAGCTATTTTTCCCGGGTCATTTGATCCTTTAACTTCAGGTCATTACGATATTATTACCAGAGGAGTAACCTTGTTTGATGAACTTATTATTGCTATTGGGGTAAATGATGATAAAAAGTACATGTTTTCATTAGAAGAACGTAAAAAGTTTATCGAAGATTCTTTTCGAGACAATCCCAAAATAAAAGTAGTTACTTATACAGGGTTAACAGTAGATTTTTGTTGTAAAAATAATGTTGAATTTATTTTAAGAGGTTTAAGAAATCCTGCAGATTTTGAGTTCGAAAAAGCCATAGCGCATACTAATAGAGAATTGTCGTCTATCGAAACCGTGTTTTTATTAACAGCAGCAAGCACTTCTTATATTTCTTCATCTATTGTAAGAGACGTTATCAGAAACAATGGCGATTATACAAAATTAGTTCCTCAGGCGGTTAGAGTAAAATAACAACGTAGACATAGCGCTATTTTCTGATAAATAAAACTAAGACAGAACATCTGTTAGTTTTTCCTCAAATACGCTAAATCTAACAATGAATTACAAACGTTGTGCCTTCCGCACAACTTTGTTTGTAATAGGAGTAATCTAAATTACATGGAATCTTTTTTTCTATTCACTATAGGTTTGCAAGGCAAAGAACGATGCTAGAGCAATGCAGCGTTTGTTTTTGATGTTAAAACACATATTTAAACCTCATATCGTGTCATTAGAAGGCGTATAATTTTCTTAGAATTATATTTGTCATAAAAACAAAAATCCCTGAAAAAGGGACTTTTGAATAATTATTTAGATTTTTAAATTGCTTGTGCAACGTTTACCAATGTTGACAGTAATTCTTCTTGTTATTTAATTTTAGGAGTTACATCTTTTATGGCATTTGTTTTCAATACATCATCATCAATTATTTGCTCTTTTACATGAGCAAAATCAATAGCTTTCAGATCAATTTTTCTTACTTGCCTGTTCCACATAGTATGGTAATAGTACACTTTGTTTTTTAGATCGGATGACGATGTAACTTGTGTGGCACTTACAATGTCTGTTGGTAAATGTTCTTTTGGCACATGAGCTCCTAACGGAATGTTAAAGTTATCCAATATTCTAAATGATTCAAAAACAGCATCAAGGCTTGTTTCTAAAGGACGACACGATGCCGTTAATGCAGCTGCTTTTACAAATCTTGATGGTGGCGTAAAATCACCTGGCAAGCCAATCAATCCTGATCCTCCGCCCAATGGCTTTAAATTATAACCATCAAAACTCATTTGGCTATTCGGATTTGTTGAAAGACTTAGATAATTTCTTTGATTAATTAAATGCCAATCATACGTTGGAGAATTTGTGATTACACCAATATATGGGTCATAGACCTTTACTTCACCATTGTTAACTATTTCAATTATTTTACTGTTACCACTTGGATCAACAATTTTAAAATGAAAAGGAAGTGCCGCTCCACCAAATTCTTTATTTTCTACATTTACGACAATAACATCTTTTAAATTTTCAATAATTTCATCGACTGTTTTAAACGATGATAACATCCATTGCATCAAATCTCCTACGCTCATTGATTTCTCAGCTTTTTTACTATCGTAAATAGCGTATTCAGCAAAGTCAGGTAGGTAATATACACCCACGTACAATCCTTCTTCATTTAAACCATCAGGGCCATAAGGCTGACCGTAAGCAGTTAAGGTTACAAAACCATAATTCCCTTTCCATTTTTTTCCATTAAAACCTTCTGGCGTTTGCCCAACAAATTCTTTATTTCGAGGAACAACTAAAACCTGATTATGTTGGGCATCGTTGAGCGACCATTCAACAGTGCGAGAAACAACAACACCTCCGTCATTAGATTTTAGTGTAATTCCAGTACAGGGATATGCATGACTGCTTACCAATAGCAATGCTAAATGAATGGCTATTATTTTTTTTAATTTATTTTTCATTGATTTTTTTGTTTTTAAATTATTTACAGCTGGTCGTTATGAGGGCAGTTGCGAAATAAATGTACTTATATTTTGGGTGTAAGATACTTAATTAAAACAAAAAATGATTTGAGATTACTCCCAAATTACTTTTGAATTCAGATATTGTAGCTAATGTTTTTTCTCTCTATTTTAAAGAAATATTATTCTATTAATTTATCTGTAAAAAAATCTACTAGTGAATTATATTTTGTTTTAGATCCTGGATACTTTAAATCGGCTTCAATATGTAATGCGTCCATTTTTTCTTTTAGCGCTATTCCAAAATCTACATGATGAATTAGCCAACCTCTAACTCTCCTCAGATTTTTAGGAACCTTTGCATCCGGAGCCATGAAGTAACTCATAAAAACAGGTGGGTCATCACCCGAAATTAGTGATAATGCCGATAAATCATCAGCAATTTTATCGGCCTCTTTAAGTGTTTTAGCACCATACGTTGCCATACGATTTCGATCTCTTTTGGCAGTATCTCCAAATATTTTTGTAATGTAATTGATACCATTTTTATCTTTCAAATGTTTTTCAGCTAGTGCTGTCCAAAACTTTGAACTCATAGTTGTTTGCCCGATAATAGGCGCTATACAACTAACTCTTGTTGATTCCCTTTCAATATGGGTGGCACTATCTGCATTGGCCATATCGTTGCTAAAGGCTAGCCACATACAAATTTGTGCACCTGCAGATCCTCCAAATAAACCGATTCTTTCTTTATCTATTTTCCATTCCGTGGCTTTTGAACGAATAAACTGTAAAGCCTGCTTCGCATCAATATGTGCTGCTGGCAAAGGAGCATTTGATAATAATCGATAATTTATGGATGCAACTGAAATTCCTGCTTCTAACAATTCTGACAATTCATTAGCCCTAATTTTCTCTTTGCTACCCGCTTTAAAGCCTCCACCATGTATGTATATTACCATAGGAGTCGTTTTGTCGGTGTCTGCAAACCAAACATCTAAAACATTTCGTGTATGCTCTCCATATTCAACATTTGCTAGATCGGGCACTGGTTTACTTTGTTGCGCATAAGAAAAATTTAATGTAATTAGTAAGGTTATAATTATCTTGATTATTTTCATAGTTTTTATTTTTTAAGTTTTATCAGAATATTTATAAACTTTTTTTGGATGGTCTTGGTGTTGGAGTTTGAATTTTAACTTCATCAGAAAATTTAATCCATTCATTTAGAAGTTCAGCATATTTTTCTTTCTCGAATTCTTTAAGGTTGATTTGTTCTCCGATGTCATTCGAGAGGTTGTAGAGAGCGAAATTATCAATTTTAAATGGTCTTGTGAAATTTGTGATTTTCCAATTCCCTTTTCTCAGCATTGCGTTGCCGTAATGTTCTAGCGCAAATACATAAGTTGAATCATGAATTTCATTTGATTTTCCAGAGACAAAAGGAATGAGTGAATTTCCTTTTAGAGGATAGACTTCATTTCCGTGATAAGCTTTTGGATAATTCATATTGGCCAACTCATAAAAAGTAGGTGCCAAATCCAAAAGACTTGTAAATCCATGATGAATTTCATTTTTTCTATTCACATTCGGGCCACAAATAATCATCGTTGTATTTGTTCCTCCTTCGGTTGCAAAGTCTTTATAATACCTAAAAGGCGAAGAACCAGCCTCTGCCCATTGTGGGCCATAAGAAATGTAGGAATTGGCATTTCCCATATTGTCGAAGTCATCGTTGTAGTATTCCTTTAAATTCGTAAATCTATCGTCATTTATAAAGTCTCTGTTTGCAGCACCATTGTCTGACATGAAAACAAACAACGTGTTTTTAAATTCACCGATGTCTTTTAAGTGTTTAATCAATCTACCAATATTGTGATCTAAATTGTCAACCATGCCGGCATACAATTCCATTTTTCTGGCTTCTTTCATCTGTTCTTTTTTCGATAAAGAGTCCCAGGGAAATACACGTTCATGGCTGGGTGGAGAAATAGCATTTTTTGGTATGATTCCTGCTTTTTTAAGACTAACCAATCTACGTTCTCGTAATTTCTCATATCCATCGTCATATTGACCTTTGTATTTTTTCCAATATTTTTTATCGACCTGCAACGGCCAATGAGGCGATGTGTAAGCGGCAAACGCAAAGAAGGGTTTATTATCTTTTTTATCAGAATCTATGTATTCAATTAATTTATCAGTATAATAATCTGTAGAATAATTGCCTTCTGTCCATAATATTGGGTTACCATCCTCTGTATAACTAGATAGTTCGTTGTAGAGGGCACTTCGGTTGTTATAGTGATTTCCGGCACCTTCAAGCAAAACAAATGAGTGTTCAAATCCTTTTTGATGTGGATTGGATTCTGGCGTTTTGCCGAGGTGCCATTTGCCTGCCATATACGTATGGTAACCACTTTCTTTTAATAAAGCGGGAATTGTAACAATTCGATTAGTCAATCTTCCTTCATAACCAAACACTTCTGTAACATTGCCTTGGCTACCCATGCCCGCAATATGGTTGTCATTTCCAGAAAGTAACATGGCCCTAGTAGGCGCACACATTGGAGCGGTGTGAAAACTGCTAAACTTAATCCCTCTGCGCGACAATTCATCAATGTTTGGTGTTTGAATATCTCCACCATAACAGCCGATATCGCCAAATCCCAAATCATCGGCAACGATTAAAACGATATTGGGTTTCTTTGTAATTTCCTTTTCTTGTTTTGTGCACGATAGCATGATTGTAAATACTAGTACTACTGAGAAGAGAATTTTGATGTAATTAAATGTTTTATTCTTATTCATCATTTAACTTGCTTTTGAATCTTTATTCATGTTTATTGTGTTATTCACGATTAGTAGGAATTATGCACAACGGTCTCGGAGAACCGTCAGTTGCGGGATTAAATTTACTAATTTTACTGAAAGCACTCATACTTGTAATTCCGAGTAAATTTCTACGCATTCCAATCCGCCGTATTTAAGGTTATATATTGTTAAATTTTATTTTTTATGTTGGTTTCTCTCTTTTTCAAGGTGGTCTAAATAAAGAATTCCATTCAGATGATCAATTTCATGTTGAAATATGACAGCAGTAAATCCAGAGATCTCTTCTCTTGCACGTTTTTTATTAAACTGATCATATTCTATAATGATAGTCTCTGATCTAGTATAGGTAGTATCTCTTCTTTTAGGTATTGATAAGCAACCTTCTAAGCACGGTTGTTTTTTATATGAGTATTCAATTATCTCAGGATTGAGGTAAACTTCAAATGGAAATTTTTCTTTATCAAAACGCTGAACCCATATAATTTTTTTCAATAGACCTACTTGTGGTGCAGCTATTCCGACCCCAAGTGACATGCTATCTCTAACCGTATTGTATAATCTATTTATAAATGTTTTAAGTATTTCATCATTTGGATCTATCTTTATTTTAGAACTTTTTGTTCTTAGTAGAATAGAATCGGAAGAATTTGTGATTTTCAGAACTCTCATTGGGGTTGAGCTATCTCCCATTTTAATAAGAGATTTTTGGTTTTTCGTAAACCTGTATGAACTTTTACAACCAGAAATAGAAATTATAAATAGAACTAAAAATAAAATACGATTTAATTTTTTTACCATATTAGTGTTACATTTAATGGTTAGTATATGATTTCGTTCTGTGTTTCAGTAAGAAATATAGCAATTAATTATACAAGGTGTTAACAAACGTTTTTATTTTGCACGTTCATAATTTAGAGTACTTCCTCTCGAAATGTAACTCAAACTTAATAATTCATCACTATGTTTAAGTATGGAATATTCCAAAGTATCAGAATAATTTGTTAGGGTTAGATATTCGAGAGGTTTTTGTTCAGTTCCTAATTTCTTTATGTATTCTCTTCGTATTTTGAAATCGTAAATATCGGAAGAGTCGGTTTCAATTCCCTTGTAAAACATGATCCATTTTTCGTTTATAATTTCAATTCCAGCAAGAGAATCAGTTGTACTTATCCATCGTCTGTTTTTAAATTCCGTAAGTTTTACAAAAGGATTTTGTTTAAGCTCAATTTTGTTTTTTTTTGCGTCTTCTTTTACTCCTTTTGCAAAGTCAAACATTTCAATCCCTAAATAAGCAATTCCGATAATTATAATTCCAATTATTGTTATTAAAACTTCTTTTTTCATTGATGGTCAAATGTTTGTTTACGTTAAATTGTGTGATTACTAGCAGATTTCGTAGCACTTGCTTCTCAAACTACTATAAAGTTTGATTGAGCTAGATAGAAACTTTGAAATTTTACTCATCTAACATTACTTATTCAAAATGTTAGCAAACGTTATTTTTTACAATAATCTTTGTACAAATTCATGTACTCAAAAATAATTTTTATAGCATCTTCTTTCATATCTATCTGTAATGCATCATTGACTCGAATGTTATTTGTCAAATTATAAACTTCACACCAATTAGAACCCATTGCTTTTTGGGCTTCTATGAGCGCGCAAATTATATTTATTGTGTAACTATTCTTATTCTTTGATTTTGCTTTTTGTGCAAATTTTATAGCATCATCAACATCAAAGTAATTATCTAGTGCTTTTAAATAAGCATAACAAATAAGAATATCAGCACTAGTTTCATTGATGTTTTTTAAATTTTGGTTTTCTTTCAAATACTCATAAAATTGGGTTGAATTGTTTTTTCCATTAAAATCCCAACCTAGCGCATTTATTAAAGCTATTTTCAATTCAACAGGTTTTTTAGCGTCACTTAAATAATTCATCAGTTCAACAGTTAATTTACCTTCAGTTTTTAAAGCTAACTGAATAATCGCTGAATCTTTATAAGCTTCATGGATATTAGTTGAAGTTAGAGGTGAACCCGCAAGTAAATTTTGGTTAAATAATAGTCCTATTACTAAGATAATGAGAAGTTTTCGTTTCATAATTTTTAATTTTTTAATCTTTGCTCAGGGCTTATGCAAGAATAGCTGTGCGAATCACGAAGTTAATTTAGTAAATATTTATTGACTAAGAAAGTCCGTAAGAATTTTTGAAAATACATTAAAATCAGCAATTAATTAGAGAGTGTGATCAACTCAGTTTTTATTCAATCCATAAATTTCCAATTGAATAAGTTTTTGCTTTTCCGCTAATGATGACTCTATCTTTTTTGTTTAGGCATTGTAACTCTCCAACTCTATCCGAAATTTGAATTGCATTAAGTTTTTCTTTTCCAAGCCTTAATGACCAAAACGGGATTAGTGAGCAATGTGCTGAACCAGTAACAGGGTCTTCTAAGATTGACGCTTGTGGTGTAAAAAATCTTGAAACAAAATCGCAATTCTCTCCTTTAGCTGTAACAATTACACCGCCTGGATCAAGATTTATTTGGTCAAAAATTTGTCTATCAATTTTAATGTTTTCAATTTCTTGCTTAGAGTCATATACTAACATATAATCTCTTGCTTTAAGAATTTCTTTGGGTTGTATGTTTAATGATTTTTTAATTATTTCTGGGAGTTCACAAGCAACCGGCATTCGTGAAGGGAAGTCTAAACTGTATAAATCATTTTTTATTGAAACAATTAAATCGCCACTTAATGTTTCAAATACTATTCTGTCTTTTGGGTAATTTAAAATTGATTTTAAACAGTGAGCTGCTGCCAGAGTTGCGTGACCGCATAAATCCATCTCAATTTCAGGTGTAAACCAACGTAAATGTATTTTATCACCTTTGTCAACAAAGAAAGCCGTTTCAGCAACAGCATTTTCTTTAGTAATTTTCAATAATATTTCATCTTGCAACCAATTATTCAAAGGGACAACGCAAGCAGGATTTCCGCCAAATATTGTATCTGTAAATGCATCTATCTGATATAGTTCAAATTTCATTATTACTAGTTCGCTTTAATTACCACCAAAGTATTTGTAAAATATTAGTTGCTGTGCCCTAGCACTAAAGTTAATAAATTATTCCTTGACAGAAAGTCTAGAAGAACTAATTACACTGCTCTAAAAGCCAAATTAATGATTTGGTGGTGTTCGTATACCGCACTGACCTTCCGTAAATCACTTTAATCTCTATTTGCTATATACAAGAGTTATATACTTTTTATTTTACTTTCATACTCTTGAATTTTGGATTCAAGACGTTTATTCAGATAATCATTTTTACCACTAAGACTTTTAGAAATCATTTTAGCTTCTTCACAATAATTAGTGATTTTGTCTATGTTCCAATGTTTCGGTGGTGATTGTAAGTTTGTTATTCTATCTGCAATTTTGACTATTCCAACTTCTTTTTGTAATTTATTTATTCGATGTAGGCTGTCAGTCATTCTTTCAATTTTTGATTCTAACTTGTCGTCTTTAGTTAGTGCTTGAACAGCCTTTGCGATTGGTTCACCAAATTGGGCTTTAATTTGCTCATAATTGGCTTTAGTATCTTCAATTGTATCGTGAAGAATCGCTATTTGAATAGCAAAATCAATGTCAAATTCGTTGTCAAAATTATAGGCCATCAGAACTTCCATAGCCACATTTGAAATATGTAAAAGATAGTTAGAGTTAGTCCCAGGAACTTTTTGTTCACTGTGTTTTTCTCCGGCATACTTCATTGCTTCCTGATATAATTCTTGGGTCATAATTCCTTTTTTAAGTAGGTATTTTTCTTAATATGAATAAAAAATTCCTTCTTCAGGAATTATAAATTTTCCATTTTCAATTTTCTTATCAAGCAAGGCTGTTTTTAAATCTTTAATAGCTTCACCTTGAGCTTCATTTGCCAGAGCAAAAGTGCCAAAATGTGTAGCAACCGATTGTTTCGATTTTAAATCTAAATGTATTTGTGCAGCTTCACTTGGGTTTGTATGAATTCTAGTCATAAACCAATTGGGTTTGTAAGCACCAATTGGAATTATTGACAAATCTATCTTTGGATTTTCTGTGCCCATTTTTTTGAAAATAGTTTCATCATACGCAGTGTCACCAGCAAAATATATCTTCTTAGAGCCTTCAACTATATAACCACACCAAAGTGTTTTATCCCTATCAAAAATTCCTCGACTAGAAAAATGTACAGCAGGAGTTGCTTTAATTTTTAATGCTTTAAATTTAACTTCTTCATCCCAATCTATTTCAATAACATTTTCGACACCTATTTTTTTGAAAAAATGCGACACTCCAAGAGGAACAATAAATTGAGGTTTGTGCTCTTTTTGAAGTCTTTTTATGGTTTGTTTATCTAAATGATCATAATGATTATGGCTAATTAAAACTACATCTATATTCGGTAAACTTTCAAAAGTAATTCCTGCTGGTCTGTACCTTGCTGGTCCAATTAATTGAGATGGACTACATCTTTTAGACCAAATAGGATCTGTTAAAATATTTAAAGTATCCAATTGAATTAAAAAAGTACTGTGATTTACAAATATTAACTTTATATCATCAGTATAATTGTTTTTTATAAGCGAATCTCTTGTGTAGGTTTCGTAATTTTTAGTCCATTTGCCTTTACTTGTTCGTAAAAATTTAAAAACGTCTTTAAGGCCATTTCCTTTATCTCCATTTGTGTTGATGAATTTTTTTCCATTATAATGATCTGAAATTTCACCAGAATAGATATTTTTAGAAGATTTACAACCAACAATTCCAATAATAATCAATAAGAAAATTAGAAGACTCACTATTTTTATAATTTTTCTCATTTTTGATTTATTTTCACTAAAGTTTAGTTTAAGAGCAGTAGCGTATTAAAACGTACTAACTCTCAGATTGTAATATATTTAATTAAACTAAAAACATTTTGATTATACGCTAGAACCATTTTCGCTTTGTTGTATGCCGTTTTTATTCCGATTCTTTTAGTTTATTTTGGGTAATTATAGGTTTACCATTTAATGCCTGAATTAATGTTGATGTTGCAAGTAGTCCGTAAAGTATTGAAATAAGTATTGTTGCTTTTGTGTTTTTAAAAACATAGAACGAAAGCAATGGCAATAGCTGTAAAGCGTGCATTCCTATAAAGTGAGAAACTCTTAAATCGCCTACAGTTTTGCTCCATCCTATAATCCACCAATTAGAATTATCGTTGATTGCACCAATACTATGACTCATCTGAGAACTCATTAAAGCTCCTTCAAATGAAAAAACAACAAAAATTAAGATGCTTAAACGAATGGCCCAAACATAATGACTTGGTAAATTTGGAAAAGTCTGTGTAAAAAAGAGGAAGCCAATATAAGCAGTATAGAGTGTAACGATTACGGCGGCTAAACCCATAAACGAATATAATATTGAATAGAGCGGTGTATCAAAGTTGAAGTGTGATAATTGCCCTTTTGAGGCCTGAAAAATAATATATAAAAGTTCAAAACCAAATAATATAATAACTGTCCAATTAAACGGTGTCACATTAAAATCTGACAAATAATGACAGTACCAAGCCATTGTCCAAGAGAACAAGCCTATCGATACTGCAAATTTAAAAGGTTTGAACCAAGCGTTTACTCCATGAACTTGTGTTGCTGTTGTTTTAGTTAGAATGATACAAATAATTGAAAGAATTAGGCAAAATAACCCAAAATAAAATAGGTCCTCGTTACGAATTTTCAATTCTTTAATGAAGCTTATAATTCCTTCAATCATAGTTCAATTTTTTAGTCTTCGATGTTGCGTTCAAATGATATACAACGGTTTTGTTTATGAAACGTAGTGGTCTTAGATCCACAGTTTTTTCGGATTTAAGTTTGTTTATTAAATGTAAGGCTTTCCATTCACTTAACCATCTCAGCTATGCACTGTGCACATTGTTAGCAAATGTTATTTAACCAAAATCATTTTTTTCCTCCCTTTTCCGTAATATATGCTATTCCAATTATCACTAGTAGTAATTATAACTAAATTATTATTCAACTTAGCACCCCAGCTTGTGTCATAAATAACATAAGCGTACATATTAATTGAAATTTTGTACAAAGAACCATATGCTTGTATTCCTCCAGTAATTGAAGATTCCCATGTTCCTCCATCTTCAGTAGAAAACGATTCTATTCCATCACTAGCTTTCCACAGACTAATTTCTTCTTTTGCCAATAAATGATTAGGTTCATCTAAATTTTCTAGCTTATAAGGAATTTTATCTTCCCCCAGATATAGCTTTTTACGATCACTACTTAATCTTGCTTCAAATTCTGGCAATTGAATCCCAGTCTTTTCATCTTGCATTGCAATCTTATAGATATTGTTACTAGTTTTTTCGTAAGAACCGCTGTATTCACTTTGATTAATGTCTCTATAGAACGACAGTGAAGGTGTAAAATAATAAACATCAAATTTGCCTTGTTTGTTAATTTTGAAATACCTCTTACCTTTCAAAAGACCTCCTTTTTCACTCAGTTCTTTTTTAGCAAGATCGGATTGTTGTTTTCTAATGTCTTTGAGGTCATCTTTTTGAATACCATAATGGTTACTTACAATGTTATCAAATAATGGTTCGAAACTTGCCTTATACATCCCAGCTATATTATATAAAACATTCCTATATTCCTCCGTAAGCTTCTTAAGTTTTTTTTCATCTTGTAAAAACTCTTCTTTGGAAGGCACATTAGTTCCACATACTTCTAAAAAACTTTCCAATGCAAACGCAGTTTCTAAATTACCATACCATAACTCTAAAATTCTTCCTTTAGCAAAACGCCAATCTCCTCTTGATCCCTTAACTCGATCTAGAACTGGAAAATATTTTTTCAATGTTTCTACTCTATCTTTGAAATATTTTTCATTTGGTTTTGGAAAAATATAAGTCCAACCATCACTCCTTTGTTTACCATCTTTTATTATTTTTACTAAACCGTCTTTAATAAGTTTTTCTTTCAGCATTTCGTTCTCTTCAGCCGTATTCACCTTTGAAGTCAATGATGGGTGTATAAGAATGTTGTCAAGAGAATTGAAATTTAGACTGATTTTTTCTTTAAGCAACTCTGATTGTTCTTTAACCATATTATACTTTGTTCCTTTATATAATTCTGAGTATCTTTTTTTTATACTATTATAAAGATTAACTTTATAATCATATTCATTATAGAATTCTGCTAACAGCGTTCCTAATTGCTGTCTTTTTTCTATTAATTTCTTGTAAATTATTTCTTTTTCGGCATTTTTCTTAAAACCAGCTTCTTTTAGACTACTGGATTCGTATTTTTTAAATGATTTAAAATCCTTAATGCTAGGATCAAATTCATCTCCATAACTTCTGCTTCTGATAAAGTTATATATGTAACTCTTTTGATAATAGCCATCTACCGATATGTAGTCTGCGAAGTTAATTTGATAAGGATTGTTTTTGGATTTAGACTTTTGACTATTAACACGAGCTTCAGTGACTGACGTTCCATCAAGAACCTCGAAACAATTCTTGCAATCATTTACTGCCCTTACTAAAGATTTAGAAATAAGCCCATCCGTAATTTTAGGTTTTTTGTAAGGGAATTCGGCTTTTATTTCTTCAATTAATGGCTTCATAAAATATTCTGCGGTTATATTACTTTTTTGTGCAAATAAATTAGCCACTGAAAGGAGGCTTAGAGCTATAAATAAAATCAAGTTTTTCATAATTAATATGTCGTTTCTATAGTTTAGTATGTTGTATTTAATATTTGCTAACGGTTTTGTATTAGGTTAGTTGCGTATTTACATAACTAATTTAGCAAATAAAAACCGAATAGAAAATCCGTGAGGATTTTTGAAAGTAGGCGAGAACTCGGCATTAATTATACACGTTGTTGTAAATAGTTATTATTCCTATTCAGTACAATATTCATTCCAACAGTTAATTCCGTCTAATTACTTTATCATTTCTATACATAATGTTTAAAATTATTTAGCCTTTATTCAGGATGGTTCAGTATGGCATACAACGGCGAGTGTATATGGCGTGCCGACCGAATGGGAGGCCATGCTCAGCATACATATTGTTAGGTATCGTTTTTACTTTTATTCAATTTTTCTGTTTGGATATTTTCATCAATCAAATACACCCCCCATTCTGACAACGATCGAAAAATTGGTAAAAGTCCTTTAGATTTTTCAGTCAGTCGATATTCTACACGAGGTGGGATTTCTGGGTAACTATGACGTGTTAACAATTTATCTCTGACTAATTCTTTTAATTGTGTTGTCAAGACCTTTCTTGAAATTTTGGGTATTAGCGCGTTAAGTTGCCCAAATCGTCTTGGTGATTTATTTAAATGAGAAATTATAAGGGGCTTCCACTTCCCCCCAACTACTAAAAGAGCTTGTGTTAAAGGGCAGTTTTGGTGGTTTTTTTCCTTCATCTCCTATCTATTTGTAACCTCTTGGTAACTACTTTTTTCTAATTACAAGAGCAATTCACAATCAAAAATAACAAAATGTAACTATAAATAGTAACTTTGTGTAACTAAAAATTAGTTGAATATGAAAAAAATTACTTTTTTATTTGCAATATATCTGTTAATATTCAGTTCTTGCTCAAAAGATGAAGGTTCTATTGATCCATCTCCAATTATTCCTGACC
>ERZ1046568.95-NODE-95-length-74415-cov-16.034441_pt1 | contig 74415 bp, 53 predicted proteins | sample MGYA00383092_ERZ1046568 | MGnify/ENA primary metagenome ERZ1046568 (study PRJEB29581, sample SAMEA5548362) | metagenome | biome: marine; feature: coastal; material: water | depth 1 m | study: Short-term variability in the microbial, nano- and picoplankton dynamics... | reverse complement strand
GCCAGCTCCGATTCCAAACGCTTTTTTGCGGTGCCCCGAGGCTTTGCGAGTCGTGCAATGCCCAGGTACACCACCGGTGTCAGGTAGAGGGTGAAAATCGCGGCTAGGCCCAGTCCGCCAAAGACCACCCAACCCACTGCTTCGCGGGCCTCAGAGCCGGGCCCAGAGGCTAATATCAGTGGAACAGCCCCGACAATCGTTGAGACCAGTGTCATGGCGATAGGGCGTAATCGGGTGTGGGCGGCTTCTGCGATCGCTTCACGCACGGAGAGCCCCTCATCTCGCAACTGGTCAGCGAATTCGACCAGTAAAATGCCGTTTTTTGCGATCAAGCCAATAAGCATTACTAACCCAACTTGAGAATATATGTTGAGCGAGGTGCCCGTCATAAACAGCGCAAAAATAGCGGCGGCGAGCCCGAAGGGCACGATGGTCATAATGACGACAGCCGATGTCACACTTTCAAACTGGGCAATGAGTACTAGAAATACGACTAATAGCGCGAAGCCATAACTCATTAAGGTATCTTGGGTTGCCTCATCGAGGGCAGCAGCTTCTCCTCGAGTAATAACGGATATATCTGCCGGTAAAACTTCTTGCGATAGCGCCATGAGGTCGTCAATGGCGGTTTGGAGTGCAACCCCAGGTTGAACTTCAACGTCTAGCTCAATCGCTCGTCGCTGCACGCGTCTGTCTAGCTGACCGGCGACACCGCGTTCGGCGAGGGTCACTACACTCGACAACGGGACCACCGCGTTACTGGCGGTGCGAATGTACAGGTTGACCAAATCGCTGGGGTCGTTGATTTTATCCGCGCCGGCTTCTAGAACAATGGGCACTGTCTGATCATCAACGTTAAGGTCAACCACTCGGAAGCCATCGACCATAACCCGCAGGGTTTGGGCAACATCGTCGAGTGAAACATTAAGGTCAGAAGCGCGTTCGCGGTCTATTTGCACCGACAATTGCGGCTGGGATGGGTCGTAGCTCAATCGTGGCCTGCTGACACTATCCAGTTGCTGGCGAATGGCATCGCTGTAGGTTCTTGCCGCGGCAAACAAACTGTCGTAGTCGGTACCCAGTAGCGCCAGGCTAATGCCTCCAGAAGAAGCGCCGCGTATGTTTAGCGAGTTGCCGCTGAAAATTCGGGTGGTCATACCCGGAATACTGGCGAACAAGGGCTTGAGCTCTGCGGCAATTTCTTGCTGAGAACGGTCTCGTTGATCCCAAGGTACCAACCGCGCATTAATAAACACAATGTTGGGATCCCACCGGCCGATAACGGTGTAGAGGCTTTCGATTTCACCGTTATCAATGAGAGGTACCAAAATATTTTCGAGTCGATCACCCTGACGCTCAACATAAGCAAGGCCAACGCCATCGGGCCCCCTTGAAAATATATTGAGAGTGCCTCGGTCCTCTGGGGGCAGCAGCTCGCGGTCCAGCTGCCAATACAATGCGCCAGCGGCACTGGCGGCCGCCACGCAAACTAAAAGGGCAAAAATTGGCCAGCGCAGCACATGGTTTAGGCTTCGCTGGTAGAAGCGACTCAGGACCCCGCCTAGGGCGTCGGCACGGCGTGTGCGCGGGTTGTGCGTGGCGAGTCTCGCCATTGCAGCGGGCACAAGGCTCAAAGCGACAAAAGATGAAACGGCGACTGCAATGGCCAAAAGCAGCCCAAATTCTCGAAACAAGCGACCCGCCGTCCCGGGTAAAAAGGCAATCGGAATAAATACGGCAACGAGTACAGCGGTGGTCGCGATGACGGCAAAGAAAACCCGTCGGGTTCCGATCACTGCGGCAACGCTTGACGGGTCACCTGCTGCGCGCCGTCGCTGTACGCTCTCAAGCACAACAATGGCATCGTCAACGATCAGCCCCGTGGCCAGCACCAGCGCCAAGAGGGTGAGAATGTTGATGGAAAAGCCAAGAAGCCAGCAGGCCGCCATAGTGCCCAGCAACGAGATGGGGATAGCGATGGCGGGAATTAATGTGAGCCGCATCGAGCCTGAAAAAAGCCTAATGGTAGCAATCACCACTAGCACGGCGATGCCCAGCGTGAACAGCACCTCTTTTACTGCACCTCGAATAAAGACGGCGTTGTCAGAAATGATCGACAGCGTCAGTTCGCCAGAGTCGGCATTGACTCTATCAATAGCGGTTCTTACGCCGTCTGAGATTTCGATGGTGTTAGAGCCAGCTTGTCTAACGATACCAATGCCGACAACCCGCTCTCCGTTTAAGCGCACAATGCTGTTGGCATCTGCAGGTGAGAAGGTCACCCGGGCGACGTCGCTCACCCGAATTCCGTCTCGAATGACCAAAGACTCGATATCTTGTTCCTGGGTTACGGCGGCATCAGCGCGCACTAGAAGCTGTTGTTCCCCGGCTCTGAAGCTGCCTGCGGGGACGTCGAGTGGAGCACCTCGAAGCACGCTGGCCACATCGGTCACCGTGAGTCCGTAGCTCGTAAGCCTTAGAGGGTCGAGAATAACCCGCAAGACCCGTTCGCGAGCCCCGAACAGTGGCACATCGGCAACCCCGGGAAGGGATATAAAGCGCGGCACAATATCTTGCTCGATACGCCTTGCTAGGGCTTCCTCACTAAGGTTGTCAGCCTTGACCGCTATTCGGAGTATTTCATCGCCTTGTTGATCGGCTTTGAAAACTGATACCGCCTCAATGGCGTCGGGAAGGTCGCGTTCAATACGACTCACCGCTTCTCGCACGTCTGATGCGGCTTTGTCGACGCTAGTACCCGGGCGAAACTCGACCCAGATCCGCGTGTTATTTTCTTCGCTGGAAGAGTTTATTTCCTGAACGCCAGTAACCCGCGCCACAGCGCCTTCGAGGAGACGAGTCACCTCGGCATCCATTGTCTCTGGCGATGCCCCGGGGAGCTGTGCTCTGACCATTACCAATGGCCTATCGACATCGGGTAACTCCCGCACCTCAATGGCCATAAGCGCGGCGATACCCGCTATAGCAATCAGTAAATTGAGCACCAGTGTTAAGAGGGGGCGTTTGACTCCTAGCTCGGGAAGGCCGCCGCTCAACGCACCGCCAAATCTATCACCCATTGTTGGGGGCATCCGAATCTGGGCGGAGCTCTGCCGCCGTTCTGGAAGTGTCTTGACCGTTGCTTACTGGGTTGAGGTCCTTGAGCGCCGCGCCCGCGCGTACGGCTTGAACCCCCTCAGTGACAACGCGAGTGCCCAAAGGGGCATCTACCTCAATGAGTATTTCACCCGCTAGTCGTTTCACCAGTTGGACATCGCGGCGCACAGCCTTGCCGTCTACGGATGTCCAAATATAGGCACCATCTGCTCCCCACTGTACGGCAACATCGGGAACTGCTTTAAATGCGCCACGTTCAGCGCGAACGCTTATTTCAAATGCCATACCCGGGCGATACTGATCAGACGCATTGTCGATGGCGGCCCTTGCAACGAACGCTCTTGAGGTGGGGTCTATTCGTGAGTCGACGGCAATGACCTCTCCAGACAGTGGTTGATCTGCTCCATCCCACAGTCGCACTTCAACCGAGGTGCCGGGCAAAATCTTCCCCACATAAACCTCCGGTACTGCGAAATTCACTAGCAGCTGGCTGCGGTCGTCAAGAGTAGTGACTTGGGTGCTCGTATCGATACGGTCGCCAGCATCTATTTCAGTGATGCCCACAACCCCGGCAAAGGGCGCTCGAATGAACCGCCGATCTAGGGTGACTTGAGCTTGATCTAACGTAATGCGCGCGGTGTCAGCCGTCGCGATTGCCGCGTCAATTTGGCTTTCCGGGAGGTTGGTATTTTCAAGGTTGACCTGCTTGTAACGCCTAACTAAGCGCTCGGCGTCGGCCAACTGCACTTCGGCAAGTTCAACGGCTAACCGCTCATCACGGGTGTCCAGTTCAAGGAGCGTGTCGCCAACATTGACCCAAGTATTGGCACTGAGCTGCACCCGGCGCACGATGCCCGCAGCCTCGGGATACAAAACGACGCTTTGCAGGGCTCTGGCAGTACCAACAGCCTGAATGGTCTCGACCAGTGGCTGCTCAACGATAGCTTGGGTCACGACGTTGGTGGCGCCGCTGCGCTGACGAAAATCCATGGCTCCGTTGGTGCTGCTTTTATCGCCACCGCTGCAGCCTGCGGTTGCTAGCGTCATTAAGCCAGCCAAGCACAGCACCGATGCACCACCACGTCTGCGGTTGGTGCGCGGATGTAAGACTAAGTTAGGAATGCTGGAAGCCATAAGTGGGCAGCCTTGGATGACCTTTAGGTATACGCGAAGTCTTACCCTTAGGATGCATGTTGTCATGACGACATAGTACCACCGAGTCATCATAGGACCGGTGACGCCGGAGACTCTATTGCCTATCGACCCAGTAAGATAGTTGGGCTCAAGGGCTCTTTGAAAGACTGTGTGTCCTAAGACGTTTAGCTAGTAACAAGGTGAGTGGCCACCGGCTTAGTGGCCGAGGAACCTTCCACACCTTTGGGTTAGCTTCGAGTCAGCCTTGGGGATTGGAAAACATGTAACCGGGTAAGATAACCTCAATCAGGCGCGGACCCTGTTGTTGCATTGCATCAGCAAACTGCTGATCAAAGTCAGCCACGCTCTCTGCGCGGCTAGCGGACATTCCCATGCCTTGGGCAATATGTACCCAGTCGATAGTGGGATTGCTCAAGTCGAGTAAAGACCGTGCTTTGTCAGAAGGATTCACTACACCGACACGCTCCATTTCAATATTGAGGATGGCATAAGAGCTGTTGTTGAGAAGGACCACGGTGACGTCAAGGTTTTCCCGAACCATGGTCCAAAGTGATTGCACGGTGTACATAGCGCCACCGTCTGCTTGCAGGGCGATAACTTTTTGATCAGGGCAGGCTACTGCTGCTCCCAGGGCTAAGGGCAGCCCTTGGCCGATAGCACCTCCGGTTAGCATGAGCCACTCGTGGGGAGCCGAATAACCGGTGTAAGCAAAGGCACCCATGCCATTGGTGGCCCCTTCATCTGAAACGATTGCGTTTTCGGGAAGGTGGTTGGCGATGACTTTACCCAGCTCCAACATATTCATGGGCCCGGGTTCCAGCGCATGGGTGGTGGCTGCCTGTAACACGGCCGGTGATTCCGGTGCATCGAGGGCATCCGCTAGCCGTGTGAGAGCATCCAGTGCATCGTGGCGCACGTCGGCCAGTGTTAGGACATCAGCTGTTTCGGCTGGCAGATAACTGGGCTTATCAGGGTAGGCAAAAAATGAGACGGGCGCTTTAGACCCCACCACAACAAGGGTCTCCATATCTTGGAGAAACTCAGCGGCCTGTTCGCCAAAATACGGTAATCGCTCAACGGGAACACGGCCAGCCCCTCGCTGAATGCGTGCGCAAAATGTTTCGCTAATAAGGCGAGCGCCGGTAGCCGCAGCGATTCTGCCAGCCTGCCACAAGGCATCAGCTCGCAGGGCTCGACCACCCAAAAATAGGGCGCTTGTATCCCCTTGGCGAAGTGCTTGGGCCGTTATCGCGATGGTGTCGTCAGTAACGCGGGGTGTCGTGAGCGCTTTAGCTTTTGGGGCGGCTGCGGAGGTTTCTGACCAAGCATGATCAGCCGGTGCGATGAAACTGGCAATTTGCCCCGGGTAAACTTGGGCGGCCTCCAAGGCTGCGACACCAATTTCGGCGAGTTGCTCGGGGCTTTCAGAGTGCCCAATCCAATCGGAGACGGGAGAGGCAAAGCCTTCAATATCGGATGTGAGTGGTGCGTCGAATTTTCGGTGATAGGTTGCGTGGTCGCCAATCATATTAATCACTGGAGACTGGGCGCGACGGGCATTGTGCAGGTTTGCAGAGCCGTTACCGAATCCTGGGCCAAGGTGTAGCAGCGTTAGCGCCGGTTTGTCTGCCATTCTGCCGTAGCCATCTGCGGCGCCGGTAACAACACCCTCGAATAAACCAAGGATAGCCCGCATTCGGGGTTCGCCGTCGATAGCGGCGACGAGCTGCATTTCCGAGGTGCCGGGATTCGCAAAACAGACTTCCACACCCGCGTCTGCCAACGCTTTAATCAATACATCTGCACCTGTCACTGCGTTTCTCTCTATGTTGGTAGGAAGCGCGGCATATTAGCATCTTGTGCTTTTGGGTGGGGCACAGGTGATTTCTGTTGTTGTCATTGAATTTACTGGCGTTGTGGTTTAATTTGAACTTCGCGTATGTTTTTCTACGCTAAAGAAACCTTAAGCTTGGTTTGTGGTTTCCGGGGCACTGTCTGCGGTTCATCGAGTGTTAGGTCCCTCAAGTGGGCATGGCCTGCAGTTAGCTTGACGCGCGCGTCAGGCGTGGCTGAAACACCAACTACGGTTGCGTTTTTTGGGCGCGGGCTTTGTCGTAGGGCGCTGCGTTTTGTTGGAGCGCTACTTACAACCGTTAAGGTGCCGGCAGCCGCTAAGGCCCCAATAACGGCTCAGATCCCGGGTACATAAGCTTGGACGTGCTTTCTCTGTGCCGGCGGCAAAACGATTAACATTGATTAAGCGGTGTACTTTAAAACGAATAGGCAAGGGCCTCATCATGATTCCAAGAACATTATTTGATTCCGAGCACGAGCAATTCCGTGAGTCTTTTCGCCGATTTCTAGAGGCAGAGGCGGTTCCCCATTACGACCAGTGGGAGAAGGACGGGGAAATAGATCGAAGCCTGTGGACGAAGGCGGGTGCTCAGGGCTATTTATGCCCCACCGTTTCTGAAGCTTACGGTGGCGCTGGTGCAGACTACCGCTACAACGTCATTGTGGGTGAAGAGCTGTCTGACCTGGGCATGGCTGGTGTCGGTTTTATTTTGCACTCGGATATTGTGGTGCCTTACATCGAGAACGTAGGAAACGAAGCGCAAAAGCAGAAATTTTTGCCCAAATGTATTTCTGGAGAAATTGTCACGGCTATTGCGATGACTGAGCCCGGTACCGGTTCAGACTTGCAAGGTATTCGCACATCCGCCGTCGATTGCGGCGATCATTATGTTCTCAATGGTGCCAAAACTTTTATCAGCAGCGGGCAGCAGGCCGATGTTGTGATTGTGGTTTGTCGCACGAATGACGCACCTGATGCCGGTGCAAAGGCCTTCAGCCTGTTAATGGTTGAGCGCGGCATGCCCGGCTTCGAGCGCGGCCGCAATTTAGACAAAGTCGGTCAGAAAGCGGCAGATACGTCGGAGTTGTTTTTCAATGATGTGAAGGTGCCAAAGGAGAATTTGCTTGGAGAGGAGGGCATGGGGTTTATGTACCTTATGCAGGAACTGCCCCAAGAGCGATTGACAATTGCCGCCTCTGCGGTAGCTGCAACTGAAGCGGCTTTGACGATGACCGTAGCCTACGTCAAAGAGCGCTCGGCGTTCGGTAAACGCATTGCTGATTTCCAACACACCCAGTTTCAGTTGGCTCAGCTCGATGCCGAGGTGACGGCGATGCGCACGTTCGTCGATCGCTGCGCTGAATTACACTTGAGTAAAGCCCTCAGTGCAGTCGATGCCTCCAAGGCAAAACTGCTCGCGACGGAATTGCAGTGTAAGGTGGTAGACGATTGCGTGCAGATGCATGGCGGCTATGGCTATATGACCGAATACCCCATCGCCAGGGCGTATGCCGATGCCCGAGTACAGCGCATTTACGGCGGCACCAGCGAAATTATGAAGCTTATTATTGGTCGTGATTTGTTGGCAGCTTAGCGCCGCACGGGTCAAAAATAGCTCAGATTTCGGCGAAACAAACCCTCTAAAAAGATTAGGAGTTTTCAATGTCCCAAGGACCACTCGCGGGTGTCAAAGTTGTTGAATTGGCGGGCATTGGCCCCGGTCCCTGTGCGGGGATGATGCTGGCTGATATGGGCGCTGAAGTTACCGTAATCGAGCGACGATCTCCCAATGCCAATGCTGCGCCAACCAGTCAACAAATGGCGGCGCATACGTTTTATAACCGCGGCAAACGTTCAGTAGCTGTTGACCTTAAAAATCCTGCGGGGGTTGAGTTGGTGCTTAAACTGGTGGCTGACAGCGATTTGTTGATCGAGGGATTTCGTCCGGGTGTTATGGAGCGATTGGGGCTCGGCCCTGATGTTTGCTTAGCGCGCAATCCCCGGTTGGTCTTTGGTCGCATGACCGGCTGGGGCCAAAGCGGGCCATTGGCCCACGCAGCAGGGCATGACCCCAACTATATTGCCCTTAGCGGTGCGTTGTGGCCGGGCGGCAGCACAGATCGCGTGCCCTCGGCTCCGTTAACGCTGGTTGGTGACATTGGCGGAGGCACCATGATCTTGATCTTTGGTTTGCTCAGCGGCTTGTTCCATGCGCAAAAAACCGGTCAAGGCCAAGTGGTCGATGCTGCAATTACCGATGGCTCAGCCTACATCTCGTCACTGCTGCGCATGATGCACAACACCGGTCAGATCAGCGATGAGCCCGGGTCTGGCTGGGCAGATTTTGGCGCGCCATGGAACGACACCTACGCCTGTTCAGACGACCAATACATTACGATTTGCCCCCTTGAACCACAGTTTTATGCAGACCTTCTCGCACGGCTGGGGCTTGGGGACGATCCGCTGTTTGCAGATCAGTGGGATAAAACGCAGTGGCCCGCAGGGAAGCAGCGCATGGCCGCGTTATTTCGCGAAAAAACCCGAGATGAGTGGTGCGCGTTGCTAGAGGGTACGGATGTTTGTTTTGCTCCCGTGCTTAATTTAACCGAGGCAGTTACGCACCCACACAACGTTGAACGCGAAGTCTTCATCACTCGCGACGATGTGGTACAGCCAGCGCCAGCGCCCCGATTTAGTGTTAGCAAACCTTCGGTCGGTAGCTGTCCAATTCCGGGAGAGCACACAGCTGAGATTGTTCAAGGCTTGGGTCTCGATGAAGCGGAGCTTCGTGAAAGTGGTGCAATCTGAGCTTGTTTTAGCGCCTACTGCCGAGTGGCAATGGCGCAGATTAGCTGCGAAAACGCATCTCACCCAGGAAGTCGAGTTTACCTAGGGTGACGCCAAGGTGCCGCAAGATGGCGTATGTGGTTGCGGCGTGAAAATGGACGTTGGGTAGGGAGAAGCTTAGGAGAAAACCGTCAGTGGTGAAGGGCATTTCGCGTTTGCCAATGCGAAAAACCATGTCGTTACCCATGAGCGCATTAATCGCCTCGGGCTCTTGCGCGACGAGATAGTCTTCGGCTTCGGTGAGCAGGCTTTGCAGTTTTGACCAGGTGACATCAGCGACCTTTGGTGGCGGCTCGAATACACCCGCCTGCATGCCCTTCAGTGCACCCATAGAATGGTGCCAAACCGAAATAACCTGAAAGGAAAAAGGCAGCATGTTGTCTCTCAGCTGAAAGTTTAAGGTGGCGTCTAAATCCAAGATATTTTCAGCGGCGGCGTCTTCAGCAAGGGTCAGTGTTTTTGAAACAGCTCGTACCGTTTGTAGATACGATAGAACGCTGGCGTCGTATAGGCTGATTGACATTGATAAATCTCCTGTTATCAACTGGGAAGTCATGTATTAAACGTAGTTAAGGGCGGAGCATACTATGGAAGCGGCAACAGAACTTGGCGGGCACGCACATTATCCTCGTCTTTTTACCCCATTAGATCTAGGTTTTACGACGCTTAAGAACCGCAGCATCATGGGGTCGATGCACACCGGCCTAGAAGAAATGCCCGACGGTTTCGATCGTATGGCGGCTTTTTACGCTGAACGAGCTGCCGGCGGCATCGGTATGATCATTACGGGTGGCATTGCTCCTAACGAAGAGGGTGGCATTGTTGTAAAGGACGAGCAGGGCAACCCGGCTTTTTCTGCTTCAAAGCTTAATAACGACCAGGAGGCCCAGGGCCATCGGCGGGTAACCGATGCGGTACACAAAGCCGCGCCCGACGCCAAAATCTGCATGCAAATTTTGCACATGGGTCCCCTTGCCTACAACGATCAGTTAGTAGCCCCCTCGGCTGTGCGCTCGCGTATTGCCGCCTACACACCGCTAGAGCTGGATGAAGCCGGCATTGAGAAGCAAATAGCCGATCACGCTAATTGCGCTAAATTGGCTCAGCGGGCGGGTTACGACGGCGTCGAAATTATTGGTTCGGCGGGCTACCTTCTGTCCACTTTCTTAGTTGAAAAAACCAATCAACGAACCGATCAGTGGGGCGGCAGTTATACCAACCGCATGCGCTTCCCCTTAGAGGTGGTGCGTCGGGTTAGAGAGGCCGTGGGCGATGATTTTATTGTGATCTTTCGCATCGCGGCCATGGATATGTTGCAAGGAGGCATGAGTTGGGACGAGGTGGCTGAGCTGGCGCGGGAGCTCGAGAGCGCTGGCGTCACGATGATTTCGACTCACTTTACCTGGCACGAGTCTCAGGTGCCTACCATTGCTACCATGGTGCCCCGCGCGGCCTTCACGGGGGTGACTCATCGCGTACGCAATGAGGTATCAATACCTGTGATTACGTCGAATCGAATCAATACCCCCGAGGTTGCCGAATCGGTGCTGGCACAAGAGGATGCCGATTTAGTATCCATGGCGCGCCCCATGTTGGCAGACAGCCAATTTATGCGTAAAGCCGACGCTGGCGCCGCTGATGAAATCAACACCTGTATCGCCTGTAATCAAGCATGTTTAGACCACACGTTTAACTTCAAAACCACCTCCTGCTTAGTCAATCCCAGGGCGTGTCACGAAACGCTGCTCAACTACAACCCTACCGATAACCCCAAGTCGGTCGCAGTTGTGGGTGCGGGGCCTGCGGGGCTTGCCTATGCCACTGTCGCTGCTGAACGTGGCCACCGGGTGACCTTGTTCGATGCCTCAGGTGAAGTGGGCGGTCAGTTTAATTTGGCGAAGCAGGTGCCCGGTAAAGAAGAGTTCCACGAAACGATTCGCTACTACAAAAAACAACTCGAAAAATTAGGTGTTGATGTGCGGCTAAACACTCGTGTCGATGCTGACACCATTGCTGCGGGTAATTTTGACCACACGATGGTTGCCACGGGCATCATCCCGCGGCAACCCGATATTCCCGGTATCGACCACCCGATGGTGATGGGCTATATCGACGCGATTAATGGCACTCGGCCTATTGGTAAAAAAGTGGCTGTGATTGGCGCGGGGGGAATCGGCTTCGACGTGACCGATACAATTACCCATGAGGGTCCCTCTGCCGCTCTTGATATTGACGTGTTTGCTAAGGAATGGGGTGTCGATTTTGAAAACCATCCTCGAGGGGGTGTGACCGGTGTAGAGCCTGTTGTTGCCAAAGCAGATCGTGAAGTCTGGCTGATGCAGCGTAAGGAGACAAAAGTCGGTCGTGGGCTAGGCAAGACCACAGGGTGGACCCACCGTCTCACTTTGGGGCGCCGCGGGGTAAACATGCTGAACAGCGTTGAGTACGTGGGCATCGACGACGCGGGTCTGCACCTATTGATCGGTAATCAACCCCGGACCCTTGACGTTGACACCGTGATTATTTGTGCGGGCCAGGAACCTCTGCGCGCCCTGCACGATGAACTGCAAGCTCGGGATATTTCCTCTGAGCTTGTCGGTGGCGCTGAAGAAGCCCTGGAGCTTGATGCCAAAGAGGCAATCAATCAGGCCAGCTGGCGTGCTGCAATGATTTGACGGCCCGCAGCTGATGGCCCACATAGGCGTATGCAGCGCATAGGTGCCATTGAAGCATCAATTCTGGGCCTAAATTCTAAGCCTAATAGTCACTAGAAATGGTGTAACGCCGCTCTACCTTCGCTGCTCTGTCTCGACTGCGAAAAAGGGCTTGGTGGATTATTTCGTTAGCGAAGTCTTCTGTTTGGTCATGAAAGTGAGGGTCCAGAGGGTCATCAAAATGATTGCCGTATTGATGGGTGCCTTGAACGGTTTGTTCGCCATTAGCGTCCCATCGTACGAGGTAATAGAGTCCATCACCCCCGGTGACTCGATTGAAAGTGGCATCATCTTCGTTGGGCGCCGCGTAGGCTGCTCGTAGCGTGTCGGGTCCGCCCGCCATAGCGTAGTGGGTGTCGCCGCGGCCATGTCGGTTTACCTCGCCCCAAGTAGGGCGCATTCGGCCGGTCATTTCGACAATTTGCTCGACACAGTCTTGCAGTGTTGCTCTCGCGTCGGGCACCGCGGTGCCGCCGCTTTCTGACAGCCATTCTGCCGCTAGCACGCACACCCCCAGAGGGGCGTTTTGATTGCCTTTATTGGTGGCACGATCCCACTCCTTGAGGACACGTTGGGCTTCTTGCAACTGCGGATCGACGAGCTGCAGCGTTGCCACCTTTCGAAGAAAATCCATTCCTCGATAGTTTTCGTCGTAAGTGTGGTCATGCTTTATGTCTAAAAGCTGTTGTTCCGAGACGGTGCTGTGCCGCGCAAACAGTGAAAGTCCGCGCACGGCTCGATTGGTCATACGGGTTTGCCAGCCGCCATTGGGTGCGACGCTACTGGGATCCGGGTTGCTACCGGCTTCGGTAATGGCGAAGGGCGATTGGTTAGTACTGAGCAGGAAGCCTGAGTCAGGATTGGTGACCTGCGGCATCATGCGCGTGTCGTAATAGCTTTTCCAGATAAGATCCGAGCGATCTCCCGGCAAATATTGAGACCAATCCCAGCCGGGGGCGCGTTTGGGCATTTGAGCGTTGTGAATAAAGTGGATGTTTCCGCCCTGTCCGGCATAAACGAAATTGAAGCTTTGAATATGATTGAGGGCAATCGCGTCTTGCCATGCTTCAAAGCTCCGGGCCCGGTTCATGGCCCGCCACTGCTCAACTTGCTTTAACTCGCCCATACCTGAGTAGCGCACGGCATAGGTACCGTGCGCGGTTTTTAGCACTGGACCATGCACCGATCGGTAAACGGTTTCCGTGACTGACCAGGGTATAAACCCCCAGATCAGAACTTCGATTTTTACCTTTTTCTGTTCCAATTCCAGCCATTGCCCGTCAAGTCGGTATCGGTCCTCATCGTCGGGATCAATGTCTAAAACGAAGACATCGACAAGATCCGGCTTGTTAACGGTTGCTCCCCAAGCCGTTTCAGGGGTGAAGCCCACGCCGATAGCGGGCGCGCCGGGAAACAGGCCTCCCATCACATTGAGGCCGGTTTCAGATTGGAGGTGTGCCTCGTACCAGGCTACTGGTCCGGTTAACGGTTGGTGGGAATTAATTACTAACATGGTCGAGCCATCAGCACTTCGCTGGGGCCCTACCGCGATTGCATTAGAGCCGATGGGTTGTTCATTTAGCGTGACGCTGCCGGCGGTGGCAATGGGGCGGGCTCGAGTCTCTCCTAACAACTCAGTCACTGTGCTTTGGAAGCCATAGAACAGCGGGTGTCGCAGCATGTGACCGGCAATGACATCCTTGCCCGTGACCGGCAATACATCGAGTGACACCGCCTCTGGGTGCTCTTTGGCGTAGCGGGTTACGCCCGCAGCATAGGCCTCCACGTACTCCCGGGTTTCTGGCTTTAAATCACTTTCGTAGCGCAGCTCAAGATCGTCCCAGAGGCCTAGCCAATGAACCACATAATCTTGCTTGGCGGCGTCTGGACCAAAAAAGCTCCCTGCATTACCTCGATAGTAGGGGATCATGGCTTCGATAACTTTCCAGGTATCCTCAGCCATTGCGTAACCCAGCCCATAGGCAGCATCGGCATCCGTAGCGCCCTTAATGTGCGGCACGCCCCAGATGTCTCGTTCTATGGTTGCTTCCCAAGCGGCCACGGAGGCAGGGAGCCCCAACAGGGCTAGGGAGAAAATGATTGGCGCAAAAAACTTATGCATGTTGACTCCGAGGTTCGGGGGCTCGTCTGTCTGCTTAGACTGCAGCGGTAAAATGCGGTCGAGCAGCGCCTCGATAAAAAAGGCTGCGGCGTTCAGTGTGTTAGAGAGTAATTGGTCATTATGGCTACGAAAATTCTGACGGGCTAGACCAAGTTTGCCCTTAGATTTTCAAGCTCGCTGCTGTGAAGGCAGCGATAGCTTCAGGTGATATAGGGCCATCTTTGGGTCCAGTGTTAGGCGGTGCCGCGTTTGACCGGTTTGCTCTATAGTGACGTCGATACGCGCCCGGTTCGCTGGGCCTTGGCAATCAATTTATTAGGAATCTCATTACTAGTGGACCTTATTCAGCTCGCAGTTCCCTTTTTCTTGTTGGCGATGGTGTTTGAGCTTGTTTTTGGCATCGTTCGGGGTCGGAATACCTATCGCTTAAACGATGCGTTTAGCAGTTTAATGCTGGGGATTCTGAGCCAGGCAAGAAAGTTCGTCGTTTTGGGGGCGGGAGGATTTGCATACGCTTGGGCGGCAAAACAGACGACGATTACGCAGTGGTCAGTAGATTCGGTTGGGGCCTGGATCATCGCGTTCGTGCTCTACGACCTTTGCTACTACTGGCAGCACCGAATAGGTCATGAACGGCAGTTTTTTTGGGCTGCACATGTCGCCCACCATCAAAGCGAAGATTACAACCTATCGACGGCTCTGCGCCAAACTAGTACCGGCTTTTTACTGGGGTGGGTCTTTTATGTGCCATTGTTCCTGCTAGGAATCCCCGCCGAGATGGTGGTAACCGTTGGAGCGCTTAACCTCATTTATCAATTTTGGGTGCACACACAGCATATCCCTGAGCTGGGTTTGATGGAGCGCGCATTTGTAACGCCCTCCAATCATCGGGTGCATCACGCGCAGAATGATTGCTATCTGGACCGTAATTATGGGGGTGTGTTCATTATTTGGGACCGCCTTTTTGGGACTTACCAACGGGAATTGCCGGATGAGCCCTGCGTTTATGGTATCAGGGGGCCTATACGAAGCTGGAACCCGCTAGTGGCTCTGACCCACATTTACCGAGATATGTTCGATGACATGCGTCGAACCGCGAGTTGGCGCGATCGATTTCGCGTTTTGTGGGCGCGAACCGGTTGGCAGCCCTCAGACGTGCGTGGGACTTGGCCCCGACAAAAGTCTGATCTTGAGCAGTTCGTACGCTATGACCCTGAAGTGTCTGTGCCTCGAAGGGTTTATGGCGGATTGCAGTTGGCCGCTGCGACGGCTTTATTACTTTGGGGCCAACTTGAAGTCCTTTCTACTGCAGGCTACTGGATGTGGTGGCTATTGTTAATTTGGACGGGCGTAGTGACGGCAGGGTGGCTGCAGGGTTGGCGCTTATCAACGCTGTGTTTACTGGATCTGCCTCGTTTAGTAGCGGTTGCAGTGGCGCTGGTCGTTGTGATGCCTAGCGTGGGTTGGCTGTTGGCTGGTTACCTGTGGTGCGGCATCAGCCTGGCGATCATAGCTTGGGAATTTGGTGATGCGTTTAGGCGCGATACGGCTAGGGTTTGATGGCCAAAATATAAGCATTGCGCCTTCGAGCCCAGTTGGCATTGCTGCCCGCGCTGCGAATTGGCCGCGAAGTATGAAGTAGGGGATGGCGCAGTGGTGCGAGGTTTGCTCAAACAACGGCCCCTAAGCAGGACACGCTTTATCGCCGGAGACGGCGAGCTGCATGCTTGTAACTCGAGGGCCCGAGCGGGGCGGCAAGGCCGTCGTTGACGCCCTTACCCCCTTTACTTTGCTTTATAGCGAAGAAATGTAAGCGGCGAGATTGTCAATATCTGAATCTGCCATTGGCTTGGCGACTGGCCACATCATCGCCGACTGACCGCCGCGTTGCTCACCGCCGCGATAGGCGGTCAACTTCATTGCAATGTCGGATCCTGGCTGCCCCTGCAGTTGAGGCCCAATTCCGCCCTCGCCGTTGCCGCCATGACAAGCAACGCACTGGCCGTAATACTTTTCCCCTAACGCGGCCGGGGAAGCTGCTGCAAGCGCTTCCTGTTTCACTCGCTCGACATCAGCAATGCTGCCACCGTTTTCGGCCTTCCAGTCGGCATAGCACTCATCGACGCACTGGTTTTTGTTGCCAGTCCAGCTGGGATCGTTGTTCTGCATGCCTGTCCATGTCAAACCGGAGATCACGAGCATAAACAGGAGTATGGCGAAATTGCTATTCATCGTAGTACGGGCTCCAAAAGGACGGGGATAGAGAGTTTGCGGTGGCGAATATTAAAGGGTTTTGGCGGGAAGTAGAACCCATGGCCTAGGCACTATTGCCGAAGGGTGAGGGTATCGCCTTGCTGGACCATTTCTAGATGCTTTAAAAATGACATGCCCAGCAAAACTTCGGCAGTGGCGAGGCCTGGTGCGATCTGTGCCGGCACATTGTTTTGCTCAATCGCCCCCAGTTGTACTGACTTGAGTTGTGTCAGGAAGCCTTGCGCATTGCCATTGGCTGTTCGGGTCACAATGGCTTTGCCTCTCGGGGCACCAGCGCGCTGGGCTAACTCGGGCGAAATCGCTACGCCAGTAGCGCCTGTGTCCAACAGAAACGTCACGCCCACCCCGTTTATCGTACCGTTGGCCACGTAGTGCCCCATGCGGTTTCGCTGCAGAACCACCTCGGTGCGGCCATCTTCCCCTCGGGTGGAATTGACTGTTCGATTAGGGTTGCTTCGATCATCGAGTTTCCCCTGAAAAAATGAAGTCATCATGCCCAGTAAGAGCACCCAGGCAATAATAGACATCCCGCGGCTTAGCCCTCGAGTTGACTCTGGTTCTTCGGGGGACTTGGAGGGTTGTTGTCCCAAACTGGGACTCCTTTTCAATGGTTAACAACAGGGTTTTTGCGACGACATGGGCCATTTTATTGGCCCTTTGGTGACCCGCAGTGCTGGATGAAGAGCGTCCCGGGGACTCGGGTCAATGTGCTGCGGCTTAATGATCGAATTCCGCTCCTAGGCCGTATGGTGACAGTGTTACGGCTTTCGGTGCATTCTACAAGGTAGCGCTTCCCTGTGTTGACTAAGCGGGAGGCCTGCATAATCCGCCGATTACTGAGTGGCTTTGTTGACGGGGCGCGCCGTTCAGCTGATTCAGGTTGTCGTTAACAACTGAGCAATTAAAAAACTGAGGTTTACTATGTCCTACCCTTACGTCGGAGAGCAAAAGGTTCGCTTTGCAGACACAGATGCTAATGGCCACGCTTATTTTGCCACCTATCTGGTCTTAGCCGATGAGGTGTCTGCAGACTTTTGGGCGGAGCTGGGCTGGGACTTCAACAAGATTCATGAGCAGCCGACACTCACGTTTACGGTGAACGCTAACATCGACTTTGTTAGCGAATGTTTACCTGGCGACTGGGTAGATGTTGGTGTTGCTTTTACAAAGCTAGGTAACAGCAGTCTTACCTCAGAGTGGGAAATGACAAACCGCCGAACGGGTGAGGTTGCGGCCCGAGGAAGTTTTGTTAGCGTTTTTGTCGATAAGAGTGATCGCAAACCCTGTCCTATTCCTGCGGCTTTGCGCACGGCCATCACTGCGCTGCAGCCTGAGTTAGCCTAATGACGCATCCGGTTATTCCCGAAGGTAATCCTCAGGGCAAAGGGCTGGTGCCGATACTCGACTCTCTCAATGCGCTACAGCCTTGGTCCGTTGATAAGAAGTCTGGAGAGGCAATTCTTAGAGATTTCTGTCTTTCGACGCTGGTGCTGTCTGCCCGTTTTGATTTTAGGGTCGTGCCGGGGAAAACCTATTTTCTCTATCGGCAGGACGACGGCTGGCGTCTTTCTCTCATTTCTCCTCAAGAATGGGGGGAGCGTTTAGCCGGGCGTTGGGTTGCGCAATGTGATCTGCGCACGGATATGACTTGGGATGTCAATCTCGCCCCCGAAGTTGCTCATGATGCTGAGCTGGTAAATGCACTGGAGGCGCATTTGCGCGGTTTTGTCGAGAGGATTGATGGCGCCGATAGCTTGGAGGCAGCCCTCCCTGTTTATGAGCAGCAATTGCCATATCAGCAACGCATGATGGCAACTGCACTGTCTTCGTCGCTGCAAACATCGCTGTTGCTGTCCGGATTATCAGGCCAGTCAGGGCAGGCATGGTTGGGCAACGGTGAATTGAAAACGCTATTGCTGCGTGCTGAATAATCTGAGTTTCATCCTCAGCTTGCTGTCCAGTTGCCCCCGCCATTTGCGCTGAGTAGCCCACGTCATCAGCGGCGCGGGGCGCAAAATATCTTAGGCGTTTAAACAAAAGCCTTGAATTGAAGTCAATGCCGCAACAGGCTGAGGGCTTTGGGGTCGCAATAGGATTCACCATGACGCGCAGTGAATTAAGTCGGCGGCTGAGTGCAGTAATACCCAATGCTGATTTGGAGGTCGTTGCGCTCCCCGAGGTTCCTGGAATACGACTCGCGCTGCTGCAACAGTCTTACCCTCAGCATCTGCTGGACAACGATACAGTCGCTAAGATCATGAATACCCCCATGTATTGGGCGTTTTGTTGGGCATCTGGACAGGTTCTGGCCCGATTTATCTTGGATAACCCCCACTATGTAAAAGGGCGCAGAGTACTAGATTTTGGCGCTGGCTCTGGTGTTGTTGCAGTGGCAGCCGCAATTGCGGGCGCGAGATCGGTGGTAGTTTGCGACACCGACCCACTCGCGCTGCTTGCCTGTACCTGTAATGCCGAGCTGAACGGTGTGGTGCTCGAATATGCCTCGTCATTAGACAGCTACAGTGGTGAGATCGATATTATCTTGGCCTCTGACGTTCTCTACGATAGGGCGAATTTGTCGTGGCTACAGGTATTTCTTAACCGAGCGCCTTCAGTGCTGGTTGCCGACTCACGGGTACGGGATTTCAGTGCTGAGAACTATCGGCTACTGAGTGCCAATAGTAGTTACACTTTTCCCGACCTCGATGAATCTCAAGAATTTCGGCGGGTAAAAGTGTATCTTGGCTGCCGAACTTAACGGGTTGTATACGACCTACTTAACAGAGGTGTTTTCGATGTCTAATCCCGCGTTCGTCAGTGTCCCCTGGGTCCAAGCCAATTTTGAGGCGCCGGGTATCAGCATTATTGATGGCTCTTGGCACATGCCTGCCGCGGGGCGCGATGCCCGCGCTGAATTTGCGGAGAAAGCACTTCCCGGTGCCGTATTCTTCGATATTGAACAAGTGGCAGATACCGCTGCAGAACTACCTCACACCTGTCCCACGACAGAACAGTTTGCCCAAGCCATGTCGGCGATGGGCATAAAAAACACCGACTTTATTGTTATCTATGACACGCAGGGTTTGTTTACTGCGGCCCGTGTTTGGTGGTTATTTCGTTTGTTTGGACACGAGCGGGTCGCGATTATGGAGGGCGGGCTGCCGGCATGGGAAGCCGCTAACCTGCCCACGTCTCCCGGCGAGGCCTCTCAATTGCAACCTGAGCCCTATTCTGCCGTGTTTAATGACGCGCTTTTTGCGGCCCATCACGACGTTGAACGTGCTGTTGAAGCGCAGGATGTCACTATTTTTGATGCGCGGTCGGCCGGGCGTTTTTCTGGCGCAGAATCCGAGCCCCGACCGAACCTCCCGAGTGGGCACATGCCCGGTGCTGTCAATATTCCGTTTAACCTGCTCATTGATTCAGCGACCGGTGGATTTAAGTCAAAAGATCAGCTGCGCAATATTTTTGGCGACGCACTGTCTGTTGAGCGGGGCATTATTACGACTTGCGGTAGCGGTGTAACGGCCTGCGTGCTGGCTTTGGCGCTGTATCACCTGGGCATCACAGCTCGAGTGTACGACGGGTCTTGGACTGAGTGGGCCAGCCAACCCGATGCTAGCATCTGCGTTTTGAGCTCCTGAAATTCGCTGAGCAGCGTGGCTGTATTTTGGTGTAGGCTTTGGCCTATTGGTGCTTTTAACCGCTTGAACATGTCGCAGATATGGAGCGCCGTCTAGGGTAATGGCTGGATGAAGGTTGGGTCTTTGAGGAAGCAAACTTTCTGTCGAATTTGTGAGGCAAGCTGCGCACTGGAGGTATCTGTCGAGGCCGGTGCCGTGGCGCGCATAGAACCCCGTAAAGGCCACCATGGAACCCTAGGCTTCGCCTGCATGAAGGGGTTGGCTCAGGGTGAGATGTATAGCTCGCCTGACCGCTTAACCACACCCCTCAAACGCGTGGGTGATCGTTACGAACCGGTGAGTTGGCAAACGGCGCTTCATGAAATTGGCGCTGTTGTGCGCGCAGAACGCGAGGTTAGCCCCCATCGGATTGGCATGTACGTAGGGACAGCGGCAGGTTTTAGTTTACTGCACCCAATTTTTGCCCAGGGCTTTATGGAAGGCATTGGCTCGCGCAATGTTTACAGTTCCGCAACGCAGGATTGCGCACATCGTTTTGCTGCAGCCCAAGAAATCTACGGCTTTCCGTTTACTCAGCCCTTTCCCGATTTAGACAAGCTCGAATTTTTACTGATTCTTGGGACCAATCCAGTTGTTTCCAAATGGACGTTTTTGCAAGTCGCTCATCCGGTAAAGAGGCTTAAAAGCATCGTAAAACGTGGTGGTCGCGTTGTGGTTGTTGACCCTCGAGAGACTGAGACCGCCAAAGTGGCTGGTGAGTATCAGGCTATTCGTCCCGGAACGGACGTGTATTTTCTGCTCAGTTTCCTACACGTGCTAGTTGATCTGTACCCGCCGGAAAAAGCGCTGGACGCACAGTATTTTGATGGCATCGAACAACTCGAGTCTCTTGCCAAAGATTGGGCCCCAGAACGCACAGCCACAATAACGGGTATTGCCCCCGGCCAATTGAGAGACCTTGTTGGCGCATTTTGTCATGCTCAAGGTGCTGCCATCGCGACGGGTACGGGGTTGGGTATGGGGGGGCAGGGCACCCTCGCCCAGTGGTTGGTTGAGGTCATTATTGCCCTCAGTGGTAACTTGGATCGGGAAGGCGGTCATTTAATTGGTGAGGGAATCTTCGACTTTGCAGCCTACGCCAAGCGCAAGGGGTTGTTTGCCCGAGATACGCGCTCGAGGGTTGGCAACTTCCGCAGTTTAAACGGTGCCATGCCCGGTGGCATATTGGCCGATGAAATTCTGACACCGGGAAAAGAGCAGGTCTCAACCTTATTTGTCACCGGGGGTAATCCTTTGATGACAATGCCTAATGCCGAGCGCCTTCGTTCTGCCTTCACAAAATTGAAGCTTTTAGTGGTGACCGATATTTATTTAAATGAGACGGCCAGCTTGGCAGATTACGTCTTGCCGGCGACTTCGCCGTTAGAGCGACCTGATTTGCCCTTCGTTTTTCCACTGTTTTTAGGCTTGCAGTCGATTCCCTATTTGGCGGCAACCGAAGCGGTATTGGCGCCTCCGGGCGAGACCCGCGACGAGGCCACAATTTACACACAACTCGCGACAGCCTGTGGAGTGGGATTGTTTGGTTCCAAGTTGCTTCAAAGCGTTTTGAGTGGTCTCACTTGGCTGGGTACGTTGCGGGGTAGGGGCTTCCCTCAGCGCTGGCTACTTAATCGTATTTTAAAACACAATAAGGCACCCGGTTTTCGGGAACTACTCGACCATCCCGACGGGTATCCTGTGGCTAGCACCAAGTCCGGTAGTTTTTTGGGTAAACGCGTAACCACCGAAAACGGTAAAGTACAGCTGGCGCCTTCAGATTTTGTGGCACGGTTGGCAGCGTTGGCAACACCCGCTAGCGGTACCACATCGCCGGGTGACTTCAGACTGATTTCAAAGCGACGCCACAATACCCACAACAGTTGGACCCAGAATGTGGCTTCTTTGACGCGAGGCGATAACGAACAAACGAATGTGGCTTATATGAACCCAGCCGATTTGGCAGGCTTAAAACTTTCGGCTGGAAGCGCTGTTGATATTACTTCTGCAGCGGGGAGCATCCGCTTGCCCGTAGCGGCCTTGCAAACCTTGGAGCGGGGCCTGGTCTCGGTACCTCATGGGTGGGGGCACCAGCATGCTCAAGGACTCAATATCGCCAACAAGCTGCGGGGGGCCAACGTCAATATTCTCGCATCTGATGGCCCTGAGGGTTTGGAGCCGCTCTCGGGCATGGCGCACTTAACCGGTATTCCTGTAAACGTTGTGCCATCTTCAGAGCCTGTGAATCCCCACAGCTGGTCGGGTATTTGATCAAATGGTTGCTGTCATCTTGCGAGATCTTTGCGATCAGATATTCAGCGTAGCGCGAGCCATCGGTGGTGTGAGATTAATGTGCGTAGGAGCGTTTGATGAGGCTACTTGAAGCCTGGGTCACTCGCTGCTTCGCTAACCCAACAGTAACGCTGCTGTTACTGCTGGGCGTTACCGTATTAGCCGGCGCCTTTGGAGCGAATCAATTCCGCCTTAATTCTTCCATGGACGAGGTCATACTGCCCCGCGACTCAGAGCATTGGTTCAGTGATGACGAAGCATTAAAAACGGATTTTCCTCAACTCCGTAATTTGACCATCATTGTAGTGGCAGGTGCCGAGGCTGCGCAGGTCTCTGAAGCGGTTGATACGGTTTTGGCTGCCGCTCCCGATTTTGTAGAGCTCGATCAAATCGCTACTCCTATGCGGGAACCCGCGATCCGTAATGCGCTAGCGTTTTATCTCGACCGTCCAGATTTCTTGGCGCTTATTGACGGCGTGCAACCATTGGTGACGCTAAGCACGGCACTGCAGGGTGAGGGTGCCCTGACCGGTGCATTAGGCGTGCTCGGTGTAACCTTGCCCAATGAGACGCCGCCGGCGTTGTTAGATCTCTTACAGGGAAAAGCGACGACATTAAAAAACCTGGATCTGGTCAAAAATGCAGTGCCAGCCATGCTCAGCCCCTATGATGATTTATTTTATGAATTGATTCTTGTCAGTGATAAGCCGAATTTTGATGCGCAGTTTCCCGGCGCTGAGATTGTTCAGAATATAGAAAAGTGGATTGCACCTGTGGTGGCAGCCCACCCTGCGCTAACTATAGCTTTGACGGGTGATATCGTGCTCGCTCATGAAGAAATTTCCGATGCTCTAGCTGGGGTTAAATTGGCGGCAGGGTTATCGACTGTATTTCTCATATTGGTGTTGGCGCTGGGTGTAAGGTCAGGGGTTTTGACCGCAGGCATGCTGCTGCTAGTCGTTATCGGAAGTCTATGGACCCACGCTTTAGCTATGATCACGGTGGGTCAGTACAACACCCTGTCCCTCGCCTTTCTCGTCATGTTCTTTGGTTTGGGTGTCGACTTTGGATTGCACTACGGCTTGGCGGTGCGCGAAGTCCGAGCCGAAAGTAATGCCGTGGCGAGTGCGGTTCGCAATACGGGTGTTGCTCTGATGCTGTCGGCGGCAACAACGGCCTGGGCGTTTTTATCTTTCATGCCAACAGAATACAAAGGGCTTGGGGAGCTGGGGATAATTTCCGCTGGCGGTATGTTGGTCGCTATTTTTCTAACAGTCACCTTATTGCCAGCACTGTTTGGTTTGCTGGGTTTACCCGGCAGCCTACCCTCTAGAGTACGGCCATTGAAATTACGGTGGCCTAGCATGCAGTTAACATTGGCTATTTGGTTAGTCTTAGGTGTTACAGCCACATTAAAAGCGCGTGATGCCCACTTTGATTACTCTGTAGCGGGGCTGCGCGATCTCGAGACGCCGGCCATGACGTTACTTGATCGACTGCAACGCGGTGGCTTCAGTACCGACTACAGTATTTCTACCATGGCCTTACCGAATGAGCTGCCAGACTTGAAAGCACAGCTTGCCCAATTGGAGGCTGTCGGCTACGTAAGATCTATCGAAGATTATCTACCGCAGTCCGATCACAAGGATCGTGTCTTAGCGCTGACTCAATTGCGCGAGGCCCTAGACCTTGTTTCAGAGTTTCCAGCTCTTGAACCTCAAGTTGTAAGAGCGCAATTAGCGGCGCTGTCAACGATGCCGACATTGCCCGCGGAGATTTTAAATTTAATATCCACGCTGCAGGGCTACGATGACGCCCAGTTGATTGCCCTTGATGGAGACATTCGTGAGGCCATTTCACAGTGGCGCAAAGACCTAGAGCCATTACTCACTAGTGAGCCGCCCCAAATCAGTGATTTATCGCAACAGTTGCAACGTCGGTGGATCCTGCCGGATGGACGTCATCGACTTGAGTTTGGACCTGCCACGCCGACCCAAAGCAGAGAAGGGTTGAACACATTTGTCAGTGCGGCAAACACAGTTGTGGATAACGGAGGTGGACGCGCAGTCATTGAGTACGGTGTAGGCAGTGTGGTTGTTAGAGCCTTTCAGCAGGCCTCGATTCTGGCAGTGCTGGGCATTGCTCTGATGTTAACGCTTTATTATCGAAATCTGATTATGCCCATGGTTGTTATTGTTCCACTGATGCTGACAACCGTACTAACCTTTGCGGTTATGGAGTGGGTAGGGCTGTCTCTCAACATGGCTAACGTTTTAGTAGTGCCACTCATCTTTGGTTTAGGGATTGATTCAGCGATTCACATTGCGCACCGTTATCAGACTTTGGGTTCTGTCGAGCGACTGATGCAATCGAGTACTCCAAGGGCGGTCATGCTGTCAGCGGTAACGACGGTGGCAACCTTTGCCTCTTTGATGACAAGCACCCATCGAGGTGCGGCGTCTTTAGGTCAGTTACTGACTATCGCAATTCCTATTATGGTGGTTGTGACTTTCTCCTTGGTGCCGGTTTTGATGACTTATTTCGGACGATTTACCGACCGCCCCCTACACAATTAAAAGGTAGCTCTACCATGCATGCAATTTGGCAAAGACCCCGTCCAGATATCCCAAAGTCTGAAGCCTTAGTCAGAGTTACTGTGGTTTACGTGATTGCCTTGTTTGTCGCGGGGCTGGTGCTCATTTTGTCAACGGCTGAGCCTTTGTGGCGCGCATTATGGGCTGATTTGGCGGCAACCGTCGTGGTATTTGGAGCTAGCCGTTGGCACCGTAATAGCAGTTTTTATGATGCGTTTTGGTCTGTGATTCCGCCTGTGCTGATGCTTTGGTGGATGGTGGTAGGGAGTAGTGCGTCAACGCTTCGTGAGATGCTGGTCCTTGCCTTATTGCTCTTTTGGGCGACGCGACTGACCTGCCACTGGGCGTATTACTGGCCGGGCTTGCACCATGAGGACTGGCGATACGGCATGCTTCGAGAGCAGGCGGGTCGCAATGCTGTTGCTGTGGATTTAATGGGAGTCCATGTATTTCCGACCATACAGGTGTTTTTGGGTATGTTGCCGGTTTATGCCGTTACGGTACTCGGAGATCAACCCCTCAATGTAATAGACGGTTTGGCGGCGCTTGTTATGTTCGCTGCGATTACCTTGCAGATGACCGCCGATGTCCAACTGCACGCATTTGCGGCACAGGCAAAGCCCGGTGATACGTTGGAAACGGGGCTCTGGTCACGGAGTCGACATCCTAACTACCTGGGTGAAATCGGTATGTGGGTGGGTTTGGCGCTTTTTGGACTGGCTGCTTATCCTCAGGGTGCATGGTGGGTAGGGCTAGGCGCTCTGGCCATGATTCTAATGTTCCGCTACGCCAGTATTCCCATGATGGAGAAACGCTCTTTGGCGCGTCGGCCTGAATACGCGGACACAATGGCACGAATCCCCATGTTGCTTCCGCGGCTACGCAGTCATCCCAAAGGTGCGAGCGACTGATGACCTGATGGGGGCTTTAAATAGCCGCCTAGCAAACGGCTTTGCTGCCGTATCTGCATCGCTATCTACTTGAGACAGCAATCTAGCCGCAGGCATGAGATTGCAGACATTTCTGTCAGATGCACGGAGCCATGACTTCTGGTGGTAGCGGAAGGGCATGGGATGCCTTGAGGGCGGCAGATGCTCAGGAAAAACTTTGTGAGTCTCCAGAGCGTGGACTCGACCCGTTGGCAAAAAACGCCTTGCTAGCGGTGGGCGCAATATCATGCGCGTCACGCAACTGCGCGTCTTATAAAAACCCATTAAACGACGGACATTTTATTTTCAGTCGTATCAGTTGACGTCACGGAGTAAACGAGCGCTTAGTATGGCCAGACAAAAAGCGAGCTGTATTGCTATGCAAAGAGTCACTGCTGTCACAACCGTTCGTATATTAGGGCTGCTCGTCGCTCTGGGCTTTTCCAGTATCTCCTCGGCTCAGGGTGCAGGAAATACCTTCATAGACCTTTTACGTGTCGTTAAAGAGGTCCGTGGCGAGTTCTTTGACGATAACTTTGGCGACCCTGAAGCCGATGCCCTACCTTTCGCGAGTGAGGCCAGTACATCCCGATTTCTCTCTCAAGCGACCTTTGGGGCTACGCGCAGTGATGTGTCGGCCCTGGTCGGTACCAGCGTCTCTGATTGGCTGCTGCAGCAGTTTAGTGAGGATCCTTCTGATTATCTTGCGACTCTCGATAGTTATCAGGCTCGGCTTCCGTTCCTGATTCTAAACCCATGGAATCGCGGGGCGACGACTTTTGCATTTTGGCAGCACAGCATCACGGGGAGCGATCAGCTCCGCCAGCGGATGGTGTTCGCGCTGTCTCAAATCTTAGTCTTATCCAATGCGACGGCTAATGCGCTCAGCGTTTACCCGGAGGCTGTGGCATATCATCAGTCGTTGTTAACAGAGTTTGGCTTGGGCAGTTACCGCGACCTCCTTGAGGCCGTGACGTACTCTCCGGGGATGGGCTTTTACTTAACGTATATGGGTAATGAAAAGGAGGATCCAGAAACAGGTCGTCAACCCGACGAAAATTATGCCAGAGAGATTCTCCAGTTGTTCACGATGGGGACGGTTTCGCTCAATGACGATGGATCCTTGGTCACAGATGTAGAGGGCGAGGGCAGTGCATTGGAACTTTACGATAACGATGACATTACCGGCCTTGCAAAGGTGTTTACGGGTTTGGATCGCAACGTAACCCGTGCTCAGGCGGAAAATAATCCTGAGTCCCCGGAAGTCTTGAAGAGTTGGCGGGAGCCGATGGTTGTCTACCCGGCCAAACATGCTGAGGCCGTGAAAACCTTTTTGGGGCTGACGATCCCAGAAAATACGAATGCCTCAGACAGTATTACGCTTGCTCTGAATCATCTGATGAGCGTGCCGAGTGTTGCCCCGTTTTTATCCCGGCAGCTCATTCAGCGCTTTACTACATCTAATCCCTCGCCTGAATATATCGCCAGAGTCACTGAGATCTTTAATGACGGCCGTTACACCCTTCCCAATGGGGTGGTCGTTGGTGGCGGGATGCGCGGCGATCTAAAGGCAACGATTGCGGCTATATTGCTCGATCGCGAAAATCTTGATCCCGAGGAACCAGACTACTTTGGGAAATTGCGCGAACCTGTTTTACGTTTTACTCAATGGGCCAGAGCTTTCAATGTCGGTACCGTTACGCCCGAATACACCTTAGAGTTATACGACCTGTCATCGGTTACCCAGTACGGTCAGGATTTAGCTCAACACCCCTTTCGTGCGCCCTCGGTATTTAATTTTTACCGCCCCGGCTATGTCCCGCCTGGAACAAATAGTGGCGCTGCAGGTATGACAGTGCCGGAGCTGCAAATAGTGAACACAGAAACTATCCCGGCTTATATGAATTTTATAACGTTCTTTGCTACGGCCAGCACTCAAAACGCAGACCTTTCACCCTATCGCGAAATCGGGGGCTTGACCGGTGTCGATTTTGATCCAGAGCTGGCGCGCACCAGCTTTGTTCCCGACTACAGTTACGAGGAAAGTTTGGCCGATGATTTGCCAGAACTTTTTGCGCACTTAAATCTGTTGTTGGCGAGTGGTGCTCTGTCGCAACCGGCGGTGGACAGCTTTATCGATGTAGTGGCTGGAGTGCCTTCTGATACTGATGATGATTGGCGTACAACTCGCGTTGGGCTGGCTGTTGCGCTGGTCATGACGTCAGCCGATTATTTGGTCGCGCATTGAGGACTATACAATGAAGCATCCTCTCAATAGACGGCAGTTTCTCTCGAGCGGTATAGGCTGCTTGAGTTCGTTGGCCTTAGCCTCGCTCACCAGTCCTGTTAGGGCACAAGTCAGCGACGACTACCGAGCTTTAGTTTTGCTCTTTCAATTTGGCGGGGTGGACTGCCACGATACGGTAATTCCCTACGGCACGAGCGAATACAACGAGTATGCCAATATTCGTAGTGACCTTTTGAGTGCTTATGGAGATGGTCGAGCGCGCAGTAGCTTGCTGCAGTTGGCGTCTTCTGGGGTGGGCGCAGAATTTGCCTTGCCGCCTGAGTTTTCGGGAATGAAAACATTGTTTGACGAGGGCGCGGCAGCTGTAGTGGGCAACATTGGCCCCCTAGTTGAACCGGTGACTCGAGACAGTTACTCGGCTGGGGGGATCGCGTTACCGCCACGGCTATTTTCACACAATGATCAACAGTCACTTTGGCAGTCGGGCTCACCCGAGGGTGCTTCCGCTGGCTGGGGTGGGCTGTTTTCAGATTTACTGAGCACCCAGGGCATCAGTTCTGTTTCAGATTTTTCCGCATTAACAACGGCCCGGGATCGCCTTTTTGTTACTGGATACGAGACCGTACCTTATACGGCCTCAGCGGGCGGCTTAGGTGTTGATCTTAATGGTTTAGTCAAGGATCAAGCTAACGGAACTTTGGCGGATGTCTACCAGATGCTGACGGCCCAAGGCGAATCCGCTGCCCACATTTTAACCCGTGATCTTGCGGCCACTACCGTTGACGCTTTTGCTGCAAATATTGAATATTCATCCATTCTTCGCGAAGCCCCCGATTTGGGCGTTACGTTTGAATCAGGAGCGCTGGGCAATCAGCTCGAGCGTGTCGCAAAAATTATCGCAAGCCGCCAGCAGTTTGGGGTTAACCGCCAGATCTTTTTGGTGGGCGCTTATGGTTACGATACTCACAGCTCTCAAGCCCAGACTTTGTCCAGTCTGCACAATCAGCTCGATGCTGGAGTAAGTGCCTTCAGCGAGGCGATTAAAAATCTGGGTATTTTTAATCAGGTGACTCTGGCAACGGCGTCGGACTTTGGACGCACACTGACAGATAATGGGGACGGCACCGATCATGGTTGGGGCGGCCATCAATTTGTTGTGGGAGGCGCGGTTAATGGCGGGGTGCTGTACGGTGACATACCACCTCCGAGCCTTGAGCACAGTCAGGACGCCGGCAATGGCAGACTGATTCCTACAATTGCCGTGGATCAGTATGCGGCCTCACTGGGGCGGTGGCTGGGTCTCGATGAAAGTGGCTTGGCACAAGCGCTACCCAACCTCGGTAATTTTGGCGCCAACCCACTGGCCAACCTCCTTCTCTGAGAGAACCCATCTGACTTGAGCTGGCAGAGGCCCGCTGGCCGAAGAGGGCGGCAAACCGATATGATTGGCGTTCTCAAAAAGGCTGAACCTGTCATGTCCCCACACAGCTTCATTGAAACCTACCAAGTCGATCATGCTGTCTGCGACCGTATTGTGGGCTTCTTCACAGATAATAAGCATTTGGCCCAAGCTGGCCGGCTTGGGGAAAATCCTCGAGTCGATAAATCGATGAAGGATTCACTCGATCTGAGTGTTCCTATTCGCCTGTATGGTCAGGTTGATCCCTTTTTCGAATTGCTCACGGACTTTGTGAAGCGTTACGTCGATAAATATTATTACAACACTGGCGCAAATGGGCTTGGGCCCCTCGGTTTTTCAGAGTGGTCAAACATTCAGGAGTATCCGGTAGGAGGCGGTTACCCCGCTATTCATTGTGAGCGCGACCGACTTGAATACTGTCATCGGGCTTTGGTGTGGATGCTCTACCTTACGGATACCCCGGGTGGTGGCACTGAGTTTCCACATCAAGGTATGACCACCGAATGTGTCAAAGGGAATCTCATTCTTTGGCCCAGTGATATGACGCATATGCACCGGGGGGTTGTGTCTAACAGTCACGAAAAAATGATATTCACGGGCTGGATAGATTTCATTACTGCCGAACGCAGCCAAGGCGCCTGAAGGAGCTTCTGCGGTTTCCTAAAAAATTGGAAAACCAAGCACTTTGAGCGGGGTGGTAGACTAAGCGCACCAGCCGAAAACTGCCTTTAACACTCCTTAACCTGTCGCGGGGTCGTGAGTGAGCTTCACGTTCGCCTTTCAGAGCGTAGGGCTGGCAGCCTCCCCCCAGGGTTCAGTAGAGCGATTGAATAAGGGTAATGAGTTCATGGTGGTACCAACAGACACGTCAACAGCGAATGACTCGGGGCTTCTATGGCAGCCTTCCGAAGATCGGCTGGCGCAAAGTCGCATTTATGATTTTATGGGTTTCCTTGAAACACGGGGCCTCGGTGATTTCGACGATTATCGCAGTTTGCATCAGTTTTCGGTGACCCAACGGGAGAGCTTTTGGTCGGCGTTTTGGGACTACGCGAACATTATTGCAGCGCACAAGGGCACTGTGGTTGTAGAAAACCCCGATACCTTTCCCTGCCAGTCGGTTCCGGGAGTGCGCTGGTTCCCAGAAGCACGCATGAACTTTGCGGAAAATTTGCTGCGTTACCGTGACGATCGGCCCGCACTGATTTCTCGCCTGGAAAATGGCCAGCGTCGGGTCGTTACCTTTAAGCAGCTCTATAACAACGTGGCGGCACTTGCGGCGAGTTTGCGAAGCCAAGGCGTGGGCCCTGGAGATCGCGTTGCTGGCTTCATGCCGAATATCATCGAAACTGTCGAGGCGATGCTGGCGACAACGAGTTTGGGTGCAATTTGGTCATCCTGCTCCCCCGACTTCGGTATTAACGGCGTGCTTGATCGTTTTGGTCAAATTCAACCCAAGGTCTTAGTCGGCGCCGACGGCTACTTTTATAACGGTAAAGTCTGCGACTCACTAGAGCGCCTAGCTGCAATTAGCGGTGCCATCGACTCCTTAGTAAAGGTGCTTGTGGTGCCAGTAATCTCCGAGCAACCTGACTGTTCTGGGATTTCCAATGCTGTGCAGTGGCAAGATTTTCTCGATACCTCGGCAACTGAGGTGCAGTTTGCGCAGCTCCCTTTTGATCACCCCTTATTCATTATGTATTCCTCGGGTACCACGGGCATGCCCAAGTGCATTGTGCACGGCGCAGGTGGCACATTAATTCAGCACCTAAAAGAGCATCAGCTGCACGTTGATCTGCGTCGAGATGACGTTTTGTTTTACTTCACGACCTGCGGGTGGATGATGTGGAACTGGTTGGTGTCAGGGCTTGCTAGCGGTTCGCCACTCGTCTTATACGACGGGTCGCCCTTTGCCGAGGAAGGGCTGTCATTACTAAAGGCAATAGAGGCAGAACGGATTTCTATTTTTGGCGTGGGGGCAAAGTACCTTGCGGCGTTAGAGAAGGCGGGCATTGTTCCCAATAACGAGGTGGATCTGGCGAGTCTTAAGACGATCCTCTCGACGGGCTCGCCGCTTTCTCATGAGAGTTTCCGTTACGTTTATAAGGGGTTTAAAGCGGATATTTGCCTGTCATCAATTAGTGGCGGCACCGATATTTTGTCCTGCTTTGTAGGAGGGAGCCCGATTCTCCCTGTGCACGTTGGAGAGATTCAAGCACCGGGCTTAGGCATGGCGGTGGAAATTTGGGGCGATGCCGGTGAGGCGCTTTTGGAAGAGAAAGGGGAGTTGGTCTGCACCAAACCGTTTCCTAGCATGCCCATTGGTTTCTGGAACGATGCTGATGGCGACCAGTATCGCCAAGCCTATTTCGGCAGTTGGCCCAATATTTGGGCCCATGGTGATTATGGTGAATTAACGTCTGCGGGGGGTTACATCATTCACGGGCGCTCCGACGCGGTTTTGAACCCCGGCGGGGTGCGGATTGGTACGGCGGAAATCTACCGTCAAGTTGAGCGGCTTGAAGAGGTGCAGGAAAGCATTGTGGTCGGTCAGGAGTGGGCTAACGACGTTCGTGTGATTCTGTTTGTGGTGCTGACTCCTGGGGTCACACTCAACGAGGACCTTCGGAGTCGTATTTCCAAGGCCATTCGGGAGAACACGACCCCGAGACACGTTCCCGCAAAAATTCTTGAGGTTAGCGATATCCCCAGAACTTTGAGCGGAAAAATTGTAGAGCTCGCGGTACGGAATGCGATTCACGATCGACCGGTAAAAAACACCGACGCCCTCGCTAATCCAGAGGCCCTAGATGCCTTCAGGGACCGCGAGGAGCTTCTCACCTGAGCTGCCGGCTTGGGGCCAGGCGTTGGGTGCTAGGGTGGGCCGGCGAGGGCCTACCCTTTGGTCAAGTCACGGCCTGACGATGGAAGATCTCCTTTAGGCGGCTCGAAGCGCCTCCCCTAAAGTGTCTCGCCCTAACGCCTCCTGCGCTTCGCCATTGGCCCACGCCAAGACGCCCTTGATAAATACAGAAGCAACAATCCCCTTGGGACGATTGACCATTTGCTTGTGATCAAATATCTCACGGTGCTCCAGCACTCGTGTCTGATCGGGCTCCCAGTCATCGAGGGCATTTGGATTGATCAAAACCATATCGGCACGAGCACCGATAGCGAGAGAGCCCGCGTCCAGTCCAAACACAGTGGCAGGCTCTTTGGTGAGGCGATGAACCATTCGCGCCACGGTTGCCTCGTCGCGCTCCTTAGCCAATTTAAGTGACATTAGGTTGCTGTCGAAAAACGCCATATTAGTAATGTGGGCGCCGGAATCATTAAACCCCGGTAATGCCTGATCATCGAGTAAATAGTCGAGGGTGGCTTTGTTTCCCGCGTTAGCAATGTCGGCATAAAATCGAAACGTTTTATCGTAGCGGCGCATCATGTGAAGCATAAAATCAGCATCGTCACGCAGAATCGCGGGAAACTCCTCAAAGGCGGTTTGTTCTCCCCGCGAGCGTGCGGCGGTTTCGTCTCCAGATTTAAAGCGTTGTACCCGCTCCATGACCTGGGCCATTGATTCACCATCCCAGTGGCTAATGGGTGCACCGTCAAATATTAGTTGGTGGGCATCGCGTATCACGAGGCTGTCAGGGAACCCATGCCGAGTTTTCCAGCTGGCAAAATCGCCGCCGGTGCGACCGTGCATCCACTCTTTGCGAAACAGCGCCACCCAGTCGGGGTCGTGCATCAGCGCTTTTCGCCCCTCAACGTCATCGTATTCTCTAGCGATGAGTTGCGAAGTGGCTGTCATCTCCTCAAATAGGGGGCTAACAATGCCATCTGACCAGACCCTAAAATTGGTTCCCAGGGCTTGAAAGTGCAGCTTGCCCTTGAATAACCACGTATTTAAAAGGCGGGCGACTTTGAGAAATAGTCGTCCCGATTTAGGTGCCGCCGTCATCTCCATAGCAGAGAGCGCTGAGGTTTTTAGCGGCTTGCCAAACAAACGGCCGCTGGTCAGTGAGAAATAAAGCAGCGCTGTCAGACGATTCTCAAGGATGGGCGTGGTTTGCCAGACGCGATCATAGTTGCGCACCACTTTTAACAAACGACGCAGCTCCTTGAAGCTTGCAAACTGCGTGGGTATGCGTTTTGCCGTGTTGGGATCATTTGACAGGTAGTGAAAAGGCAGTCCGTCAGTGCTCAGCCCCATGTACCCCTGTTGCATGGCTGTTTCGAGCAGCGTTTCCATCTTCACTAGCTCGCTTTCGGTGGGCGCTCGGCTGACGCTTGCTTCCAAGCCCATGGCCTCGATGCGCAGCATCGAGTGCGGCACGAAGGTGGCGATATTGGGGCCAAGGGGAAGATCGGCGAAGTGATCCATGTAATCCCCGGTATTGTCCCAGGTTATTTTTTCAGAAACTTTGCGCAATACGGCTTTGGGGATGTTTTCGACGCGAGTAAAGCAGTCAACGATCGGCTCCTGATCGCCGGTTTTTTGGCTGCCAAAGCTGGTCCCCAAGCTGCAATTACCCACGACCACTGTCGTCGTGCCATGCCGAACAACCTCGGGCAAGGCAGGCTCGACGTCGACTTCAAGATCGAGGTGGGTATGGATGTCGAGTAAGCCCGGCATCAGCCACTGGCCTGAGGCCTCAACGACGGCCTCTGCATGGCCAGCCGGCAGATTTTCGCCCCTAGCTACCACTTTACCTTCTCGAATCGCTACATCTTGAACGGCTGGAAGATCACCGCTGCCATCGAAAAACGTCGCGCCCTTGATTAAAAGGTCCCATGTGCTTGCCACTGATACTGCCCCCGGTTTGATCTCTGGCCTCGGTACGGCCGTGGCCGCCAATTTTAGCTCAGTTAGGCGCTGGCTGTGCAAAGTTTTATCGGGGGATGAGATAGGGTTTTTATGACCTCCGCCCGGCGTAGGTCCCAAGCTCTAAAGCTTTGAACCTGTCGTCATTGCGGACTCGTTGGGTTATGGCCCTCAGTCGCTCCCAAAAGCGTCATTTATGGTCCAATTGACGCGCTTATGAGCGACATTTTGAGTCAAAAAAGCGACGTCAATGCAGCGGGATTATGCACAGTCCGGCACGCAGAAAAGACCTGCCCGAATCGGCTCATGGTTAGCGTGCAACGCAGAAAGGCTAGTTTTTCCCATGTTAAAGCGATAAACGCTGTTTGAAGAGCGCAACGCTGATGTCCCAGCCGAAATCCGTCAGGTCACGTTTAGGGCACACCGTTGTAACGAAACACGGTGGGAGTGATTGCTATGCGCAATCATGTCTCCAATAATGCCGGGGTGCGCAGGGTTTAGGGCGGCATCTGCGGTCAATCCCGTCGGTAACTTTGAGGGGGTGTTTGAAGGATTATCTTAGGCCCTAAGGGCTTTGGGGACCCCTTTAAAACATAAAATAAAGATAACAACACAACTCGAGCTGCGACCTGCCTTTGGGAGCGGTTGTAGCCGCCTCTTAAACGTACAAACAAGCTCGGATAATTCGAGCAGTTTACCAATGGCCATCTTGAAGGAATCCTGAACCATGCCTAGTGATATCGATATTGCCCAGGCGGCAACCCCACAACCCATAGCTGACATTGCAACGGGCTTGTCTATACCTGAAGAGGCTTTGGAACCGTATGGTCGTACAAAAGGGAAAATCAACCTTAACTGGCTGCTGGATCAGCCTGTAAGGCCCTCGGCGCGGATGATTTTGGTCACCGCGATCAGCCCAACGCCCTCGGGTGAAGGCAAGACCACCACGACGGTGGGGTTGGGCGATGCCCTGCGACATATTGGTAAGGACGCGATGATCTGCCTGCGGGAGCCATCTTTGGGGCCCGTGTTTGGCATGAAAGGCGGTGCTGCAGGCGGTGGCTACGCGCAGGTGATTCCCATGGAGGACATCAATCTGCACTTTAATGGCGATCTGCATGCCATTGGCGTTGCCAACAACCTTCTCTCTGCCTTGCTCGATAATCACATTCATCACGGGAATGCGTTGGGAATTGATGTGCGTCGTGTGACCTGGAAGCGGGTGCTGGACATGAACGATCGAGCGCTACGAGACATCACCGTTGCCATGGGAGGCGTTGGCAATGGTTATCCCAGACAAGATGGCTTCGATATCGTTGTGGCATCAGAAATTATGGCGATTTTTTGCCTCGCAACGGACTTGGCTGATCTCAAAGCGCGTATTGGTCGCATCGTCGTTGGCTACACTCGGGATAAGACCCCCGTGCGAGCTTCCGATTTAAAGGCTGAGGGAGCCCTCACCGCGGTTCTCAAAGACGCGTTAGCGCCCAATTTGGTGCAAACCCTAGAAGGGACTCCAGCGTTTGTTCACGGCGGACCTTTTGCCAATATTGCTCACGGCTGTAACAGCGTTATTGCGACAACGGGTGCGTTGCGCCTGGCGGAGTATGTTGTCACCGAAGCGGGTTTTGGTGCTGACCTGGGTGCTGAGAAATTTATCGATATTAAGTGTCGCTCAGCAAACCTGAGACCTTCAGTCGCAGTGTTGGTCGCTACTATCCGGGCTCTTAAGTTCCACGGTGGCGTCGCTAAAGAAGACCTCAACGGAGAAAACCTTGAGGCATTGGGTGCGGGCATGGTTAACCTTGAACGCCACGTTAAGAATATTCGTGACAACTACGGGGTCACACCGATCGTCTCGATCAATCAGTTCGTTAGCGACACTGATGCAGAGCTGGCGTTGCTGGTGGAACGGGTCGAGGCTATGGGCGTGCGCGTAGCCATTGCGAGTCACTGGGCAAACGGCGGGGCAGGTGCTGCGGACCTCGCTCACATGGTTGCCGAGGTTTGCGATGCGGATGAGAAATCTGCGAACGCTGGCCATGACACCTTTGTTTACCCTGATTCGGCAACGCTGAAAGAAAAGATCGAGGCGGTAGCTACAAAGGTGTACGGTGCCAGTGAGGTGACGATGAGCGGTAAAGTCCGCAATCGTCTGAAAGAACTGGAAGCAGAGGGCTACGGTGGCATGCCGGTTTGTATTGCTAAGACCCCCTACTCGTTTTCCACCGACCCTTCGCTCAAAGGGGCTCCCTCGGGGCATGTGATGGATATCCGAGAAATCAGACTGTCAGTGGGCGCAGGTTTTGTCGTCGCCGTCTGCGGCGATGTCATGACGATGCCAGGTTTGCCGAAGGTGCCTGCCAGTGAAAATATCGATGTTGTTAATGGACAAGTGACCGGACTTTTCTAGATGCCAGCACATGCAACCGATCCAAGGCCTATGCTCCGCGTTAACGACGTGACGGAGACGAGCACGCGCTCAGTGGATCAGTTTGATCGCGTTGTTGTAGAGGCGCCACTGGCGATTTCAGTAGACCAAAAAACGCTACTGACCACGATGCGAACGCCAGGTCACGATGAGGAGCTGGCAGTTGGATGGTTGTTGAGCGAAGCTGAAATAAAGGCGCCAGCTGACATTATTAGTGTCGAACGGGTGAGTGCCTCTGAGCTGCGTCATTGGGGCGTAGAAGAAGAGTCAGCAGTGGATACGGTGCTGGCTGAGCTGGGGGCTGGCGTTGTTCCCCCAAGGCCAAGGGCCTACCTGACCTCAAGTTCATGCGGGGTTTGTAGTAGTGATGTTCTGGCGACTACGCCGAAGCCCGGTGTGGCTTTGCACAGCGAAGATTGGGTGATCACGCCACAAGCCGCCCATGTTCTTATCAAGCAGATGCGCTGCGAACAAAAGATGTTTGACTTAACGGGGTCTCTCCACGCCGCGGCTCTGGCCGGCCCCGATAATCAATTGCTAGTCGTTCGGGAAGACGTTGGGCGACATAATGCGGTCGATAAAGTCTTGGGGAATGCATTTCTCGAAGGTAACTTTCCCCTCACTGACCACATACTGGTGGTGAGCGGGCGTGTTTCTTACGAAATTGTGACGAAGGCTTTGAGCGCCAGTGTTGCTGCGATTGTGGCGGTTTCTGGGCCTACCACGTTAGCCGTGGACCTCGCCCGAGCACATGGTTTGGTGTTGATTGGCTTCACACGCGATGATCGACTCAATGTCTACTCAGGTAAGGAACGGGTAAAACTCTGATGGAATCACCTATTAAAACGCCCGAGCAGATTGACGCGCTAAAGGGGTTGCTCACGCCCATTGTGGAACGAGAACCCGGCCCAGTTTTGTTATGCCTGCAGGCGGCACAGACGCATTATGGTTACGTACCTGATGGCGCGGTGGCGGTTATCGCAGAGGTTTGTAACGTCTCGCGCGCGGATGTGCACGGCACTTTTTCGTATTACAGCGATCTTAAGAAGGCGCCCCCTCCCGAGATTTCCGTGCGTTTGTGCGCTGCCGAGGCCTGCCAAGCGGTGGGTGGTCGAAGGTTGGCTGCGGCTTGGGACGAGGCTTGCGCGGCTGACCCGGAATTGGCCGCAGCTACGGGTACTAACGAGCCGGTGTTCTGTCTCGGTAATTGTGCCTTGGGTCCCGCAGCTCTCGTGAACGATGAGCTTATTGGGAACGCGAATGTAGAAGCGCTAAAATCCGCGATAAAGGCCGCTCAGAATGCGGCGGAGACAGCGTTATGACGGTTTGGTTTGTTCCCCGTGACGCGGCAGCACTTTCGGTGGGTGCCAATGCTGTGGCGGCTGCGCTTGAGGCGCAAGGCGAGCAGGTGGTGCGCACCGGAAGCCGCGGGTTGTTGTGGCTGGAGCCTTTGGTCGAACGCGCTGATTCGCGCAATGGAACACGGGTGGGCTGGGGCAATGTGCAGGCGTCAGACTTCGCCAGTGGTGACCTAACAGAGACTGCCCCTAATTATCTTGGAGTTGTCGAAGAGCTGGATTATCTGGCGTGCCAAGAGCGCTGGATCTATGAGCGCGTCGGCATTACCGACCCGGTCGACCCGGAGGATTATCTGTCCCACGGTGGGATGGTGGGTTTGCAACGCGCCCTGAATCTGAGCCCCGCCGATGTCGTTACCGCAGTCACGGCATCGGGCCTTCGAGGCCGCGGTGGTGCCGGTTTCCCTACGGGTATTAAATGGCAGACGGTGGCTGAGCAAGCTGCAGTGCCCCACAAAGGTGACCCCATTGACGCCCCGCGTCACAAATACATTTGTGTGAACGCAGACGAGGGCGACAGTGGCACCTTCGCAGACCGCATGCTGATGGAAGGCGATCCTTTTTGTCTTCTCGAAGGCATGGCGATTGCGGCACATGCTGTGGGCGCCGATCGAGGCATGATTTATTTGAGGTCCGAGTATCCGGCTGCCATAGCCATGATGCACGAGGCGATTGACAAGGCGAGAGATCGGGGGTGGTTGGGGCAGGGCATTATGGGTTCGACCTGTAACTTCGACGTCACCGTTCGCGTCGGTGCTGGCTCCTATGTTTGTGGTGAAGAAACCGCCATGCTCGAAAGCTTAGAGGGCCGTCGCGGGACCGTGCGAGCCAAGCCACCACTTCCTGCTATTGAGGGTCTATTTGGTACGCCCACGGTCATCAACAATGTACTAACGATTGCCAGCGTTCCTTCAATTCTCGCTCGTGGGGCTGAGGCCTACGCGGCGCTAGGACAAGAGCGGTCTCGCGGAACGCAGGTTTTTCAACTGGCTGGAAATATCGCTAGAGGCGGGATTGTCGAGGTGGCTTTCGGGATCTCTGCCCACGAACTCATCTTTAATCTGGGTCAGGGCACCAAATCGGGTAGGCCCTTGAAGGCTGTGCAAGTGGGTGGACCCTTGGGAGCCTATTTGACGGCAGAATCACTACAGGTGCCTATGGCCTATGAAGCGTTAGCTGCCGAAGGCGCGATGCTGGGTCACGGTGGCTTGGTGGTCTTTGATGATTCGGTCGATATGGCTGAGCAAGCGCGGTTCGCCATGGAATTCTGTGTCGAAGAGTCTTGCGGCAAGTGCACGCCATGCCGCATTGGTGCGGTGCGAGGCGTTGAAGTCATAGACGACCTTTTGGCTTCCGATACCTCGACTAACGCGGAGCAGCTGTTACGTGATCTCTGCGATGTTATGACTCAGGGGTCACTGTGTGCGATGGGCGGGCTGACACCGCAACCCGTGCTGAGTGCCCTAGACCAATTTCCTGAAGATTTTAAGCGTTCGGTGAGCCAAAGTAGTGACGCCGTGCAAGGAGCTGTCCGTGAATAAACCAATAGAGATTGCCATTGAAGATTTGGATTTAGGTACCCCCGCAGCGCTCTCAGAGAGCACGGTTACTGTCCATATTGACGGGACCGCTGTCGAGGTTCCTGCAGGTACTTCGATCATGCGGGCGGCAAGTCTCGCTGGCACACAGATCCCAAAGTTGTGTGCTACCGATAGCCTCGATGCCCATGGTTCCTGTCGCCTCTGTCTCGTGGAAGTCGAAGGTCGTAAAGGGACTCCTGCATCCTGCACGACGCCCTGCCAAGAAGGTATGTCAGTAAAAACTCAAACGCCGCGTTTGGATAAGCTTCGAAAGGGCGTTATGGAATTGTATATTTCAGACCACCCTCTCGATTGCCTGACTTGCTCTGCCAATGGTGACTGCGAGCTTCAGGATATGGCGGGCGTGGTGGGATTGCGCTCTGTGCGCTACGAAGAGGGCTCGAACCACTTGGCGGCGAGTAAAGATGAGTCCAATCCTTACTTCAGTTTTGATGCCAGCAAGTGCATTGTATGTAGCCGCTGCGTGCGCGCCTGTTCCGAGGTTCAGGGTACGTTTGCGTTAACCATCGCCGCACGGGGTTTTGAATCCAAGGTTTCTCCCAGTGAGGAAAATGCCTTCCTCGACAGTGAGTGCGTGTCCTGTGGTGCCTGTGTTCAAGCCTGTCCTACTGCAACGCTGCAAGAAAAACAGGTTATCGACTTGGGTGTGCCTACTCGCAAAGTCAAAACGACCTGCGCGTACTGCGGTGTGGGTTGTTCCTTCGTCGCCGAGCTGCGCGGGGATGAGCTGGTCCGTATGGTTCCCGATAAGCAGGGTGGCGCCAATGAGGGACACTCTTGTGTGAAGGGACGTTTCGCTTGGGGTTATGCGACACACTCTGACCGCATTACGCGCCCAATGGTTAGGGAAACCACTGACAGTGAGTGGCGTGAAGTGGAGTGGCCTGAGGCCATCGCTTTTGCAGCAGATCGCTTTAAAGCGATTCAGCAGCAGCATGGCATGGACGCATTGGGTGCTATCACCTCCTCGCGCTGTACCAATGAAGAAGTTTACGTGGTTCAAAAAATGGTGCGTGCTTCGCTGCAAACCAACAATGTGGATACCTGTGCCAGAGTCTGTCATTCGCCCACGGGTTATGGTTTGAAACAGACGTTTGGCACCAGCGCGGGTACTCAGGATTTTGCTTCGGTGCAACAGGCTGATGTCATCATGGTCATTGGTGCAAATCCCACCGATGCCCACCCGGTATTTGGCTCGCGCATGAAACGGCGCCTGAGACAGGGTGCCAAGCTTATTGTCATTGACCCACGCTCTATTGACCTCGTGCAGTCACCGCACATTAGGGCAACTGAACACCTTCAACTGCAGCCGGGAACTAACGTCGCTGTTGTCAATGCACTGGCCCATGTCATTGCCACAGAGGGCTGGATTGATGAGGCTTTTGTTCAAGAGCGTTGTGATGTGGCGTCTTTTAACGCTTGGCGGCGGTTCATTTCTCTTCCAGAAAACAGCCCCGAAAATCTCGCTGAGATCAGCGGTGTAGCAGCAGAAACCATACGATCAGCAGCAGCGATCTACGCTAAAGCCGGCAATGGCGCTATTTATTACGGACTGGGGGTGACCGAGCACTCTCAAGGTTCAACCATGGTAATGGCCATGGCGAATTTGGCTATGGCGACTGGAAATATTGGTCGTGACGGCGTTGGTATAAACCCGCTGCGGGGCCAGAACAATGTGCAAGGCGCCTGTGACATGGGCTCTTTTCCCCATGAGTTCAGCGGCTATCGACATGTTTCTGACGAAACTGCTAGAGAGCAATTTACCGCACTTTGGGGTGTAGACCTGCGCGAGGAGCCGGGGATGCGGATTCCTAACATGCTCGATGCAGCTATCTCTGGAAATTTCCGAGGTATGTACATTCAAGGAGAGGATATTGCGCAATCTGATCCCAACTTGCAGCACGTGACAGCTGCGTTAAGCGCCATGGATTGCGTGGTTGTTCAGGACCTATTTTTGAATGAAACCTCCAAATTTGCTCATGTGTTTCTGCCTGGCACTTCCTTTTTGGAAAAAGATGGCACTTTCACCAACGCGGAGCGGCGAATTAATCGCGTTCGCCCTGTGGTACCTCCAGCCTCAGGGTTGGCGGAGTGGCAGGTGACCTGTGCTCTCAGTAAGGCGATGGGTTACGCCATGGATTATGCCAATGCCGCCGAGATCATGGACGAAATCGCAGCAATGACGCCCACTTTTGCTGGCGTATCTTTCGACCTGCTGGATGAGCGGGGCAGCATCCAATGGCCCTGTAATGAACAAGCGCCTGAAGGTACACCGATTATGCATGCTGAGCGTTTCGTACGCGGAGAGGGTCAATTCATAACGACCCCCTATGTGCCTACCGATGAGCGTTCGACTCGGAAGTTTCCATTATTGTTAACGACGGGCAGAATTTTGAGCCAGTACAACGTAGGGGCTCAAACTAGGCGCACCGACAACACGGTCTGGCATGCCGAAGATATTCTCGAAATTCATGAGGCCGACGCCGAGTTAAGAGGCGTGGCTGATGGTGATTGGATCGAAGTTGCCAGCCGGGCGGGTAGCACCCGTATGAGAGCGCATATCAGCGACGATATTCCTGCGGGGGTGGTGTACACCACCTTCCATCACCCGGTAAGTGGCACCAACGTAATCACTACCGATAATTCAGATTGGGCGACCAACTGCCCTGAATACAAGGTGACGGCCGTCGAAATTCGTCCCTCCAGTGCGCAAGCCGTGGGAATGTAACGTGACCCTTGATTACAGTCAGCAACATCTCATTAAGATGGCCAATCAGATAGCGGGCAATATGCCGAGCAGAGAAAATGTTCCCGCGCAAATTGTCCAGCATATGGCGCAATTTTGGACGCCACCAATGCGTGCCGACTTGAAACAACTTGCCGAGCAACTGCCCGATTCTTTGAATGGTGAGGTGTTAGCGGCGTTGGCCCTTGAGGGTTGATGAGTTTGTGTAAGCGCAGCGACTTGTAGCCTTAAACGCGTCGGCGCGATCGGCTTTTGAATTCGCAATGTGAGCAGGAACCCTCTGTTGGCATAAGGCGGCTCGGTTGTGAGAGATTGCGACATTTAGGGTGGCGTTTTTAGACGCATAAATGTCGTAAATAATTGAGCGTAAATTGGCTAAAAAGCGCCAAATCCGTGGCGATGTAACGGCATATTTTTAACGTTTTTTCAGGGGGCCTCATGGCAAAGTTACCCGAACATGCACGCGTGGTTATTATTGGACAGGGAGGCATTGTTGGTGCCTCCGTCGCACACCACCTGATCGAAGCGGGTTGGGACGATATTGTAGGACTTGAGAAGTCCGCGATTCCTACCGACATTGGTTCAACGTCCCATGCGTCTGATTTTTGCTACATGACCTCCCACGACAAGCTCAATGTCTTTACGAGCACCTACAGCCGTGAATTTTATCGCGCTAGGGGCAATTACATTGAAATTGGTGGCATGGAGGTTGCGAGAAAAGGCGACGACGAGCGAATGCTGGAACTGCAACGCAAGGTCGCTTCGGGTAAAGCCTTCGGCAGCAATGCTTACATGATTTCAGCGGAGGAAGCTAAAGAGAAGTTTCCACTCGTTGAGGAAGACATGATCCAAGGGGCTATGTGGGATCCCGATGCCGGTTTGGTGACGCCACGATCTCAGAAAGTCGCAGGTGACCTGGTGGATGAGGCCGTTGAAAGCGGCAAGTTAACGACCTTTGCCTACACGGCAGCGAACAAAATAATTGTGGAAGACGGTCGCGCGGTCGGTGTTGAGACCGAAAAAGGGACCATCATGGCGGACCATGTCGTGCTTTGTGCGGGTATTTGGGGCTCTTTGGTCTCTAAAACTGCCGGAGTGAAGTTGCCGCTGATGCCGCTCGAACACCCCCTTCTGTTTTTTGGACCTTGGGATGCCCTCAAAGGCACTGGCAAGGACATCGTTTACCCTTTGTTCCGGGATCAGGGCAATTCAGCTTACGTGCGTGACACTGGCGACCCAACAACACCTGAAGGGGGCTTGCTCGAGTGGGGCTACTACGAGCCTCATAACCCACGACTCATCGACCCAGAGGAAATTTTAGAGGCTGGTGATGCCAGATTGTCGCCGTCAATGCGGGACCTCACGCTTGATCAGGTCATGGAGGCTTTTGAGCAAGCTGTTGAGCTGACACCTGTGCTGGGTGAGCTGGGCTGGGAAGAGCGGCGCTCGTTTAATGGTTTGTTGTCGGTGACAACTGACGGCACCTCCGTCATCGGAGAAGCTCCCGATGTCGATGGCTTGTGGTTGTGCGAGGCTGTTTGGGTTAAAGATGGCCCCGGCGCCGGCAAACTAATGGCAGATTTAATGACCCACGGTCGCACTGAGATGGATTCTCACAATGTGGATCCGGCCCGGCATTACCCTATCCAGCTGACGCCAGAGTACGTGCGCAACCGCAGTTACGAAATTGCTCAGAAAATCTACACCCCGGGTGTACATCCTCGAGAGCCCTACCTGTCTTCCAGGGGTCTTCGCACTAGCCCCTTCTACGAGCGTGAAGTGGCCCTTGGAGGCTACTTCATGGAGGTGGCGGGCTGGGAACGAGCTCATGGCTATGCTGCTAACGAAGCGACATTGCTGCCGAAATATCGGGATCAGGTACCCAACAGAGAAGCAGAATGGGACAACCGGCATTTTTGGGAAGTTTCCAACGCCGAGCATTTGGCGTTGAGCGATGGGGTTGGCATGATCAACCTGTCGCACTTTGCGATCTTTGATGTCATCGGGGCCGATGCGGAAGCGTTGCTCGAATATCTGTCAGTCGCAAAATTGGGCACCAATACGCCGATCGGTAAAGGCGTTTATACCCACTTCCTTGATCATACTGGAGGGGTCCGCTCAGACCTTACCATTGTCCGGCTAGCTGAAGACGCCTATCGCGTTATCTGTGGCGGCGATACCGGTTATCGTGATTACGTTTGGATGAAAAAGTTCCGAGGTAAGCTTGGCTTTACGAACGTGGAGTTCATCGACCAGTCTGAGCAGCTGGCAACCCTAGGTTTGTGGGGGCCAGAGGCGCGAGCTACGTTACAAAAGCTGATGGACAACCCTGAAAGTGTCTCAGGTGAGGCTTTCCCTTACACGATGACTCGGGAAATTGATGTTCTGGGCATTAAGGTGTGGGCATTCAGAATCTCTTATGTTGGTGAACAGGGTTGGGAGCTTTATTTCCCATTCGCTGATGGATTAAAGCTTTGGGACGCACTTGCAGAACTCGGCGTTACGCCCGTGGGCATTGAGACCTATGCGAACAGCCGGCGTCTGGAAAAAAGTCTGCGGTTACAAAATGCCGACTTGGAAACGGATTACAACCTGTACGAGGCGGGTTTGGCACGGCCAAAAGTAAAAGCGGCAGATTTTCACGGCAAAGAAGCCTATGTGGCGCAGCGTGAGTTGCCCGAACAGGTCGCTTACCTATGTACCTTTGCGCTTGAGGATACGACCGATAGCGACGGTGTGGTGCGCTACCCGGTAGGGCAGTGGCCGCTGTTGGACAAAGAGACCAAGGAAGTTATTGTCGACAGCCATGGGCGACGCTCCTATACCACTAGCGTGGCGTTTGGCCCCTCTTTGGGTCAAAATATTGCCATGGGTTATCTGCCCGCCGACCGCGCTAAAGAGGGCGATACCGTTTATATGGAATATTTCGGTAATTTTTTCTCCGCAAAAGTCACCGCGGTGGGATATCGTGCGATGCTAGACCCCGACAATGTAAGGGTCAAAACCTAATCCCGTAAAATAAAAATTTGGGGGTATGCTGTGCACGATTCAACAGTAAAAGGGGCATCTCAGACCCCTTACCGCGTTGGGTTTTTGCTGGTTAACCAGTTCACGTTAATCTCGCTTTCCAGCGCGGTGGAACCCCTGCGTGTGGCTAACCAGCTGGCAGGGCGCGAGTTGTACACTTGGGAGCTACTCGGTGAGGGCCCTGCGATACAGTCTTGCAGCGATGGCTTCGCCGTTAACCTCGACAAAACACTCGCAGATGCTACTGACTACGATCTCGTTATTGTGGTCGGTGGTTTATCAATTGAGCAAAACCTCGAAAGGTCCGTACTCGCGTGGCTGCGTAAGCAAGCACAACGTGGTGTGGTGATTGGATCGGTGTGCACGGGGGCCTATGTGTTGGCAAGCGCGGGCCTGCTCGATGGCTATCAATGCAGTGCTCACTGGGATTGCCTCACAATACTGACGGAGCGATTTCCTCGGGTCGGCTGTAACAACCAACTCTATACCATCGACAGGGATCGCATGACCTGCACAGGCGGAACGATCCCAATGCACATGATACTGGCCATGCTGTCCTCGCGACACCCTCAGGCTTTAGTCGATGCGGTGGCCGATATGTTGATCTGTGAGCGCTACCGTGCCGATGTAGAAATGCAGCTAGTGCCAATGTGGTCAAGAAAAGTCGAAATGCAGCCCAAGCTGAAAGAGGTATTGCAGCTGATGGAGGCAAATCTAGAGGAACCCATATTGCTGCAGGAACTGGCAGACTTCGTACACCTGTCTCGCCGGCAGCTCGAGCGGCTGTTTTTAAAGTATTTGCACTGTACGCCCTCGCGCTATTACCTAAAGCTTCGACTTGACCGCGCTCGACGCCTAGTCAAACAGAGCTCACGCTCAATCGTGGAGATCACCTCGATGTGCGGGTTTGTGTCCACGACGCACTTTAGCCGTTGTTACCGCAAGTATATTGGGGTGTCTCCCCGGGTCGACCGACTCAACTGCCAGCCCGATTACCAGTCGTCGGCTAATGAGCAGATTACTGCCTGATTGGGTGTAGGTTCGTCCCCTTCGAGGGTCCTGAAGCCACGCCTAGGTTTTACTTCTTGAAGGCGGGGCGTCGGTCTAATGAGCGTCCGAGTCACTGGCCGAGGGTCGAGTACCCTGTTTTTTTTACACAAATTGTTGATGGCGGTCGTCAACAGTCCGCTCCGCCGAACGTCAGTGTGCGGCATTGTCCCTGTCACCGATCTGGATACTCCGAGCGTCAGCTACCAAAGCATCGACGTTGCTTGCGGTCAGTGCCTTCAAAAACTCAATTAGGGCTTTTTGCTCTTCTGCCGTTATGTCTAAAGGTCTGATGCGTTGATCTTGATTGGGATCATGCCCACCCCCTTGAACGTAGAATTTCACAACGTCCTGCAGGCTTTGAATCGAGCCATCGTGCATATAAGGGGCAGTTAACGCGACGTTTCTCAGCGATGGCGTACGGTATCGCCAGCGGTCCTCAGAGCGCCCGGTGACCTCCTGGCGCCCCTTATCGATAAATGTTTCTGTTTCAACGTCGACCCGAGGTGTCACGAAAATCCCGGGTGCAACCTGCACCTGTCTGGGCATGATTCCTCGTTCCTCGCGCAGCAGGCCTGTGCCGGTGTTATGGAATTGGCCGTCGGTGAAAAGGGCATACTCCTTTGTAAAGGTGTGACATGAATGGCAGCCCTGTTCTTGAAAAATCGCAAAACCCTGCGCAGCCTTGTCACCGAAATCAGCGAAGTTTTCTGGGTCTTTTAGGGGCTCAAAATACCAGCGATCAAATGATGAGTTGCCGCTGATAAGGGCGCGCTGATAAGTGGCAAGTGCTCGACCGAGCGTTGCCGTCGTTAAGCCTTCGTCATAGAGCTTTGTGAAGATCGATTGATAGGCAGGGATTGCCGTTAACCGTGACAGCACAGCTGTCTTTGAAGGGTTGGCCATTTCATTGCGTGCCAGTAGTGGTGACCATACTTGCGCTTCAAGGGAACTTTCCCGACCGTCCCAAAATAACGTTGATTGAAACGCTAGGTTGTAGAGCGAAGGTGCATTGCGCCGTCCTCCGCGGCCTTCATCGCCTACAGGGGTCGCCAATTCATTTTGAGTAAAGCCCTGCTCAGGCACGTGACACATGGCGCAGGACAAATTGGCATTGGCAGACAGGCGACGATCAAAGAACAGTTGGCGCCCTAGATCAACTTCTTCGCTGCGCAGGGGGGCAGCTATCCGGGGTAGCCCTAACTGCGGCACACCGGCTTGCTCTGCCAGCGGCAATCGCTGCCCAGACTGCTCAAGTATCGCTTCTGATTGTGTTTTGTATTCCGTGGAGTCGTAGCCGTCCCTGTTGTCGGCCAGTCCCACGCGATGTGTGGCCTGCCCATGGGCAAAAGGCGCTAATAGCCCCAGCAAGCACAGCATTTTTACGAGCATCACAGTTTGATTTAAAAGTCCCGTAAAGGGCTGCGATTTTATTTTAGAAAGTGCTAGTCTCATGGTTATAAGGATAAACCATTGGAGTGAAAACTATGAGTCGGATGTTAATTGCCTTACTGGGAATTTTAATGGTGGCTGTAGCCCCGATATCCTTGGCAGATGAGACCTGTATGTCGCCGTATATGGCGAAGATTGTGGGTCAAGAAGACTATGTTTATATCTGGACCTTGGGCATGGAGGATGTCGGCGACGGCGAGGACAAGCTGGTTACCGTTGACGTTAATCCCGATTCAGAGCACTACGGCGAAGTGGTGCACAGCTTGTCAGTGGGTGGCCGCAACGAAGCACACCACTCCGGTTTAACTGATGACCGCCGCTATCTTTGGGCCTCGGGCTTAGACACTAGCAAAATCTTTATCTTCGATATTTACACTGACCCTGCCCAGCCTCGTCTGCATCGCGAAATCGATGATTTCGTGGCAAAAACCGGGGGTATTGTCGGACCCCACACAAACTATGCGTTGCCGGGTCGTATGTTGATCACTGGACTGTCGAATAATCGAGATCATGGCGGACGCACAGGCATGGCTGAGTACACCAACGATGGCGACTTCATTACCAGTGTTTGGATGCCTACCGATGATAATTTGCAGGGTGCGGTTAAGTCGGGGAACTATGCCGATGGCTACGGTTACGATGCGCGAGCGCTGCCCCGCAGAAATGTGTTGGTGACGTCCTCATTCACGGGCTGGAACAACTACATGATGAACCTTGGCAAAATGATGGGTGATGCGGAGGCGATGAAGCGCTTTGGTAATACTGTGGTCATTTGGGATTTACATGCTCGCACACCCAAAAAGGTCCTTGATGTTCCGGGCGCGCCACTAGAACTGCGTTGCGCCTGGGGTTCGCGCTCTAACTACTGCTTCACGACAACCGCACTCACTTCAAAAATCTGGTTAATTTATGAAGATGACGCTGGAGAGTGGAACGCTAAGGCGGTTGCCGATATTGGTGATGCCAGCAAAATACCGCTGCCGGTAGACATTTCCATTTCGGCCGACGATAACCACCTCTGGGTGAATACCTGGAATGATGGCTTGGTCCGTTTATTCGATATTTCGGATCCCCATGCACCTGAGCAAGTCTTCGAAAAACGTATTGGTGAGCAAATCAATATGGTCTCCCAGAGCTGGGATGGTGAGCGTGTTTACTTTACCTCGTCGCTGCTAGCCAACTGGGACAAGACCAGCTCGAGCGCTGAAGGCGAGGAAGGCGATGTCCAGTACTTCAAGCTCTATAACTGGGATGGCGCCGAGTTGACGCCTGAATTCAGTCTCGACTTTGTAGAAATGGGTCTTGGGTCACCGCATCAAATGCGTTTTGGGGCCCATGCACTTTACGGCAACGCACCTGCTAAAACCGGCCACGATGATATGGCCGCGCGCTAACGCTATGCGGCAGTGGTTAATAGGCCTGCTAGGGTGGTGTGCGTTATCAGCGTTTGCTGCACCCCACCAACACGAGCCCCCGGTGGTATTGGCGCCGGGGTATGAGGATCTTCAGTTTGAACCCCCGTCTGCGGGCAGCTATCAACTTCCGTCTATGGGTGATGCTGCAGATGGCCTGATACTCAATACCTCGGGTAATGCTGGTCGTTTGCATGATTACTTGGGTGATAAAGCGACGGTGTTGAGTTTTATCTTCACCACCTGCAACGATGTGAACGGCTGTCCCCTTGCGACCTATGTTATGAGCGGTGTTCAAAAGGCCGTCCTAAAAGATCCTGATCTTGTCGATCAAGTCCGTATCGTTAGTTTTAGTTTTGATCCCGAGAAAGACACCCCTTCGGTATTGGGGCGCTACGGTGATCAGTTCAGGGCTGAAGGTTTTGATTGGGAATTTCTTACGACCGCCTCAGAGGATGCTCTTCGACCTACCCTCGATGCCTATGATCAGTGGGTGATTCGAGATTACGATGAAGAGGGTAACTACTTAGGCACCATGTCGCACATATTACGGGTGTACCTGATCGACAGTGATCGACGCATTCGCAATATCTATAGTACGTCTTACTTGCACGCGGATACTGTTGTAAATGACTTGCGAACCCTGCTCATGCAGTAGGCGCGACTTTTGATCTATGCGTAACAACCGAACCGATTTATAAGCGACGTATCCGCCGCCCTAAATTTAATCCCTGTTTCTGCTGTACGCGGCGGCTGAAGTTGCTCTGGCAGGTTTTAAGGGTGTGCCTGAGGAGTATTGGCATTCAGAACAGAGCATGCCACTTTGGGTAATAGGCCTAATCGGCAGTCGTTTTTCTGATGCTGCTCGCCGTAGTCCCAGCCACAATCCCCGTCCTGTAGCGGGGCTAATCAAAGTAGTCAGTGATAAGTAAGGAGTAGATCATGTATATCAACGGACAGTGGCTTGAAGAAGGGCCCACCTTTGAGGTGTACAACCCTGCAACTGGCGTCTCGATAGGCTCGGTAATCGATGTAAGTAACGAGCAAGTTCTAGACGCGGTTGCCGCAGCCGAAGCGGCCTTTCCGGCGTGGTCAAAGACAACCGCTTACGAGCGATCGGCAATTTTGACGCGGTGCCATACCTTAATGATGGAGCGCCAAAGGACGCTGGCCGAGCTTATGACCACCGAGCAGGGCAAGCCCTTAAAAGCGGCGATGAACGAAGTGAAATACGCCGCCGATTTTCTACTGTGGTTTGCTGAAGAGGCCAAGCGTATATACGGCGAGACGATTCCCTCCGCCCGATCAGATCAGCGTTTTCTCGTTCACAAGCAAGCCGTCGGCGTTGTTGCCGCAATTACTCCGTGGAATTACCCCATTTCTATGCTGACGCGGAAGCTGGGTCCAGCCTTAGCGGCGGGATGTACTGCTGTTCTTAAACCGGCAGAAGCGACACCGCTTTGTGCCGTTGCGGTTTTTGAAATTCTGCATGAGGCGGGTTTGCCCGCGGGGGTTGCGAACCTTGTAACGGTCAGCGACCCCAAGCCGGTTGGCGAGATATTTTGTACCCATCGAGCCATTCGTAAGCTGACCTTCACGGGTTCCACCGCTGTAGGGAAATCGCTGGCCCAAGCGGCAGCGCCGCAGCTTAAACGCGTGTCTATGGAGTTAGGAGGGCATGCGCCTTTTATTGTCTTTGATGATGCTGATCCGGTACACGCCGCTAAGGGTGTTTCCTTGGTTAAGTTCTTGAACACGGGACAGGCCTGTATCAGCCCCAACCGAATTTTTGTCCAGCGAAAAATTCTCGATAGCTTCCTCGACACACTTCAGGGCCGAATTGAGAAACTTCACGCAGGTGACGGCATGGAGCCATCGACCACGATAGGCCCCCTCATAAATCATGCTGCAATTGAAAAAATTGACCGGCAAGTTCAGGATGCCGTCGCCCAGGGCGCTAGTCTCCACAGTGGCGGCCGTCGCCTTACTGAGGACGGTCTCGAAAAGGGCTGCTTTTATTCACCAACCCTTCTCAGCAATGTGTCCTCTGACATGCTGATTTATCGCGAGGAAACCTTTGGACCTGTTGCCGCTGTAATTGCCTTTGATGACGACGATGACGTTGTCGCAATGGCGAACGATACTGACTATGGTCTGGCTGCTTACGTTTACACGCAGAACTTGTCTCGGGCATTACGCACCTTTGAAGCGTTGAATTTTGGCATCATCGGCATCAACGATATCAATCCAACCAGTGCCGCGGCGCCATTTGGTGGTATGAAGGAGAGTGGTTTAGGACGAGAGGGTGCACGGGAGGGGCTAGAGGAGTACCTAGAAACGAAATTGGGGGGACTCAGTATTTAGCATGTTCACCGGCGAGAGGGTTGTGAGCCGCCAGAGGACAGAGGGCCTCTGCAGTGCGTGCACGAGCCCGCTTTAGGGTGATCCCGCAGTCTTTTGGCTTCGTGGCGAGACCCGCTCGGGGCGGGTCATTACCAGCAGGCGGGCCTGCCTGCCTAAAACTAAACCCCTCAGCCTCGAGCCCGTCCTCGTCGGCGCCGTGCACTTCCGGATTCGGCCTGCTGAGCTCGCACAACTGGCGGTGGAATTTCAGCGAACAGATGTGTGAAAGGGTCAGACTTGTGCGGGAAGGCCATAGCGTCGACAAAGTAGTCTTGAAATTTATCTTCGACGGCAGTTTCGATGCGTTCGGCCCAACGCACAATTTTTTCAATGTGACCGCGACTGTCGCGATCGAGTAGGGCTATGCGTGCTCCCATGCCTGCAGCGTTACCTGCGGCGGAGACATTTTCCAGCGGGCAGTCGGGAATCAATCCCAGCACCATGGCGTGAGATAGGCTGATGTGACTGCCGAAAGCACCGGCGAGGCGGATGCGATCAATTTGCTGGGTGCCCATATGGTCTTGCAGTAACTTAACCCCTGCATACAGGGCGGCTTTGGCCAGTTGAATCTGCCGAATATCGTTTTGGGTCACCGATATATCGGATTGTCCATCGGCACTGGCGGTATGTAAGGTAAAAGACCAAGTTCTACCTGAAGAAAAAATTCGCGGATTCTGCTCGACGAGAGCGCCGTTGATCACACCATCTTCCGAAACAATGCCCGCGAGAAACATCTCCGCAACGGCTTCAATAATGCCCGAGCCACAAATACCGGTGACGCCAATGCTACCGAGTGCTTGCTCGAAGCCGGGTTCGTCAGACCACAGGTCTGAGCCAATAATTTTAAAGCGCGGTTCTAGGGTTTCCCTGTCGATGCGGACTCGCTCTATGGCGCCGAAGGTCGCCCTTTGTCCGGAGCTAATTTGCGCGCCCTCAAAGGCGGGGCCTGTAGGCGTGGAGCAAACTAGCATGCGGTCTTTATTACCCAAGACAATCTCAGCGTTGGTGCCGACATCAATGACCAAGGTCATTTCGGTGTCTTGCTCGGGATGTTCTGCCAAGATGACACCGGCTGAGTCAGCACCCACGTGCCCAGCGATACACGGTAAGACGTAGATTCGCCCCCCAGGGTGAATATTGAGGTCCAAATCTCTAGCCCGTAGCTCCAGCGCCTCGGTGGTTGTCAGGGCGAAGGGCGCGCCGCCTAGATTGACGGGATCTATGCCCAACAAAATGTGATGCATGATCGGATTGGCAACTAGCGTTATCTCAAGAATATCTTCGAGGGAACCCGCAACGCCTTCGCTTAGCTCAATAAACAAGTCATTTAGGGCTCGGCGAATGACGGTGGTCATTTCACCAGCGCCTTCCGGGTGCATCATGATGTATGACACCCGGCTCATCAGGTCTTCACCGAAGCGGATTTGAGGATTCATGACACTTGCAGTACCCAGTACCTCACCGTTGCCTAGATCACACAGATGTGCGGCAACGGTTGTTGATCCCACATCAATAGCGATGCCCCTGGGCGACTCAAATAATCCGGGCCAGACGGCGATAACGTCTCTGGCGTTGTAAACCGCAACAGTAACCGCCTGCTTGCCCTCGATTAATGCCTTCTGTAAGCGCGGCAAGACGGCACCCTCAATCTGCAAGTTCTCGAGATCCCAGTCACGCTTCAGGGCGTCAAGAAGGAGCTGGGCTTCACCCCTTATATCTTCAAGGCTGGCGGCCTCGACTTCCACATAGTGCAGGCGAGTTGCCGTATTGAGGCGTATGTCTCGATGCTCGGTGTCTTTGCGAATAATTTGGCGGTGCACCTGGCTTTCCGGGGGAACATCAATGACCACATCGTTAACCAGCGTCGCATGACAACTTAAGCGATGGCGCTCTGGGAGTGTCCCTTTGCGATCTTCGAAACGCGCCTCGGTAGCGCTAAATGGCGACAGGTGCTCGGTATCTGAGGTGAGACCGTGTTTTGGAAAGTGTCCAGACATGCACTCGATGCGACACCGTCCGCAGAGACCTCGGCCGCCGCAGACCGAGTCAATATCTACGCCAAGACTTCTTGCCGCATCGAGGACCGGAGTGCCTTTGGGGAAGCTACCTCGACGCCCCGAGGGCATGAAAAGGATTTTCACCGGTGCATCAGACAAAATTAGGCACTCCTGCGCCGCCCAGTGCGACCGCCGCGTCCACCGCGGCCCGCGCCTTCAGGGGCTGGCTCTCTGTAAGCTTTGATCCAGTTTGCGCAGTTGGGGTCATGCCCCATCATAACGTCGCCACCGCGGACTGCTTGCATAACTTCGGCGTGCAGTGGACTGGTAATGGCTGAGGTCATACCCGCGCCCATTGCCATGGTTAAAAACGCGGCGTTAATGCCATTACGGTTAGGTAGGCCAAAGCTGACGTTGGAGGCACCACAGGTGGTGTTGACCTCAAGTTCCTCTCTAAGGCGGCGCACGAGGTGCATCACCTGAACTCCTGCGGTATTGATCGCGCCGATGGGCATAACCAGAGGGTCGACCACAATGTTGCTGTGATGGATGCCGTAATCAGCAGCGCGTTCAACAATCTTTTTGGCAACAGCGAAGCGCTCATTGGGGTCCTCTGAAATCCCTGTCTCGTCGTTAGAAATAGCGACTACCGCTGCATTATAGCGAGCTACAAGCGGTAGAACACGTTCCAGCACCTCATCTTCACCGGTCACTGAATTTACCAGCGCTTTTCCCTGATAAACAGCGAGGCCAGCTTCCAGAGCTTCGACAATGGAGGAATCAATGCTCAGGGGCACATCGGTGATGGCTTGTACGCGTTGAATTGCCTCGGCAAGAATTGCAGGCTCGTCAGCTAGGGGAATGCCAGCGTTAACGTCGAGCATCTGGGCTCCTGCCGCCACCTGCGCAAGGGCATCAGATTCGACACGGCTGTAGTCTCCGACCTTCATCTCTTCGGCGAGAATTTTACGTCCCGTGGGGTTGATGCGTTCGCCAATAATGACGAAAGGCTGATCAAAGCCGATTCGAACTTCCTTACTCGCTGAGCTCAGGGTGGTTGTGGTCATGTGGCGCTCCTATTGAGAGTCTTGGGGACTCCAGGGCACACGAGTACCCAATACGTTTGATTTTGTAACGATTTCACCAATGCGGTGTTCCTGACGGTAGGCCATCAGATGTATACCGCTGACCCCCTCGATTTCTTGAATTTGCTGCATGAGGTCGATGCACAGATCGACCCCTTCCTGCTTTTGATCCTTGGCGCCGGCTAAACGTTTGATGACGGAATCGGGAATGTGCACACCGGCGACATTTTTGCGGATCCAGTCGGCTGACTTCGCTGAGGCCATAGGCCCAACGCCGGGGAGAATAAACACTTTTTCGTGAAGGCCCATGTCTCGGGTTTTGGCCATAAATAACTTGAGGCGATCAATGTCAAAGCAGTACTGGGTCTGCACAAATTGAGCTCCCGCAGCCACTTTTTTAGCGAGACGCTGGGGTCTGAAGTCTAAGGGCGGCGCGAAAGGATTTGAGGCGCCACCCATAAAGAGCTGAGGCGGTGAGGACAGCTTTCGACCACTGAGAAAGGCGCTGTTATCGCGCATGTGCCGCACCATAGCCAGTGCAGAAATGCTATCCATATCAAACACAGGTTTGGCTTCGGGGTGATCGCCAGATTGCACGCCGTCGCCGCTGAGGCAAAGAATGTTGGCAACCCCCATAGCGGCCGCACCGAGCACGTCACCCTGCATAGAAATGCGGTTTCTGTCCCGGCAAGACATCTGCAAAATCATGGAATAACCCATGCGAGTCAGCAGGGCACAAATGCCCATGCTCGACATATGGCAGTTCGCGCCGGACCCATCAGTGGCGTTAATGGCATCGACAAAGCCGTTGAAATCTCGAGCTCGGGCATAGACCTCGGCAGGATCTGCGGAATCGGGGGGTGCAATCTCAGCGGTAACGGCAAATTGACCCGCTCTAAGCACGCGCTCAAAGCGACCAGGAGAATAGTGGCCTGGGAGAATGGGCAGATTTTCGCCTGCGGCAGGCTCGTCAGCGAAACTCATGCAGATGTCTCCCGTCGCGCTTTTAACGCCTCCAACCAGCTGCTGTGACCTTTGAGGCGGGTATCGACGGGCAGTTGTATCACCTGCAGCCCGCTCTCTGCTTCGCCCATCTGTTGGCTGCCTTCCCAGGCTTTAACCCAAACACAGGTCATCTCGGGTTTGATTTCGCAGCCACCGTTTTGCCTAACGCCGCCGCAGGGGCCGTTGCGCAGGGTTTTGGGACAGTTCATTGGGCAGGCCATCCCCGTTGATCCTAGGGTGCACTGCCCACAAGACTGTGAGTCGAATAAAAATCCTTTTATGAGCCCCTCTACACGAGCGAAAGGCTTATCTAGACGCTCGTAGCCAATACGACGCAACACCGGGTCAAATAAATGCAGTGTCCACGCCAAGACTTCATAGAGTTTATGCAGCCCTTTAGCGTGTCGTACCGACCAATCTCGCGCTGCTTTCACGTGGGCACCTCGTCGAAGCCCTTTTGAGACACGAGGCGCGCAATATCTTCATCGGAATACCGGGCTTCAATTTGTTCGCCGAACTCCTTAGCGATGTCTTTTACTGAGCCTTCAGCCTCGATGGCCGTTGTTACCCGTCGCCACTCCTCAAGGTAGGCATCACTGCCACCTTTTCCGGCTTTCATAGCCGCGCGGTCAATTGCAGCTTGAAAGCGATGGCTCAGCAGGTGCTTGCCACGATCGCGCCCGCGTTTGATTAAAACCTGGGCTGGAATATCACGCCAATAAACATCAATGCGCTGCATGATGAGCTCCGCTAACACGTTGCAAATTAAGGACCTGTCTTTCGAGGTGCTGCCCGAGCTCGCCCATGCCCGTTGTCAGGGTTTCAAAGCGAAGCCCTAAGTAGCTCGCGGCTCGGCGTGCAGCAAGTTGCAGTTGATCATCGTCTTGCTGCGCGAGGTAAACAACCCGTTGATAGTGACCAAAAAACTGGGGCAATAGCTGTGGATGACGGTCGAGCTGTAGGCCCCGGACGACCAGACGATCAAAATGACGCACAAGAAAATCGGTGAGATAAAAGGTACCGGGCTCGGCGTCGGCCAGCGCGTTAAAGCGAGCTTCAGTGGCATAAAAGGAATAGCAGTGGGCACCGGGAAGACGTTCTAGGTTCCAGCGCGCCAAGACCTTGTCTATGCGACCGCCAGTGCCGCAATCGCCATAGGCGACGAAAATTTGATCAAACTGATCGTGATTGTCAGCAATGAGGGTTTCGAGTTTTTCTGGGATTTTATCAGGGTGGTTATGCAACTCGGCGTCGAGACACTTGACCGACAGGTTGCGCCAGGCGTTAGTGCGCTTGAGCCATTCAATCTCTCTTGCAAGTGCTCCACAGGCAATCACAAGCAGTGATGATGGCTCAGGCGCAGTCATCAGGGAACCTGCGCGCTGCGTCGTGCCTGCACAAAACTGACGGCAGTGGTCGCAGCCTCGGCGGCATCTCGGCAGTAGGCGTCGGCGCCGACTGCTTCGCCGAATTCTTCATTAAGCGGTGCACCTCCAACGAGAACAATGTATTTATCTCTCAGCCCTTGGTCTTTCAAAGCGTCGATAACTACTTTCATGTAAGGCATTGTCGTTGTCAGAAGCGCTGACATACCGAGAATATCGGGCTTGTGCTCCTCGAGGGCTGCTAGGTAATCCTCGACCGAGTTGTTAATGCCAATATCGTGGACATCAAAGCCAGCGCCTTCCAACATCATGGCCACCAAGTTTTTGCCAATATCGTGAATGTCGCCTTTTACGGTGCCAATGACCATGGTGCCCACGGGTTTTGCGCCGGTCTCAGCGAGAAGTGGGCGCAAAATAGCCATGCCGCCTTTCATCGCGTTGGCCGCGAGCAAGACCTCCGGAACAAACAAAATACCGTCGCGGAAATCGATGCCAACGATAGTCATTCCGTCAACCAGCGCTTTGCTTAAAACCTGTTCCGCAGACCAGCCTCGATCGAGCAGAATATGGGTGGCGGCCTCGATTTCTTCGGTCAGCCCGTCGTAGAGGTCGTCGTGTATCTGAGGAATGAGATCTTCGTCAGAGAGGTCGGCGAGGATGATGTCTTCTTCATCGGACATGTTGGGTGGTCCTCCTTAGGCAGTGATCAGTAATCACGATCTTCGAATGAAGCTTTCCGCTGGCGCATGTAGTCCAGAAGGGCCTCATCAATAGCGGGGTCTAGCGCAGGTGCTTCGTAGTCCGCTAGCATTTTTTTCCAAATAACATTGGCCCGCTGGGCGGTGTCAAGACTGCCCTCCGCAGACCACTGCTCGTAGCTATTGCTGTCAGCAACAGTCGAGCGGTAAAAAGCCGTCTCGAAATGCTTGAGCGTGTGAGCTGAGCCAAGAAAGTGTTTGCCCGGGCCGCCTTCCTCAAAGGCGCTCATCGCCTGGGCATCCTCAGAGAGGTCTACGCCGTTGAGAAGTACACCAATCATACTGGCCTGGTCACAATCCATAATGAATTTTTCATAGCCCATCGCAAGACCGCCTTCGAGCCAGCCTGCGGTATGTAACATGAAGTTAACCCCGGCTAAGGCCGCGGTTTGCAGCGTATTGGCCGACTCATACGCGGCCTGGGCATCGGGCAATTTAGAAGCGCAAAGACCGCCACCGCTGCGGAAGGGCACGCCTAGACGCCGGGCAAGGGCCGCCGCGGCATAAATGACCATGCTGGGCTCAGGGGTGCCAAAAGTGGGTGCCCCGGTTGCCATGGAAACTGCGGCAGCAAAGGTGCCAAAGACAACGGGTGCCCCGGGCCTGATGAGCTGCGTGAGCGTAATACCCGCTAGGGCTTCTGCCAAAATTTGCGTGACGGTTCCTGTCACTGTGACTGGCGACATCGCGCCTGCCAAAATAAAGGGTGAAATAACGGTTGCTTGGTTGTTGCGCGCGTACACCTTCAGTGACCCCAGCATCGTGCCGTCAAAGACCATGGGTGAATTGACGTTGATCAGGCTGGTCAGCACGCAGTTTTGATCAACAAACTCATCGCCAAAGACCAGTTTTGCCATATCGACCGAGTCTTGTGCTCGGCTATCCAGCGTCACTGAGCCCATGAGGGGCTTATCGCTGTATTTGAAGTGGCTGTAGACCATGTCGTAGTGGCGCTTATTGACGGGTAGGTCAACGGGCTCACAAACCGTGCCGCCTGAGTGATGCAGGCCGGGCGCCATGTAAGCTAACTTCACGAAGTTGCGAAAATCTTCGATGGTTGCGTATCGGCGCCCTTTGTCTAAGTCATGAACAAAGGGAGGGCCGTAAGCGGGCACCAAGACCGTATTTTTACCGCCAATAGTGACACTGCGTGCGGGGTTACGGGCGTGTTGGGTGTAACTCTTTGGGGCGCTAGCCTGAATGATTGATCGGCAGAGCCCCGGCGCAAAGCGAACGCGGGTGCCATCAACTTCTGCCCCGGCGTTTTTGAAAAGTTCCAAGACCTCAGGGTCATCCAAGAAATCAATGCCAATTTCGGCCAGCAGGCGATCAGCATTGTGTTCGATGAGTTCGAGCGCCTCGGTTGATAGCATCTCGAAATACGGGATCTTGCGTTCGATGAAGGGGGCGCTTGTCGCGACAGTATTGCGCGCTTCGCGACGACCAGCGCGTCCACCACCTTTTCGTCTGGCTCCTCGTTCACTCATTTTAGCAATGATCCTCCTCAAGTCTTGGTTGTGCTGTTTCACCGCGCTTTGCGGGCGCTTTACTCACCGCCATCATGGGTTGGGCTTTTTGTACGCCTAGCCCCCGTTTTGCTTAAGTATGAGGGCTGCTCAAACCGCCAATTTTGTCTGTCTTCTACCCCATTTCAAAGCATCTGGGGTGTACCGGTCAGCCCGTTTGGAGCACCCTAAGAGCGCTCCTTTTTTTGTCTGCCGATTTGCCCTGCATCGCATGCTCAAAACAAACCAGGAACGCCGCTAATGTCACCCCAATGGCCTTTTGAGACTTGATCTAGACCGACATAGACAGTACCAAAAACGACCTGTTTAGGAGAAAAAAGTTAGCCTGTTTGAGCGCCCTAAAAGGGCACGTGGGTAAGCCACTCGATGGGTTTGTTAAAGATGATATAAGCCGCAATTTTTTTATACCCCAAACCGCTGTGAAACTACGAGCTGTGCAAGGTTTCAACCATCCCCTGAGCTCGAGGTTTGACCGATTTGACGCTGCATTCGGTTCTGGGCGTTGATCACGCTCTGGCGACTCACAATGGGTGTTGCCTTTGTCAGATTTGAGGTGGTTGCAGACTGATTTTGAGGTCTATACTGAATTTAGAAACGACTTTTCTAATTTGTTGGGTAAAAGTCGCGGCATCCTTGAGGGGCTGGTGTTTAAAGATGAAAGATTTTGAGACAACGTATGGACCCTGGGCTTTGGTTGCGGGTGCCTCGGAAGGACTGGGCGCCGCATTCGCTGAGTCTTTGGCTGCAAGGGGTTTAAATCTAATTCTGGTAGCCAGGCGAGAGCCAGAACTGGTGGCTTTTGCTGGCGTGCTGAGAGATCGCTATGCCGTTGCCGTTGAAACGCAGTCACTAGACCTGGCCGAGCCGGGCTGCGGAGAAAGGTTCATCGCCTCTGTCGAACATGATGTGGGCTTGTTGGTGTGTAACGCCGCTTATTCTGCGGTTGGGCGTTTTCAGGACGTGCCGCTGAACCAGTTACAGCAGATCTTGTCGGTGAATACTGCAGCACCGCTGGCGCTTACTCGAGAGTTGATTCCGCGACTTATCAAGCGTGGCAGTGGCGGGGTGGTATTGATGTCATCTTTATCCGGGGGGCAGGGGAGTGCCAACATCGCTACCTATGCTGCCACTAAGGCCTTTAACACCGTGCTTGCTGAGGGTCTCTGGCAGGAGCTTGGCCGCCAGGGAGTCGATGTGATTGCTTCTTGTGCAGGGGCAATTCGAACCCCTGGCTACCAAAATGCGCAAAGGGGTGGTGAAGCGCCCGGGATTCTTGATGCCCGTGTCGTGGCTGAGGAGACCCTGACTGCGTTGGGGAATACCCCCGTTGTGATCCCCGGACGGCTTAATAAGGTAGTTGGATTTTTGATGCGACGTTTGTTGTCTAGAGCGAAGGCGATACGTTTAATGTCTCAGGGTACCAAGGGGTTACAATAACAATGACAGTTATGGGTTTTTTTACGCCGTTTATTATTTATCTGGGGGTCACCCTTCTACATTATTTTCTACCCGGGCGATGGGTGATCGGATACGTCAACAATCCGAAGACAGGTGAGAAATTGCGCTACCGTCTTAACGGTCGCCTTGTGCTACTGGCCGCTATCGGTCTGTGGTACAGCCTGGGGTATGTAGGGTGGGTGCCTTGGGACTGGCTCTACCAAGTGCGCTGGTCTAGCCTCGCGGGAGCCTGTGTTATCGGTTTGGTTTATTCCCTAGCATCGGTGCTGCCTTTCCCGTCAACCGGCAGAAACTTTGCTGTCGACTTTTTCTTGGGCCGACCTGAGAATCCTCAATTCAAGAATGGACACATAGACGCGAAGATGTGGCTGTATCTCATTGGTGCCGTCATGTTGGCGCTGAATGTTCTGAGTTTCGCGGCGTATCATCATCTAACTTACGGGGGTGAGTCGTCCACTGGCATCTTTGTAAGTGCTGCACTGCTGATCTATTTCATTCTGGACTACCTCACCTTCGAAAAAGTACACCTTTACACCTACGATATTTTTGCCGAACGGGTTGGCTTCAAATTGGGCTGGGGCTGCCTTACGTTTTATCCCTATTTTTACACCATAGCGCTTTGGTCAACCGTCGATCTGCCTAATCCCGAGCAACCGGGTTGGTGGCCCTATCTGAGCATTGCGGTGTTTTTTTGCGGCTGGTGTCTTGCCCGTGGCGCAAATATGCAAAAATTTTATTTCAAAATTCAGCCCGATCAGGCGTTTTTGGGGATTAGCCCGCAAACGGTTACCGATGGCGAGCGAACTCTTTTGGTCAACGGATTTTGGGGGCTAAGCCGACACATCAACTACTTGGGTGAGGTCCTCATGGCCAGCGGCATAGCCCTTGCCGTAGGCTACCCTGGGGCCATTTGGCCATGGCTCTACCCGCTTTATTACGTTGTACTTTTGTTTCCTCGAGAGCGCGACGATGACCGGCGTTGCGCGGCCAAATATGGCCCCCTCTGGCAGCAGTACACCCAACGGGTAAAGCACCGCATTATCCCGTTTATTTATTGAGCAACGAGTGTATGCGCTTGGCTAAGCGGGGTTGCTAGTAGACTTCCACCCTTCGAAACGTCAGGCGTGCGCAGGTCTCTTTGCGCGCCGTTACCAGCGCGAGTTACCCACGCTATGGCGAGGTTGAGACGACTTTAGGCAGCTTAGTGAAGGCATAAGCGGCTGCAGCTCCAATGAGCGCAGTGCCCAGCAAACACATAAACATATATTGAAACCCCAGCAGGCCGGGGTTGCTGTCGATTAAATACCCCGCAACAGCAGCCACATAAACATCGGGGGTATAGCCAATAATCGACACAACGCCCACCGCGGTACCCGTCATCCCCAGTGGAATTTGGCCTTCTTCAAACAGTGCAAAGTAAAGACTGCGAAGCCCAAAAATGGCAATGCCAGTCACAGCGGTGTTGGCCAATATATAACTAAAACTGCCCATTTCCTGGCCTGTGAACGCGAACAAGCTGTGGCTGATGATTAAGATAACGAAGCAGATAACGGTCATTTTAGACACGCCAAAACGATCTGCCATAAGCCCTAATAGCAGCGCCGCAAGCGGTCTTGTCCAAGCCCCTAGTGTCACAATCTGTGCCGCTTCAATTTCATCGATCCCATACCCTCGAACGGCAAACAACGCGTACTGATCGAAGGCTTTGTAACTTGTGTAAGCGCAAACCAAAATAATTGTTTGCAGCCAGACCGCAGGAAAGCGCATCACCTCCCAGAAGTGGCCAAATATGGTGGCATGCACTGACGCGCTGACCTCAGGGAGGCTGCGCAGCGTGAACCAGACCAAAACGCCGGTCAGAGCCGTAACGGCGGTATAGCCCAGAATAATCTGTTGCAGCGCCACCCGTTTATCGGCGGCACTCGCCAATTCGTATCCCTCTGGAAAAGCCAAGGAAAACAACAGAACTCCCAGCGATGCAAGCACCGCCGCGAGTAAACCCCGACCTCCATCAAGGACGCCGTAGGCAAGACCTTGTTGAGACATCCCGCCCCAGCTTCGCGTAGCTTTTATTAAAGCTGCCCAGAAAAATAAAATAGTGGACAGGCCGAAGAAGCCCCAAACCATCATGGCACCGTAATAGCCCGGGAGGGTTGCCAGATAAAGTCCGCCTAGGGCGGTTAGCCAGAGTGAAACCGCCAGTAGTTTACGGGCAGGGAAACGGTCGGCAAGGGGGCCACCAAAAAAGTAAGCGGCCATGGCGACAACCCCATAAGCGGCCTGAGCGACTCCCAGCTCCGTGGCAGACAGGCCAAAAACTTCGAGTACGGTTGGGCGAAAGAAACGTGTGACGTGATAGGGCAGGGTGAAGATGGCTTCGCCTGCCATGATAAGGGACACCATGATGAGCCAGCGCTGAAAGTGAGTTTGCGACATGGTGAAATTAAGCCTCGGGTTGGAAAGCGTTGAGAAATGATTTTCAATGTTGCGGCTATACTGCCGCGGCGGGTTGGTGGCGCGCAATTATAAATCTATCGACTGCGTTTATTTTTGTGGTTGCGACGCTACATCGTTGTCCGTAATCTTTTAAAACTTGCAGTTTTTTGCTCTGTTTATCGGGAAACGGCTATGAATGAAGCGTTGGTAAGAATCCAGTCTGAGGGTCCTGTTCTTTGGATTACCCTGAATCAGGGAAAAAGCCGCAATCCACTATCGTCTCAGATGATCGCGAGCCTAACTCAAGCCTTAGCTGCGGGCTATGAAGACGACAGCTGTCGAGTGATTGTACTGGCAGCCGAAGGCCCTGTTTTTAGCTCAGGGCACGACTTAAAAGAAATGCAGCCTTCAGAGGGCGAAGACCGTGGCGCTGTGAGAACGCGTATTGCGAATATTCTCGAAAACTGCGCAGCGCTTATGCAGGGCATTGTTCAAGCACCCAAGCCGGTCATCGCTTGCGTTCAAGGCACAGCGACAGCCGCGGGTTGCCAGTTGGTGTCAGCATGTGACTTGGCCATTGCAGCCAGTGATGCACATTTCTGTACGCCTGGAGTAAATGTCGGCGCATTTTGCACGACACCCCTGGTGGGTATTGGCCGCAATCTGTCTCGCAAACACGCGATGGAAATGGCCTTAACGGGCGATATGTTTTCTGCAGACGAAGCCATTAAGTTTGGTTTGATCAATCGTCATGTTGCGCCTGAGGCGCTCCACGCGGAAACGGCGGCCCTGGCGCAAAAAATTGCTTCACGCTCAGCGCAAAGTATTCGCGGCGGCAAAGCAGCTTTTTACCGGCAAATAGAAATGCCCCTCGCTGATGCTTTTGACTACGCCAACCAAGTTATGCTCGAGGGCATGACGGGTGGTGCTGATGCCGAGGAAGGACGGATGGCTTTCATTGAGAAACGATCCCCCGTTTGGCATCAAGAATAAGCCTACTCTCCATTGAATAGAGCCTGAGATATACGATCGTTGTCCGGTCGCACCTGATGGCGGTCTTACGGGTTTACAGTCAGGGCTGGACTGAGTGAGTCTCTGTGGGTTCCTGATGATTTTTAGAGAGGCGCAGCATAAGTATTGCGGCGCGTTTGATGGCGAGGGCCATCGAGTCGAGCTGCAAGCTCTCATTCGGTGTATGACCGCCTTTGCCTAGGGCGCCTAGCCCCGCCAGCGCGTCGGTATAAGGCGCCACGAACGCTATGTCAGCGGCCCCTCGGCGCAGGGGGTCCCAAATTTTCATGGCATCACGCCCCAAGTCTTGATTCACCTCCGAGAAGGCAAGCGCAAGTGCCCTGTTGCCCTCCGTTGGCGCCATGGGCGGATAGCTGTCGTCAAAATTTAGAGTCGCTTCAGTGTGAGGTAGATGCGCGGCGACAATCGTTTGCATACGCTGTTTGGCGCCTTTTAGCTGTTCTACTGAGAGTGCTCGAATACCTCCATGAACGATGGTTTGGCTGGGTACCACGTTAGTTTTTCCAAAGGTGGTGCCGCGATTTTTTGCAGCGTCATAAGTCACTGCAGTGCCGCCCTGAATATTGCCGGCATTAAAAGTCAGGCCATAGTCACCACGGACTTCCGTGTAAAAAGCATTGAGAATACGTGCCGTTTCGTTAATGGCGCCCGCGCCGACGTCGCCGCTGAAGATGGCAGAGGAGTGCGCCTGACGCCCCGAAACGTTAAGTGTCCAACTACTCGAGCTGCGACGGGCAATGGTTGCCCAGTCACTGCCCTCGGTCGTAATGGCGCCCTCAAAGCCCAGCGCGATATCGGCCCACTGGCCAGCCTCCAGTAAATCCCTTCGGGAAATAGCAAGGGGGCGTCCTGGCTTCTCTTCGTCTCCGGTATAGGCCACTGTCACAGCCATGCCCTCAAGGGCGCCAATGTGATCAAGCGCTTTTAAGGCATAAACGATCACCGCATTGCCCGACTTCATATCGCTAATGCCGGGCCCCTCCGCAGTGTTACCTGTGCGGCTAAACGCTTGGAATTGGTCGTCGGCTTCGAATACGGTATCGAGATGCCCAATAAGCAGCAATCGGGTGCCCGAGCCCTTGTTTTCTGCGAACAAATGGCCAGCGCGATTGACTGTCTCGGGCATATCGATCCAGCGAACACTGAGGTCGAGGGCGCTCAGCTCACGGGCCATAACATCACCTACGGCTCGCACGCCTTCGTGATTCATGGTGCCACTACCAATGTTAACGGTCTCTGCCAAAAGCGCTATGGCGTCTTCTTGATGTTGGTCTACCCAGTCACTAATGGCTTGTTCATTGTCGGACAGCGCTGCGGCTTTGAAGGACAGGCCAATAAGTGCCAGAAGCATGATCTGCAGCAAGGGAGTTCGCATGGTTGCGGGCCTCTAAAGGTTTCGGTGCTTTAATGGTTTTCTCTGAGCGGGACGCACTCACTCAAAAATATCTAGGTCCTCAGCAAGGATCACCTCGCCGTCGTATTGCGACTTTACCTCCTGAAGCACGATTTCATCTTCGAGACCAAAGACCAATACATGATACAAAACGAGTAACTTTGGCTTTGCTCGAGATGCCAGCGTCGCGAGCTCATAACTGGTGGTGTGGTTGCTGCGGTGGTAGCGCTGCCAAAATGCTGAGCGCTGACTCAAAGCGGTTTCGGAGACAACTTCGTGAATCAATATGTCGGCGCCTGTTGCCATGGCTTCCAGTTTAGGGTCGTAGGCGGCGTCACCCGAAATAACAATCACTTTATCGGGAGTCGTAAACCGGTAGCCAAAGGCATTGGGCCAAGTCCCATGCTTGACCTTGAATGCCTCAACGGTGATTAGCTCGTCGGTGTAAACGATACCCTCTTCAATTTCGTGGGAATTTATTTTCCAGCCAGATGTGGTCGCAGGCTCCAAACCATAGAGCCGGTATCGATTGTCCTCTTCCCAGGCGGCAGCAACATTGCTTGCCATCGCTGTCGTGCCCGGGGGGCCGTAAAGTTCAAAAGGCTTTTCGCGACCGTGAGTCCAACTGGTGTAAACCAAATCCGGCAGCCCAGAAGAATGGTCGTGATGCAAATGAGTGAGAAAAGCGATGCCCAGCTGGTCTACATTGAGTGCGTTGAGAGGGCCACCATACTCCTTCGATACGGCAGCAGCCCTGCGAACGACGCCGGGTCCAAAATCGACAATGTAGGCTTTGCCATTGACCACAATAGCGGTTGCGGGACCGGAACGGTTGGGTGTCGGTATCGGTGTCCCCGTACCCAACATCACAACTTGCGTGCGCGCCAGCGAGTTTGACGATACGAGGGCGAGTAAGACAAAGAGCGCCAGTGTCCGCATGGTTTGCCTCCTTGGGCGCCAGAAAATCTCGTCGCTCGCCAACCGTAACCTGCGGGTATGGGTGCGGTGGGTGGCAGTGGGTAATTAGGCTAAAGATTCCGGGCTTGGTTTACCAGCACAACCTAGATTCTTTCTGAGGCAACAATTGTTAGCAATTAGCGTAATAAAAGCCGATGGGTTTGACACGTTTAAAGGGGTGCCTATGGACTATCTGCGTGGGCGTTGTGCTCTATCGAATACGGCACGAGTTTCCTCTGAGTGAGTGATATCCATAAATTATTTAAAATTATCGCAAATTGATGCTGTTTATGACGCAGAAAACACGGATACTTTTGTTGGTCTGCGCCGCGCTGATCTCAGCATAATGCGGCAAATCATCATTTGCGGGGTAAAAAATGAAAGTTGAAGTGCGCGCCTTGTGCATTGTGTTGGCGCTGATGTCCCCCGGGGTATTTGCGACGAGTGATGCCGACCGTATTCAGCAGCTAGAAGAGCAGCTGAGAAACCAACAACAGGTACTTGAGGCCATGCAGGCTGAGCTGCAGCGGCTGAAGGCTGATGTCGTGGGTGCCGGCGATAGTGAGCCACTGGTGGTTACGTCACTGGAGGAAGACGCATCAGTTGCGCCCTCAACAGCAGTGTCTGCAACGACGGTTGAGAGCGAACCGTCATCTTCCGCCCAGCTTTATGGTTTTGTCATGGCCGACATGATCTATGACTTCAAGCGGGTTGATCCCAACTGGAACGATACGCTTCGTGTCAGCACAATTCCAACTGATGCGGGCCAATTCGGTCAGGATGGTGAGTTTATTTTTGGTGTTAGGCAGTCCCGCCTAGGCATCAAAGGCAACTACGGTGATGACGTCACCTACCTCCTTGAGGCCGAATTATTCGGGGTCGGGGGGGATGAGGGGCAGACGACTCCGCGCTTGCGGCATGCTTGGGCAACCTACAAGCAAGTGGGTGTCGGTCAAACCTGGTCTAACTTTATGGATGCCGATATTTTCCCCAATACCATCGATTACTGGGGTCCCACTGGTATGGTTTTTTATAGAAACCAACAGGCGCGGTATACCTTTCCTTTAGGGGAAGATGAATTTGCTATCGCTCTGGAGGATCCATCCACCGCTTTGACCGTCGGCAGATTTAGAGACGTCAACTCTTGTGAGCTGAATTCATCAGCCTACGATTGCGAATCTACTGGCTCGACAGCGGCTGACATTTACCAGGCCCATAATGATGTGCCTGATCTAAGCCTGAGGTATCGCAACAACGGTAACTTTGGTCATTATCAAGTAGCGGCCATGTTTCGAGAACTCGGTTACGAGCGGCTGGACACCGGTGAGCAAAACAGCGAGTTTGGGTGGGGTGTCAACTTGAGTGCTGGGATCAAAACCTTCAACAGCGACGTGTTGAAGTTACAGCTTGTTTACGGCGAGGGCATTGGTAACTACATGAACGATGGCGGCATCGACATTGCTCCGTCCACCAACAACCTCAATACGGCGACAGCTGAGGCAGTGCCACTGCTGGGTATCAGCGCCTATTACGATCACTACTGGAATGAGCAGTGGTCGACCTCCATCGGCTGGTCAATGAACGATCTCGATAACAGTGCGGGTCAGTCAGGATCTGAGTTTGCCAAAGGCCAAATAGCGCAAATCAACTTACTCCATACACCTCGAGACAACGTGATGTTCGGGACTGAAATTATTTGGGGTGAGCGTGAAGACGTGGATGGTGCAACCGGCGACGATTACCGCATTCAGTTCTCACTCAAGGTGGGCTTTGACTCGGGCAATTTTCTGCGGGGCATGTGAGCTGAGCAGAGCTGCTGAACTTGTGCAGTGAACGAAACGGCGAGATTTGAAACTGAATGGCTAGGTGCAGAAAGTACAACGCACTCCTGCTGTTCTGACTATCACTAAAAGGAGTGTCAACGATGACAATGCGATTAGTAGCATCCTGTGTGGCTTTGGTGCTGGTGTGTAGCCAGGCCTTCGCTAAACAGCAGCCAACAGACTTTCAGGCCGTGGTTGATCGTGCCCACGCCCAGTTTAAAGATGTTAAAGATGGAGCGAATGCTGACTACATTCCAATTCTTGCAACGGTTCCCAGCGATATGTTTGGTGTAGTCATTGTGACTCGAGACGGACAGGTCTTTTCTGCGGGTGAGATGGATTACGAGTTTTCGATCCAGTCGGTATCAAAACCGTTTACGGCGTCACTCGTGATGGATCAACAAGGTCCTGCTGCCGTGCGTGAGAAAATTGGTGTTGAGCCCACTGGCTTGCCGTTCAATTCAAAGATGGCGCTTGAATTATATGCAGCCCGTTCGGTAAACCCGTTGGTAAATGCGGGTGCTATTGCCGCTGTCAGCCTTGTAGAAGCAGATTCTGAAGAAGATCGTTGGAACCAAATTCACGCTAATTTGAATGCTTATGCAGGCCGAGAGCTGCCAGTCTTGGAGGAGGTTTATACCTCTGAGTACGAAGAGTCTTGGAGTAATCGTGGCATTGCTAATCTGCTCTACAACTACGGGCGACTTTACAGTGACCCTGAAGAAACATTGCGGGTCTATACCCGGCAGTGCTCTACCGGCATCAATACCCTTGATCTGGGCATGATGGGTGCAACTTTGGCTAATCAAGGCGTTAACCCGGTGTCAGGTAAGCGAGTGCTTGATGCGGCTCATATCCCAGAGTTACTCGCCATTATGGCGACGGCGGGTTTTTATGACGAGTCGGGTGAATGGATGTACAGCGCTGGCCTGCCAGCTAAAACTGGCGTTGGCGGTGGCATTGTTGCCGTAGTGCCGGGCAAGTTTGCAATCGCTACATTTTCTCCCCCCCTCAATGAGGCGGGTAACAGTGTCAGAGGCATGCAGGCGATTCGTTACATTGCTGGAGAATTGGGCGTCGGTCTCTTTGGTGCAAACAAGGGGGAATAATTTCTCCCAACTTTTGGGGGTTGGCCGTCGATTTGCCCTGCAAAGCAAGTCATCCACAGCGTTGAAAGTGGCGGGCTGTTGTAAATTTTAAAGGGGAGCTGCGATGCTCCCTTTTTCTTTGGTGTTAGCAACAGGTTTTAGATGCCAGAACCAGATAGAGCCCTAAACAGGCGGTAGCGAGAACAGGCTAGAGCCAGCCGAACATAAGCTGAATTAAAACGACGTTGGTGACATCAATAAAAAACGCACCGACTAGCGGCACAACGATAAACGCTTGATGGCACGGGCCATAGCGCTGGGTAACGGCCGACATATTCGCCATGGCGGTGGGCGTTGCTCCCATCGAAAATCCCCCAAACCCTGAGGCAATGACGGCGGCTTCGTAACTCTTTCCCATGATGGGAAAGACGACAAAAATCATGAAGAGTGCTGCAACGACCACCTGCGCCCCCAAAATTGAAAAGAGTGCGCCAGCGAGATCAATGACTTCCCACAGCTGCATGCTCATCAGCGACATGGCTAAAAAGGTTCCCAAGGAGATATCTGCAATGAGTGCCATGGCTGGCGTACGAGTGGGCCACTGGGTGCCTGTAATGCGAGGTAGTGCATGAGGGCGCAGGTTGGTCATGATGATGCCGGCAAACAGGCAGCTGACGAAGAGCGGCAGGTGTACGCCCAACTGGTTGAGCCCTTCATTGAGGAAGTAACCAATGATGATGCAAATGTGGAGGGCTAAAACGGCATCGAGCAACTCCATATAATTTAGGCTAACAGGGTCCGCCTCGTCATCGATGCCCACATCGAGGTTGTCATCGCTTCCCGCAACCAACTGGTGTCGCGTGACCAAGAATTTGGCCACGGGGCCTCCGATCAAGCTTGCCAGAACTAGCCCAAATGTAGCGCAGGCCACCCCAATTTCCATGGCGTTGGTGATGCCATAGTTTTCGGCAAATCGCGGTGCCCAGGCAATGGCGGTTCCGTGTCCACCGATGAGTGAAACGGTGCCTCCGAGTAAGCCCACTGCAGGTTCAAGTCCGAGCAGGGTCGCGATACCTATGCCCGTCAAATTTTGGATGATCATATAAATAACAGTTACGAGCAGCAGTAACGCGAGGGGCTTTCCGCCTGCGGCAAGGTCTTTAAAGCTTGCGTTGATGCCTATCGTGGTAAAGAAGTAAACCAGAAGTGCATCGCGAGCGCCGAGTTCAAATTCGACACTGATGTCGGCGAAGGAGTGGATTGCGAAAAGAACGACGGCGATAAACAGGCCACCAGTGACGGGCTCTGGAATGCTATAGCGGCCAAAAACGGGCACTAGCCGATTGATACGCTTGCCCAAAAACAAGACCACAATACCTATCGTGACGGCTAAAAAGGTATCGACCTGCCAAACGGAATGTGCAGCTTGCATGGGGTTCCTACAGGGCGGCTTCGCCCGCGTTGTTGAAGTTACTTTCTGGGATCAACCAGCGCAGGTCAAGATAATGCGACTGAGAGCGGCAAGATGTCGTGAATGGATATTCGGTTTACGAGTACGAGTTCAAGGCACTCATTGTCGGTTTTAATGATTGAGTATGTGAAGAGGTTTTGACGTCAACAGCGATCAGTGCGACCTGAGATAGAGTACAGGGGTTGCTTGGATTGATCTGGCAGGCAGTTTGAATCAAAGTAAAATGAGGATGTAAATGGCGCTATCTTCAGTAGCGAAGAGAGCGCCATGGTGCCGTTTATCTGATCAACATCAGGTAGGGACTACTCCGAAATCTTTTTAACATAGGGTACGAGACGATAGCCCTCATCCCTAACCCGCTCGGAGGGGCGATAGTGCCTTGCGGTCAAATTAAACACCCCAGAAGTATTCATTGTAGGAATGTTATTCATCGCGTCCGAGCCGCAGCCAAAACTCACCGTAAAGGTTCCATCTTCATTAGGTGTCGCGGTATCAGAGCTCACACTCGCGAGGTCGTCGAACATAAAACCCGCCTCATCATAAACAGTGAATGACCAAAAGGCGCCGTTTCTGGGGTCTTCAAACGTCGCTTGATAGCAACCTTCCGCGGGGTACTGTGGTGAAAGCTCGTAAAGATTATCGATAGATTGAGCTCCCCCCCACCCTAGGGCCGCTCCCATCAGATGTTTGTAAACGGTGTAGCTACTACGGGATGCGTCGGTAGGCGCGGTGAACATGCCAAATATAGCGTTGCCCCCTTCCTCGGCTAGCATTTGAGGGGCTTTTGCGCGTATGGAACCTTCCGTGGCCATGAAGGATGCTTCATTAACGGGCTCGGCTGAAAAAGTTTCAGCATTGCCCGCAGAAATAGACATGCCATCCTGAATACGGTTGGCGTCTGCCTGAGAAAGCGTGCTGTCCAGTCGTACTATCACATAAATATGTGAGCCTTTGTGGGTGGCGAGTTGAAAAGTGCCGCTGCCATAAGACATCGGTTGTATTCGGTGATCCTCGGTTACGGGTTGCACCGAGGCATAGGTTCCTTCGGGCATTGGCGGGATGGTAATGCTGGCACCTGCTGACACGTCAACAACAGCAAAGCTGTAGTAGCTGTCGCGGTTCATGCGCACCACGGGTTGGTCATTGGTCTGTGTGAGCTGACGTTCGTGGTTGAGAACATTGACGGGTGCGCGAGACTGGGCAATCAGCAGCTGTCTGGACGTCTCTACTGTGGGGTAATCCTCGGGAGCGACCTCCTGACCATTGGGGTCAAAGAACGCATCAATAGTGGTGACGGGTGCACTCAGTGCTTCGAGGCTGATGAGCGATGTTGCGATGGTTGTGGCTAACAACATTGTGCAGAGGCTAGGACGTACCTCGTTGCTGGTAGAGCTCATGCTGGCTTTCCTTCAAAAATTGACGAGGCAGAATTAAACACACTCATCGAAAGTTAATCCAGCGCTTCTTGCTGGATGTGTGATTACACGCAAAGCGCGCTTTCTAGGCTTGGCACTGGCGGTTATTTATTCAGTGCTGACTGAAAACGTTCGTCCCCTTATGCTGAAGCCTTTAAAAAGCATGTTGCTTTGAGTTTGAAAAATTTTAAGTGGGCCTAATCGGTTTTAAATTTGGTCATTCGAATTTTTTCATTTCGATGAGGAATCTCTCAGGGTGCCAACAAACAAGTGGCTTGCTTATCAGACCGCCTATCTGGCACCTTGTGGCAAAGAGGAAGGCCTATGCAGTTAGAAAATAAAGTGTCGATCGTGACCGGTGCAGCCCGTGGTTTGGGGCGAGCCTATGCCGAAGCACTGGCGGCGGCGGGTTCAGCCGTACTGGCTTGTGACGTCAATGACTGTGACGAAACAGTCGAGGCTATCGTACGGGGGGGTGGTAAAGCTGTGTCAGCAACCGTGGATATCACCGATATGGCGAGCTGCACGGCAATGGCAGACATGGCCCAGCAGTCTTTTGGTCAGATAGACGTATTGGTAAATAATGCAGCGCTTTACGGCGGGCTCAAAGGCGCACGGTTTGAATTGCTGGAAGAAGCTCAGTGGGATGCGGTGATGAACGTCAATGTTAAAGGCGTCTGGAACGCCTGTCGTGCGATCGTACAGCCCATGCGTGACTCAGGTGGTGGCTCAATTATCAACATTGCTTCGCTAGCAGCGGTCTATGGGTTGCCCTACGGCTTGGATTACGTGGCTTCTAAAGCGGCAGTGATCGGCATGACCCGGGGTATGGCAAGAGAGCTAGGGCGTGACCGTATTCGAGTCAATGCCGTGGCGCCGTCGGCGGTGATGACGGAGGGTACAGAGGAATTTTTTGGCGAGAAGCTGGAAAAGGCCAAAAAAGTCATCGCTTCCGGTCAGGTGATACCGCGTAACCTTGAAACCAGCGACGTCACCGGTACCGTGCTGTACCTCGCTTCTGACGCGAGCGCTTTTGTTACCGGCCAGACCCATATGGTCGATGGCGGTTCATGGTTTTTATAGCATGAGTGATGAGTCGCAATATGATGATATCCGGGCAGGTGTAAAACGCCTCTGTGATCAATTTCCCGGGGCTTACTGGCGTGACAAAGACGAACAGCGCAGTTATCCGGTCGAGTTTGTAGAAGCGTTGACGGCAGCAGGGTATCTGTCAGTCATGATTCCAGAAGTTTATGGTGGGGCAGGGTTACCTTTGGGTGCTGCTTGCGCAATTCTCGAAGAAATTCATCGCAGTGGTTGTAACGGTGGCGCCTGTCATGCGCAAATGTACACCATGGGCACACTGCTACGTCATGGCAGTGAGGCGCAAAAGCAGCGCTATCTTCCTGAGGTCGCTAGTGGCGCCCTGCGTTTACAAGCCTTTGGGGTAACCGAGCCCAATAGTGGTACCGACACAACGCGGATTCGTACTCACGCGGTACAAGACGGTGATGACTATGTCGTTAATGGTCAGAAGATTTGGATTTCACGAGCTGAACACTCTGACCTTCTAGTACTGTTAGTGCGAACAACACCGAGGGAAGACTGTGCAAAGCGTTCCGACGGTATGTCTGTTTTATTGGTTGATATGCGCACAGCGGTCGGGCGTGGTCTAACGATCAAACCCATCAAAACTATGATGAATCACGGGGCGACCGAACTTTTCTTTGATGATTTGCGAGTGCCAATGGCTAATCGAATCGGGGAAGAGGGAAAGGGTTTTCGTTACATACTCGACGGTATGAATGCTGAGCGCATTTTGATAGCAGCGGAATGCATTGGTGATGCGAAATACTTTATTGAAGCGGCGGCAAAATATGCGTCAGAGCGCGAGGTCTTTGGCGCGCCCATCGCAAAAAACCAAGGAGTGCAATTTCCCATCGCAAGGGCGCACATTCAGGCAGAAGCCGCTGCCGGTATGGTATCGCGGGCGGTTAGTTTATTTGAGGCCGGTGAGTCCTGCGGCTCCGAGGC
>ERZ1046568.89-NODE-89-length-76431-cov-13.259427_pt1 | contig 76431 bp, 65 predicted proteins | sample MGYA00383092_ERZ1046568 | MGnify/ENA primary metagenome ERZ1046568 (study PRJEB29581, sample SAMEA5548362) | metagenome | biome: marine; feature: coastal; material: water | depth 1 m | study: Short-term variability in the microbial, nano- and picoplankton dynamics... | reverse complement strand
CATGTCAGGCATTCCTTCCTGAGCCGGTTGTTGCATACTCATTTGTTGACTTTGGCTCATTCTCATATAAAAGAAAATAGCAATGGAAGCCAAGATAGGAAACAAGCTGATGTGATCTCCGTACATCGGAATGTTAAAAGGTAATTTGTATACCGAATCGTACGAAGCCAAATCATCCGCCCATAAAAATCCTTTTTGACGCAAGTCAATGGCACTTGGAAAAAATCGGAACAGCGCAAAGAATACAGGCATTTGTAGCAGTGCAGGAATACATCCGGCTAACATGCTAACACCTGCTTTTCGTTGCAGTGCCATGGTTTCTTGTTGACGTTTCATGGCATTCTCTTTCCCTGGATATTTCTCATTGATTTCCGTCATTTCAGGACGCAAAACTTTCATTTTAGCACTTGACAAATAGGATTTGTATACCAACGGAGACATGAAGATTCGTACAACAATAGTCATTAAAATGATGATAAGACCGTAGTTGCTAATAACGCCACCTAGCAAGTCAAACAATGGGATAAAAGCGTTTCTATTGATCCATCCAAAAATACCCCAACCCAATTCGATTACATTTTCAATTCCTTTGTCATAAGTAGCCAGTGCGTTGTAATCATTGGGGCCTATATAGAGCTGAAAGTTGTAGTTCAATTCTCCTCCTGTTAATGCCAGAGGAGCTTGTACGTTGAAATATTTGGTGTACAAAGAGTCTGTGCTTTCGTCTTCAAACAAGGTTTGAGAAGTTAGTTTTGCTGTTTTGAAAGAGTTGTCCGTTAATAAAATTGTAGAGAAAAAGTGTTGCTTGAAGCCAAACCAATCCACATTTTCTTCTTCTTCAGTATCTTCACCGGCAATGGAAAGATCGTCCATCTTACCATCTTCTTTTTCGTAGTACAATGCCGTATTCTGATTTTCGTACTTGATGCTTTTTTCATGGCGAAAACTTTTCAGACCGAAATCCAATTGTACAGGAGCGCTACTATTAATCACTGTGCTCAATCCGTTAGATCTAACGCTAAAACCAATCATATAGTCGTTTGGTTTTAATTCGTAACGGTATTCTAAAAACTCATTTTCCGAAGATTTTAGCTTCAAAGACAGTACCGTTTTTTCTCCATTCTCTGATAATTCAGGTTGAAACACCAAATCTTTGGTGTTAAAAATACGGTTGTTTGTTGTGCCAAAATTGATATTAAAGGAAGTGTTGGCATCTTTTATGATGTGCAAAGGCAAGGCTTTGTGGGTCTTGTAATCTTTGATCAGCGCTTCGGTGATTTGTGCTCCTTTGTGTGCAAAAGTCAATTTTAAAACTTCGTTTTCAAGTACAGTGGTGCCTTCGGCCGCAACTCCAAGACTACTAGAGTAAGCAAAACTTCCAAGACGTTGTTTGGCTTCGGTCAAGGCAGCAGCGTCGAGAATATCTTCGTTTGAACTTACAAGTTCAGAAGTACTTGTTTCCAAGGCATTGTTGTCCACCTTTTCTACTGAGCTTTGTACTTGTTCCGCTTCAGGATTTGGCTGGTTTGTGTACATATACCAAAACATGATTGCTCCTAACAATATAAATCCAATTATCGAATTGGCATCAAATTTTTTTTCTTCCATTATTGAAATCTCTTAAAAATAGTTGATTTTCACGAGTGCAAAACTAGTCAAAATCTAATTAGTAGTTTGTTTGAAGTTAAATTTAAGATTGTTGCAATGAATGCTTCAATCCAGCGTTCACAAAATCGACAAACAAAGGATGTGGCTTCAACACCGTACTTTTATATTCAGGATGGTATTGAACTGCTACAAACCATGGGTGTTCTTCAATTTCAACAATCTCCACCAATCCCGTTTTCGGATTTACACCCGTTATTTTCAAACCAGCATCAGCGATTTGTTTTCGGTATTCATCGTTGAATTCATAACGGTGTCTGTGTCTTTCTGAGATCAATTCACTTTTGTAGGCTTGGTATACTTTGGAGTTTTTTGAAATTTCACAATCCCAAGCCCCCAAGCGCATTGTTCCTCCTTTGTCGGTAACGTTCTTCTGGTCTTCCATCAGATTGATAACAGGGTTAGAACAGCTCTCATCCATTTCTAAAGATCCTGCGTCCTTAATACCTACTACATTTTTTGCGTATTCAATGACCGCCATTTGCATACCCAAACAAATTCCTAAAAATGGAATTTTGTTTTCTCGTGCATATCGCACCGCATCAATTTTTCCTTCGGTTCCTCTATGTCCAAAACCTGGAGCGACCAAGATACCGTCAAGACCGTCTAATTTTTTTGGAATGTTTTCTAAAGTGAGTTCTTCGGAATGGATCCATTGAACCTTTACTTTTACTTCATTGGCAGCACCGGCATGGATAAAAGCTTCTGTGATAGACTTGTAAGCATCTTTCAATTCTACATACTTTCCAATCAGTCCAATTTTAATTTTATTTTTGGGGCTTTTGTGTTTGTTCAAAAATTTATTCCAATCGACGAGTTTTGGTTGATCGTTGTCACAGAGGTCTAATTTTTTCAAAACAACCTTGTCCAAACCTTCATAAAACATTAGGTTTGGAACATCATAGATGGTTTCCGCATCGAGTGACGAAATAACGTCTTCTTTTTTAACATTGCAAAACAAAGCTAATTTTCTTTTGATATCGTCAGAAATTACCTGTTCCGATCTGCAAACCAATATATCAGGGCTTACTCCACTTTGCATAAGCATTTTTACGGAATGTTGTGTAGGTTTTGTTTTCAATTCCCCAGCCGCCGCTAAATAAGGTATCAAGGTCAAATGAATCACAATGGCATTGCTTTCTCCTAATTCCCAAAGTAGTTGACGCACAGATTCCACATAAGGCAAGGATTCAATATCTCCGACAGTACCGCCTATTTCCGTAATTACAATATCGTAATCCCCTGTTTTCCCGAGTATCTGGATACGTTCCTTAATTTCGTTCGTGATATGGGGGATGACTTGAACTGTTTTTCCTAAGAATTCTCCTTTGCGCTCTTTTTCTATGACAGACTGGTAAATTCTGCCAGTAGTCACATTGTTTGCTTGAGAAGTTGGGATGTTTAAAAAACGCTCGTAATGACCTAAGTCTAAATCTGTTTCTGCTCCATCATCTGTAACATAACACTCTCCGTGTTCATAGGGATTCAATGTACCCGGATCCACATTGATATAAGGATCTAATTTTTGAATCGTTACAGAGTAACCTCTTTCTTGAAGTAATTTTGCAAGAGAAGCGGCGATGATACCTTTCCCTAGTGATGAAGTTACGCCTCCTGTTACAAAAACGTATTTGGTGTTTTTCATTGATATTAGGTTTTGGCAAAAGTACAAACACTATTTTAGTTGACAAACCAAAAGATTGTAAAAATTTCAAGGGTTTTTTGACTTTAAAAAACATTTTTTTAAGTTCGGTTTTTTTTCTTGTGGTATTGAAATAGGTTTCCGATATTTAGCAGTACGAACTATTCAACTATGGAAATATTAGGAATTGATATTGGAGGAACAGGAATAAAAGGGGCCATTGTAAATGTAGACACAGGCGAATTGGTTTCTGAGAGACATCGCATACCCACTCCCAAAGGAGCCAAGCCTGAGGCAGTATCGAATACAATCAAAGAATTGATCGATCATTTTCGATGGAAAGGAAAAGTAGGATGTGGATTTCCAGCAATTGTTTCTAATGGAAAAGCGCGGTCTGCCTCCAACATTGACAAATCTTGGATTGGTTTGCAAGTAGAGGACTTGTTTCAAGAAAAAACAGGCTTAAAATTTTCAATCGCCAACGATGCCGATGCCGCAGGAATGGCTGAAATAACTTTTGGTGAAGGAAAACATTTAAAGGGAGTTGTTCTAATTATAACGATTGGGACCGGAGTTGGGTCAGGTCTATTTACCGATGGTCGATTGGTTCCAAACACGGAATTAGGATTGGTTCCTTATAAGGATTACAAGCGATTTGAATTGTTTGTTGCTGATTCCGCTAGAAAAAGAGACGCGCTCTCTTTTTCAAAATGGGGAAAAAGATTTGACAAATTCCTGCAATTTATAGAACAGACGTTTTCACCCGACTTGATTATATTAGGGGGCGGGATAAGTAAAAAAATGAAGAAATTTCAAGATAGAATAACCGTTGAAACAAAAGTTGTTCCTGCTAAATTTGAAAATAACGCTGGAATTGTTGGAGCAGCATTATTGGCAAAATAAGATAGACCTTTTGCTTTGTCAACTAAAATTATTTGGTTACTTTGCGAGCCAAAACTCACATTTTACAGCCTTTTTTACAAAGTTCAAGAGAGATTTTTTTTTCGAGCAATATTTCTTACAGAGAAGAGCCTATTAGCAAACACATATATTGGATACAATGAATTTAAATTTAGAATACAATTCAGAGCGTTCTCTGATGATCATCCCTGAATATGGGAGACATATTCAAAAATTAGTGAACCACTGCATCAGTTTAGATAGTGAAGAAGAACGAAAAAAAATGGCAAACGCTATCGTAGATGTGATGGGGAATTTACAACCTCACTTGCGTGATGTGCCCGATTTCAAACACAAGTTGTGGGATCAGATTTTTATCATGTCTGATTTTAAATTGAATATAGAATCTCCTTTTGGCACACCAGACCAGGAAGAATTGCAGGCAAAACCAGAACCTTTGGCGTATCCCAAACTTGCTTCGAAATACCGTTTTTATGGGCATAATATTCAAACCATGATCAAAGTGGCTTTGTCTTGGGATGATGGAGAATTGAGAACGGCGCTGATTTTTAACATCGCCAATCATATGAAAAAATGTTACCTCAATTGGAACAAGGATACAGTCGATGATGCTGTGATTTTTGAGCATTTGAGAGAGCTCTCTAATGGTGAGATTGATTTGACAAAGACAAATGAAACACTTGCCGAAAGTAGAATTTTGTTAAAAAAATCAACAAACGGTAGAGGTCAACATAAGCATCAAAATAATAGAAATAAAAATTCCAATAAGAATCACAGAAATCAAAAGAACAAACAGAAATAAGAGTTTCAAAATTGATTTTAAATAAAAAAATAATTAATGGCAACGTTTAAAATAGAAGGAGGTCACAAATTGAAAGGTGACGTTCACCCACAAGGCGCAAAAAATGAAGCATTGCAAATCCTATGTGCCGTTCTTTTGACTCCAGAGAAAATAAGAATTGAAAACATTCCGAATATCATCGATGTCAATAAACTTATTTTTATTTTGGGGCAGTTGGGTGTCAAAATAGAGAAACACGACGTCAATACCTATACTTTTCAAGCAGATGAATTGAGGTTAGAATATTTAGAATCCTCAGAATTTAAGAGAGATGGTAGTTCTTTACGTGGTTCTATTATGCTCGTAGGCCCCTTGTTAGCTCGTTTTGGGAAAGGGTATATCCCTAGGCCTGGAGGAGATAAGATAGGAAGAAGAAGATTGGATACTCATTTTGAAGGTTTTATCAATTTAGGAGCTACATTTCGCTACAATAAAGAGGAACATTTTTACGGTGTAGAGGCAGAAGAGTTGCAAGGAACAGACATGTTGTTGGACGAAGCATCAGTGACAGGTACAGCGAATATTTTAATGGCTGCTGTTTTGGCAAAAGGAAGAACTACTATTTACAATGCAGCTTGCGAACCTTATATTCAACAACTGTCAAAAATGTTGAATCGTATGGGAGCAAACATTACTGGGGTAGGATCTAATTTGCTTACTATTGAAGGTGTAAAAGAATTGCACGGTTGCACGCACCGTGTCCTTCCAGACATGATTGAAATCGGTAGTTGGATTGGCGTAGCAGTCATGACAAAGTCAGAATTGACCATTAAAAATGTCAGTTGGAAAGATTTGGGAATTATTCCACGTGTGTTTCAAAAACTCGGAATACAACTAGAAAAAAGAAATGATGACATTTTTGTGCCAGCCCAAGAGAGCTATCAAATCCAAAACTATATTGATGGGTCGATATTGACAGTTTCTGACGCACCATGGCCAGGATTTACTCCTGACTTGTTGAGTATTGTGTTGGTGGTTGCTACCCAAGCAAAAGGGTCTGTTTTGATTCATCAAAAAATGTTTGAAAGTCGTTTGTTTTTTGTAGACAAGCTGATAGACATGGGGGCCAAAGTTATTTTGTGTGATCCGCACCGAGCAACGATTATAGGAATGAACCATCAATCAGCTTTGAAAGCGACTACCATGACGTCTCCTGACATTAGAGCAGGAATCTCTCTTTTGATTGCTGCACTCTCGGCTAAAGGAACGAGTACCATACATAACATCGATCAAATTGATAGAGGGTATGAAGACATCGAAGGAAGACTGATAGCTTTAGGAGCAAAAATTGAACGGATTAATGATTGAGACATACGTGTAAAAATAAATAAAAGTCAGCTAAATTTTAGCTGGCTTTTTTATTTGTAGAAATCCCTGTTTTTTATTGTTTCAATTTACTAATTTTGCGCCGTGACATTTTGACAGAAAAAAGGGATTGGCAGCATTGTTGCTTCCACCATATATATTAAAAGAAGTAAACGCATTATGAGTACAGAAGAGAAAACAAAAGACGAAGCTGAGCAGACAAAAGATGCAACAGTGGAAGAAAACACGGTAGCGGAAAAAAAGGAGGCGAGTCCAGAGGAAGTTCTCGAAAAGGAAAAAGAAAAATATTTACGCCTTTTCGCAGAGTTTGAAAATTACAAAAAAAGAACAACGAAGGAGCGAATAGAACTGTATCGAACTGCAGGTCAAGACATCATAACTTCATTACTGCCTGTTTTGGACGATTTTGACAGAGGATTAGCGGAGATCAAAAAGGTCAAAGACAAGGAGTTGTTGAAAGGGATGCAGTTGATCAACGATAAATTGGCATCTACTTTGGCACAAAAAGGTTTGGAGAAAATTGAAGTAAAAGCGGGCGATCTCTTTGACGCTGATACACACGAAGCAATTACACAGATTCCAGCCCCTTCTGATGATTTGAAAGGAAAAATCATTGATGTGATTGAAAGAGGCTACAAATTAGGAGATAAAACAATTCGTTATCCAAAAGTGGTAATTGGACAAGCATAACGAAACACCAGGTGATAGCTGTATGAGAATACACATGTCAGTTAGAAAGAATTATACATTATGGCGAAAAGAGATTATTATGAGGTGTTAGGGTTGTCAAAATCTGCATCTTCTTCAGAAATTAAAAAAGCGTATCGAAAGATGGCTGTAAAGTACCATCCTGACAAGAATCCGGATGACAAGGCTGCTGAAGAGAAATTTAAAGAGGCGGCGGAAGCCTATGAAGTATTGAGCGATGCTGATAAAAAATCCAAATACGATCAATTTGGGCACAGTGCATTCGAAGGTGGCGCTGGCGGTGGCTTCGGTGGTTTCGGTGGCGGTATGGACATGGATGATATCTTCAGCCAATTTGGTGATATTTTTGGAGGTGGATTTGGTGGTGGCCGTCGTTCGCGAGGACCTGTCAGAGCGAAAGGAAGCAATTTGCGGATTCGGGTCAAATTGACTTTGGAAGAAATTGCCAATGGAGTGGATAAAAAAGTAAAAGTTCGTAGAAAAGTACAAGCAAAAGGAGTACGATATGCGACCTGTTCCACCTGTAACGGGCAAGGACAAGTTATGCGTGTTCAAAATACCATGTTGGGAAGAATGCAAACTGCAGTTACCTGTCCCGCATGTAATGGATCTGGGCAGTCTATCAGCAGTAAGCCAAACGGTGCAGACGCACAAGGTTTGGTAGTTTCTGATGAAACCGTTACCATCAATATTCCAGAAGGAGTTACCGAAGGAATTCAATTGAAAGTGGCAGGAAAAGGAAACGATGCTGCAGGAAACAATGCCATACCAGGAGATTTGTTGGTCGTGATAGAGGAAATTCCGCACGAAAAACTCAAACGAGAAGGGACAAACTTGCATTACGATTTGTACGTGAGTTTTTCAGAAGCAGCACTCGGTGCATCGAAAGAAATAGAAACAGTCACAGGAAAGGTGAAGATTAAGATTGAACCAGGCACGCAATCGGGAAAAATCCTTCGATTAAAAGGAAAAGGATTGCCTAATATTGAAAGATATGGAACAGGAGACTTGATGGTGCATGTCAATGTTTGGACACCACAAGTATTGGATAAAAAACAACGAAAGTTTTTTGAGGAAATGGTAGACGATGAAAATTTCGTCCCAAATCCGAGCAAAACAGACAAATCTTTTTTTGAGAAAGTAAAGGATATGTTTTCCTAAAATATATTTTTTGTTCTACAAAAAAAAGAGTAACTTTGATTTGTTGTTAATCTATTTAGCAACATCTTTTTCATAGCAATTTTCCCACTCATTCATGAGTGGGTTTTTTATATAAAGTAGGCTGTCTTATCACTTTGTGTTGCATACAAGCAACTACAAATAAGGAAAGTCCGAACATCACAGAGTAGCATAGCGGATAACATCCGTCCAGCGTAAGTTGAGGACAAGTGCAACAGAAAGCAAGTACAGTTCGGCTGTAGTGAAACCAGGTAAACTCTATGCGATGCAATGCCATGTACATTGGAGATTGAGGGCTACTCGCCCGATTCCAAGGGGTAGGCAGATAGATTCCAAAAGTAATTTTGGAACAAGATAAATGATAAGAGCCGTCCTAGACGGAAACAGAATTCGGCTTACAGGCCTACTTTATTTTAAAAACAATATTTTTACAGCGTTCAATTGACTTCAATTTTAGATCTTTCGAAAAGAAAATTTCTATTTCGTTTATTTTGTAAGAGTAAAATATTGTGACATTGTTATTTTTCGGAAAAATATATTGACAATTGTGTAATTTTAACAAACATAAAATTTCAATCTCGTTTATCTTCCTATATAACAGTTATTCAAAAGCTTGGCCTCTTTTAAATCCAAGGGATATTTTGTAAATTCGCACAGATTATTAACAAATAGAAATACAAGCGCAATCTGTATATTGCAGATCAGTGCCGAGACACTTTATATTTTAAATATTTATGAACACTTACAACGATTATATCCAAGAAATTGAACAAAGAAAAGTTCAAGGGCTTCACCCGAAACCAATTGATGGAGCTGAATTGTTAAGCGAAATTATAGCACAAATAAAAGATGCTAATAACAAGTACCGCGCAGATTCTTTACAATTCTTTATTTACAATGTACTGCCTGGTACTACGAGTGCAGCAGTTGTAAAATCTGCTTTCTTAAAGGAAATCATTCTTGGAGAATCAATTGTTGAAGAAATCAGCGTTGCTTTCGCATTCGAGCAGCTGTCTCATATGAAAGGGGGACCTTCTATCGAGGTATTGTTAGACATTGCTTTAGGAAATGATGAGTTCATTGCTCAAGAAGCCTCGAAAGTTTTGAAAACGCAGGTGTTTTTGTACGAAGCTGATACGGACAGATTAGAAGCTGCTTACAGAGCAGGTAATTCAATTGCAAAGGATATTATTGAAAGTTACGCGCAAGCAGAATTTTTTACGAAACTTCCTGCAATCGATGAGAAAATCGAAATTGTTACGTTTATTGCTGGAACAGGAGACATCTCCACAGATTTGTTATCACCAGGTGCAGATGCACATTCAAGGTCCGATAGAGAATTGCACGGTCAGTGTTTGTTTGAACACAACAAGAACATGCAAAATGAGTTGTTGGCATTGAAGCAGCAACATCCAGACAAACGCGTAATGCTTATTGCAGAAAAAGGAACCATGGGAGTGGGATCTTCAAGAATGTCAGGAGTAAACAATGTAGCTTTGTGGACAGGGGTTCCATCGAGTCCCTATGTGCCATTTATCAACATCGCGCCGGTTATTGCAGGAACCAACGGTATTTCTCCAATTTTCTTAACGACTGTTGGAGTTACAGGTGGTATTGGTATCGATCTTCAAAACTGGGTCAAACAAAAAGATGCTGATGGAAACACGATTGTTGACGAAGCTGGAGATCCTATTCTAAAGCAAACCTACTCTGTAGCGACAGGTACGGTTCTTACGATCAATACAAAAGAAAAGAAACTTTACTTTGAGGACAAAGTTCTCAAAGATATTTCCACAGCACTGACCCCTCAAAAAATGGAGTTTATCAAAGCAGGAGGCTCTTACGCTGTTGTTTTTGGTAAAAAGTTGCAAACATTTGCAGCAAAAATTTTAGGGATCGAAGTACCTCAAGTATACGCGGCTTCAAAAGAAATTTCTTTAGAAGGACAAGGCTTGACGGCAGTAGAAAAAATATTCAATAAAAATGCTGTAGGAAACACTCCAGGAAAAACCTTGCATGCGGGTTCTGATGTTCGTGTAGAAGTAAATATCGTAGGTTCTCAGGATACTACGGGTTTGATGACTTCACAAGAATTAGAAATGATGGCAGCAACTACAATTTCTCCAATTGTAGACGGTGCTTATCAATCTGGATGTCATACAGCTTCCGTTTGGGACAATAAATCAAAAGCAAACATTCCGAGATTGATGCAGTTTATGAATGATTTTGGTTTGATCACAGCACGTGACCCAAAAGGGGAATACCATGCCATGACTGATGTAATTCACAAAGTATTGAATGACATAACCGTCGATGATTGGGCAATTATTATTGGAGGAGATTCACACACAAGAATGTCCAAAGGGGTTGCTTTTGGTGCAGATTCGGGTACAGTGGCTCTTGCATTGGCTACGGGAGAAGCGACCATGCCGATTCCTCAATCTGTAAAAGTAACCTTCAAAGGAGAGATGAAAAGCTATATGGACTTTCGTGACGTAGTGCATGCCACACAGCAACAGATGCTCGCTCAATTTGGAGGTGACAATGTTTTCCAAGGAAGAATAATTGAAGTTCATCTTGGTACACTGACAGCGGATCAGGCATTTACATTTACAGATTGGACTGCAGAGATGAAAGCAAAAGCTTCGATCTGTATTTCTGAAAATGAAACTTTGATCGAATCTTTAGAAATTGCCAAAGGTCGAATCCAAATCATGATTGATAAGGGAATGGACAATGAAAAAGAGGTTTTGAAAGGATTAATTGCCATTGCGGATAGAAGAATAGCAGAGATCAAATCAGGTGAGAATCCTGCTTTGACACCAGATGCAAATGCAAAATACCATGCAGAGGTATTGGTAGATTTAGATGCGATTGTAGAACCTATGATTGCCGATCCAGATGTTTACAACGAAGATGTTTCGAAGCGCTATACCCACGATACTATTCGACCTTTGTCTTTTTACGGAGGTGCTAAAAAAGTAGATCTTGGTTTTGTAGGATCTTGTATGGTTCACAAAGGTGATATGAAAATATTGGCGCAAATGCTAGGCAATATCGAAGCGCAACAAGGACAAGTGGTATTCAATGCTCCTTTGGTAGTCGCGCCTCCAACCTACAATATTGTAGATGAGTTGAAAGCTGAGGGAGATTGGGAAGTTTTGCAAAAATATTCAGGTTTTGAATTTGATGATAGCGATCCGAAAGGAACTGCACGAACAAGTTATGAAAATATGTTGTACTTGGAACGTCCAGGCTGTAACCTTTGTATGGGGAACCAAGAAAAGGCAGAGCCAGGTGATACAGTAATGGCGACATCAACACGTTTGTTTCAAGGTAGAGTGGTAAAAGATGGAGAAGAGAAAAAAGGAGAATCTTTATTGTCTTCGACACCCGTTGTAGTTTTGTCTACCATTTTGGGAAGAACTCCAAACATAGCGGAATATGAAGCCGCAGTAGATGGAATCAACTTGACGAAGTTCAAACCTTCTCACAAGTTGTTGGTAAAGTAATTCTTTATAAAAAGATAGAAATAAAAGCCCGTGTCTCTGACGCGGGCTTTTTTTATAGTTTCCAATTTTTATTTAAAAAGTTGGAAAGATAATTTTGTCACTTCAGAATTGTATATTGAGACAGTATCAGTTGTTAAAAAATGAAAAAAATAAAGAAACCTTGGCCCACAAAAAAGGCAATGGAACAGGTGTATAAAAAAAAGTTTTGGGGTAGGGGTGCCTCCGATTTTTATTCGGGAGAGGGATCGCATTTACCAGAACTTGTTCAGCCCTATTTAAAGAAAGTTATTTCTTTTTTGGTATCTTTTGAGAAGAAACTTGTGGTGTGTGATTTGGGCTGTGGAGATTTCAATGTAGGAAAAGAATTGGTACCCTTTGCTCAAAAATACTACGCGATAGACATTGCGAAAAATCTCATAGAATTCAATCGAAAAAAATTTCACTTTGAAAATTTAGAATTCCATTGTTTGGATATTGCAGAGGACGAATTGCCACGTGGAGATTGTGCCATCGTCAGACAAGTATTGCAACATTTGTCCAATGTTGAAATTCAAAAAATAGTTCAAAAACTGAAAGGTTTTAAATATGTAGTACTTACAGAACATCTACCTCAAGACGATTTTATAGCAAATGTAGATATTATTTCAGGTCAAGGAATTCGGATTAAAAAAAAGAGTGGTGTCGATCTTTTAAAAGCCCCGTTTTATTTAAAAGTGAAAGCTTGGAAAGAAGTTGTTTCCATAGATTTAGGAGAACAAAAAGGTGTTGTCGTGACAACATTGTACACCTTTTAATCATAGAGTTACTCTGATCTAAAAGTGTATTATAGCGTTGCTGAACGATGCAAACAATAAAGATAAATCAATGGGTGTCTTCTGTGGCCATATTTGTTTTGAAACGTACCCATACAGGCCTGTGATCTGACCATTGCTCTTTGATTTTTTCACTTTGAGAAGCGGGAATGAAATCGGGAGATGTAGGATGATCGAATGCAATCACTCCAAAATCTACATTGTATTTGATTTTTGAGAGAGGGGTATGAAATTCTTCTTTGACATCGGACGCACATAAAATCATATCGTAAACCATATGATTGTCCGAAACCGTTGTAGAGAGTAGTTGTGGGTCCTCTGAAGGAATTTTTTTGCCTTGAATTGAACGACGGTTTACTTGTTTTATTTTATTGAATTGAGGGTCCCAAAAGTCAATATTTGGACAAAACATTTTTTCAGGAGCATGTCTTATATTTTTTACCGCTGTTTGCCTGTTTCCAAACCTATTGAAGTCACCAAGAATAATTAGATCAGGGTCATGAGAATAGTCTGTGGGCTGATGTAAAATAGTGTCTATTTTTTGAAATTCAGCAATTCTGTGGGCGCTATTTTGCCATGACAGGTGAACGCCTATTAGAGTAAAGTCGAAATTTACAGATTTGAAAGAACATTTCACAAAATTACGCCCGCCGTTGGATGGAATGCTATTCATTTTTTTATCCGTAAATACTTTTAGGGAGTCGTACAGGAATCCAATGGATTCTGTAAATCCAAAACCTCGTCCTATAGGCTTGCTAAGCAACCATTTGTAACTTTTTTTGTGTTTTGTGTTCAATTCATAGGTCAAATCTCTCAAAGCCCACTCGCCAGGGTCTCCCGTAGCCACTTCCTGAATAGAAATCAAGTCTAAATTTCGTTGGGCCAGGACCTGTGCATTGTTTTGAATCCGTTGAGGGATGTTATCTTGCGTATAACTTCCTTTTGTTATTTTGTATTTTTCGGCAATATTGCCCAAGCTAAATATGTTATAGGAAGCAATGGTTAGAAAATTTACTTGTCTAAAAACGATTTGTCTTTGATTCGATTTTTTATTGTTGTATCCATTGTATGTGCTACAATTCGTCGTGCTACAAAGGAATCCCAAAATGAATATAATGTATGTTAATTTTTTTATCAAAGAATCTGTTTTTTAATGACAAATATAATTGTTTGTAGGCATATGGGTTGAAACAAAAACAGAAGCTATTGAAGATTAAATTCTCACTATATTTTGTAATTTTACAATTTATAATAACTAAGATTTGAACGATATTAAATTTGTTGTATGTTTGAAAGATATCTAATTAAAATCACCTTCTTGTTTTTAATAGTAGGTTGTAGTAAAGATGACGCTGTGGAAAATATTGTAGCAGCGGTTACTAATCCAACTCCAATAAATCAATCCATCAATATAGAATTTAGCGATGGGGATATTTCATTTAGACCAGGAGCAAACACTCCGAATGACGTTTTTTACAAACTGTATCTAGATACAAACATGGACCCCGTGAAAGTAAATGATATCGGGAGTAATACATCGTACAGTTACAGTGATTTAGAAGAAAATACGAAGTACTATTGGAAAGTAGAAACATTGAATAACGAAGAAATTTTGGCAACGTCTGCTGTATGGAGTTTTACAACAGGCAAAACCTTCTCCATAACCAATCCCATGCCTATTCACCAAAACAGAGAGGTCTCAATCAACGGGGATATTTCGTTTACACCGGGAAGAAATACTTCCGGAAATTCTAATTATAAGCTCTATTTAGACACAAATACAAATCCTTTGATATCCTACGATTTAGGTAAAAACACATCGTATGCATATGATGACTTGGACAAAAACACAACGTATTATTGGAGAGTAGAAACGCTAAGAGATAATGAAGTTTTGGCAACTTCTAGTGTTTTCAATTTTACAACACTCACCACGAAAGCGGTAACTAATTTGTCACCAGCTAATGAAGCTTTGAGGGTGGATTTAGATGGGACTTTGAGATTCATCGCAGGAGATAATACAGCTGCAAATGCAGTCTTTAAACTTTATTTTGATGCGAATACCAATCCTGCAACAACTTATGAGTTAGGGAATACTGCTAGTTTTACTTATCAAGACTTAACAGGGAATACCACTTATTATTGGAAGGTGGAAACAATCGAAAACGGGAAAGTGTCAGCAGTGTCAGAGATTTTTACTTTTGAAACAAGAAGTCCTGTAAATACAAATGCAGCGCCCTCTGAAAATTTTGATTTATCAAATTGGAAATTAACGCTCCCTATCAATTCAAATGGAGGCAATGATGGAAAGTCATTTGAAATAGATGTGGCAGAGCTCAATAATAGTTATAAAAATTCAGATTATTTTTTCACCTCAGACACTGGAGGAATGGTTTTTAGATGCCCTGTAAAAGGTGCTACGACTTCTGGGAATACAAGTTATGCAAGAACTGAATTGCGTGAGATGTTGAGAGGAACTGACAAAAGCATATCAACGGGAGGAGTGAACAAAAACAATTGGGTGTTTAGTTCAGCGCCCCAAGTAGATCAATCTGCAGCGGGAGCAGTAGATGGTCGTATGGAAGCAACGCTTGCAATCAATCAGGTAACCACCACCGGTTCTAGTTCTCATGTCGGTAGGGCAATTATAGGTCAAATTCATGCCAATGACGATGAGCCCATAAGAGTATACTACCGAAAATTACCAAATAATGACAAAGGAACGATTTATTTTGCACACGAACCACGCACAGGTGCGGAACAATGGATTGACGATTTGATAGGTCCTAGAAGCAATAGTGCTTCCGATCCAATTGACGGAATTGCTTTGAACGAACGGTTTAGTTATGTTATCAATGTCGTAGGAAATACCTTAACTTTCACATTGTCTCGTGAGGGAAAGTCAGACATTGTTAGAACTGTTGATATGACGAACAGTGGTTTTGATGAGTCAGGACAATATATGTATTTTAAGGCAGGTCTTTACCATGCTAATAATTCAGGAGATGAAGATGATTATGCACAAGTGACTTTCTATAAATTAGAAAAGTCACATTAATAGAATTTTGATAGTCATCAATTTCTTTTGTTGGCATTAAAAATTTTAGAAGTTATATGAAAATTAGAATCCAAAAATTAATCGTAATTTTTTTTATGGTGACCTCTGGGTTTTCACAAAATGAAAACAGGTTCACTCTTGTCGGGGAAATTAAAGATTCTTTGACGCGCACTCATATTCCATATGCAACGATATCTGTTTTAGATACAAATACTAAAAGAGTGCATGCAGGAACTATTTCCGATGAGGATGGACGCTTTCATTTGGAAGTCAATCTTTCTAATTTTTATGTAGAAGTAAGTTATATAGGATTTGAAACTCAAAAATTTACGAAGTTGACACCCTCTCAAAATAAAATTGATTTAAGAACTATTTTTTTGAAAGGAAATAGCGAGCAATTGGAAGTTGTCAACGTAAGAGCAGAAAAATCTAGAACCCAGTTTAAATTAGATCGCAAAGTTTTTAATGTAGGTAAAGACATTGCCAGTACAGGAATGAGTGCGTTGGAAGTGCTAAATAATGTGCCCTCAGTAAATGTAAATATAGAGGGAGAAGTAAGTCTAAGAGGGAGTACAGGAGTTCAAATTCTCATTGATGGCAAACCATCTGTGCTTGCAGACGATAGTAGCAATGCACTCGGTACAATTACAGCAGAGATGATTGAAAGTGTGGAGGTGATTACGAATCCATCAGCGAAATACGATGCAGAAGGAACGGCAGGCGTGTTGAATATCATTTTAAAAAAAGAAGAGAGAAGAGGGATAAACGGTTCTGTCTCCTTGAATACGGGGACTCCAGACAATCACAGTGTAGGAGTAAGTCTTAACAAAAGAACTGAAAAGTTCAACTTGTTTACGCAGTTTGGGGCAGGCTATCGATCTTTGCCAAGAGATAATGAGAACATCAATAAAAACAAGAACAGCAATACAGAACTATTGAGCGAAGGTTATGCCTATAGAAATGAGATTTTCTACAATTTAATTTTAGGAACCGACTATCATATAAATGATCGCAACGTATTGACTTTAACAGGGAATTATGCTTTTGAAATCGAAGATCAACCGTCCAAAATATATTACCAAGATTACAACAATACTGTTTTAGAGAACAAATGGAATAGAACGGGAGATACTGAGGCCACCAATCCCAAGTGGCAGTATGATTTGAATTACAAAAAAGAATTTAGAAATAATAAAGAACACACGTTATTAATCAGTGCGTTGGGTAGGTTTTTTGGAAAAGAACTGACTTCTGAATTTTTGAACAGCACCACTTTTGGAGCGAACAATGATAAGGATCAGCAAATAGAAACAAATTTTCAACAAGCAGACTATACTTTTAAATTGGATTATACCAATCCAGTCAGCAAACGTTTTTCCATAGAAGCAGGCTCACAATACGTGGTAAATGATGTTGGAAATGATTACGAAGTAAGGGATAATAGCGGAATGGAATTTATTGTCAATCCCGATTTCACGAATAATTTTGAGTACGTCCAAAAAGTTTTGGCATTTTATGGAACCACGAGTTATGAGATAAATAAATGGGGTCTAAAACTAGGTTTGCGAATAGAAAATACTGACGTATCTACATTTTTAACCAACACACAAACAGCAAACAGTGATATTTATACAGATTTTTTTCCTAGTGTACATACATCTTATAAAATCAATGATGGTTTTTCTGTGCAATCAGGTTATTCTAGAAGAATTTACCGACCAAGATTGTGGCACTTGAATCCTTTTTTTAACATACAGGACAATTACAATATTCGAACAGGAAATCCTAATTTATTGCCAGAGTACACGGATTCTTATGAGTTTACGGGTGTTTATGAGTTCGATAATATCTCACTAAGTTCGAGTGTCTATCATAAGAAAACAAGAGATGTAATGGAGCGTATCGCTGTTTTTGATGACACTACTACCACAAGTACTCTTTTCAATCTAGGATCAAGAAAAACTACTGGAATAGAGGTCAATGGGAAATACGCTCCGTTGAATTGGCTTAGTATGAACGGAGATTTTAATGCCTATCAATTTGATAGAAAAGGAACGTATAAAAATCAAAATTTTGGTTTTTCAGGAAAGAGATGGAGTTCTCGTCTGACCACGAAAATACAATTTCCGCTTGATTTGGATTTCGAAATTACAGGAACGTATAATTCTAGCTACAAAACAGTGCAAGGGCAAATGGCTGGGTTTGGCTTTGCAGATATAGGATTTAGAAAAAAAATATTTGAAGGGAAAGGTGTGCTAAATATATCCGTCAGAGATGTATTTGCCTCAAGAGTGCGTGAAAGAGTTATTGATAGCGATACTACCTATCAATACAGTTTTAGCCAGAGAGGGAGGTTTGTCGCCCTAGGTTTTAGTTATGGTTTCGGAAAAGGAGAGGCCATGAGTTATTCCGGAGGACGTAGGTAAAATTTCCTCATGAGCTCGTGTTATTTTAAAAAAAATGGAGCATCGACTTCTTAGGAAACCTATCCATAAACAAATACAACTACCAACCACTCACAAGAAGAACTTCAATGATTCCCTACTTTGTTCTCAAAAAGTTATATTTACATTTCTTTAATAAAACCAAATACTAAATGAAAAAAACAATACTCCTAAGTTTTTTTATGCTTTGCGCTCATATGCATGCACAACAAGACAGTCTTGCGTTGAAAATAAAATCTGAAAGCCGCTTTAGAATTGCCAAAAGAGTGATTGAGAATAGTTTTCTAAATGTTCCAAGTGATTTTTCTGAAATGGGGAAAATAGTTTCAAATGATTGGAAAAAAACAGCCACATGGGCAGGAAGTATTGTTGGCTTGGTAGCAGTGGATAAATATACAACTGGATTTTTTCATGATCATATTGAGCCTGCCTTAAAAGGTTATAGGTTACCGGATATCACTATTGATGAGAGTTTGCCCTCTTGGTTAAAGCATGAAGACGCCTATATCACTTATTCTTTGGCAGGTTTGTACGCAGGGTCTGTATTATTCAATAATGAACGCGGACAAATCGCAGCGGCGAACGGAATTAAATCTCTTGCTTATTCCTATATAATTTCACACATTGCATTGAAAGCTTTGTTTGCACGAAACAGGCCGCATAGAAACATCAACGACAATTTGCCTTTTAATAAAGAGTACCATACAAGAGACAATTGGGAGTTTGGTCAATGGCATCCTATAGAGTTGGACGTTCAAAAACCAACAGGAAGCAAAGGAACTGCATTCCCTTCGTTTCATGCAACTGCTTTTTTTGCAGTCGCTAAAGTAATGCAAATGGAATACGATAATTATTGGATTCCATATGGTGTTATGAGTGCTGTTTTCCTGTCAAATATGGAAGGGCATGACCACTGGGTGTCCGACCTTGTTTTTGGAGGTTTGATTGGAACCGTGATTGGAAAAGCCATTGTTACCAATAGCAGAAAGCAACGAGCTAAGAGAGAAAATTCGGTTACAAAATCATCGAGAAAAATAAAATTTGAGAAAAACATATTTCCAACATTCTCAAACAATACAGCAAGTTTGTATATCGTGGCAACCTTTTAAAGGATTTGCAATTCTCAGGAATATTTTGAGGGTTGCAATGGTTAAAATAGCCATACCTTATTTCAATGCTGAATCCTTCGTTTGTTTTTTCAAAGAAAGAGAGCCAATTTGCCTTATCGGCGCTGTGCACTGTTATTTATCAATACAAAAATTTGCAAAAATAGTACCAAGCAAGTCATTGTTGATAAAAGATAAAGTAAAGTATTTCTAGATTTAGAGAGTTTCGTCGATATCGGCGGCTATCAAATCACTTGAAAGTCTCATCTTAATGGCTTTATTTATTTTATTTTGTTCAAGGCTTTTAGAAATGTATCAATATCTTAAAACGGTCTTTTCTAAGCAAAAAAATGTGTTTGGAATTCTCGAATAATGCGATGTTGATTTATTTAAAAGAGTCTTTCGAAAAAGACTCTTTCTGAATGTTTTAATGACTCTTTGATTGCATTTCAGCTGACTGGTTCATCATCATTTCATTATCGTATTGGCAACAGCCTGCTAAATTATTGTAGGCCTCTTCACTTCCTGCAACATTTTCGGTGTCATAACCGGAAGCTGCAATTGCATTATGAATCGCCATTGGATTCGTTTTTGTTCCATCAAAAGAGACATCAATTTTCTTTTTTTGGACATCCCAATTTGCACTTGTCACCCCAGCAACACTATTGGCTGCTTTTTCGATTGTCTTTTTACACATCCCGCAATTTCCTCTTACTCCAAAAGAAAGGTTTGTCATTGCTGCTGACATTTCAGATGTTGTTGTTGTTGTTGTTGTTGTTTCTTTTTTGGCTTCGTTTTTACAACTTGTGAAGCCAATAGCTATAAGAATAGCGATACTCAAAATTTCTTTTTTCATGAAATTTAAATTTAATTGTTAGTATTCTATTATTTGTTTTAATTCTCCGCAAGTTCGCATTGCATCACCAAAATAAGGGTTGATTACTTTTTCTTCTTTACTCAACCAATAGGCACCTTTGTTGTTTTCAGCCATCGGACAAAATTCTACATAGACTGTCTCATCTATACCAAATAGCTGAATAGCTTTCATTAAAGATAATGATAAATGCTTAAAATGATTTCTTTGTGCTTTGATGTTTGATTTTGCAGAAATTGAAAGACTGGAAGCTGTTATTTCTTTTTGTAACAATACCCATTCCTTATGAGCTTTGCTGTCGGATAACAATTTCATATCTATTTTACCTAAATTCTTTATCAAACGAGTTGCAACCTCTGATGTATTTTTCGAGTCTTCTCTTACTAAAAAGTCTTTCAAGCTCGTATAATTGTTGTAAATCATTTTTAATTGTTCTTGAAATTCCGTTGCTATTTCCTTGCGTTCATTCCCTTTGGTCTGGTCATTTTTTTTAAGAGGCGAATTGTTATTCATTCCAGTATGTACTTCATGATCACTTCTAAATTTACCATTCTCTTTATTCATCATTGATTTTTTACCTCGTAATTGTGCGGCTGCATCTACTGTAAATGTCCCATGAGACACAATTTCATTTCCGGCAAATAAGCCTTTTAAAACAACATATTGATCTCTGATTCGATTTCCTAAAAGAATTTCACGCATTTCAAAAATGGGTTGAGATGCGTTGGTTTTCACATAGACAACTGAACGTTCACCCGTCCATAGTACAGCAGATGCTGGTATCTTTAAGTGCCTCTCTTTTTCTTTATTAATGGCATTGATGTTTGCAGTAATAAACATACCAGGTTTAAATAGGTTGTTTTTGTTTTTTAAAACAACCCGTAAGGTGACTGTTCTTGTTGTCGTATTTAAAACGGGGTTAATAAAATCTACTTTTCCTATAAAATCTTTATTCGGATAGGCGTTGCTAGTTACCACAACTTCCTGACCTTTTTCAAAGTGGTTTATTTGATTTTCATAAACATCGAAATTTCCCCAAACAGTAGTCAGATTCATTATTTTAAATAAAGGCTGACCTTGTTTAACATATGCTCCTTGTGCTACTAATTTATTGGTCACTGTTCCAGAGACAGTGGCATACACAGGGAAATTTTCTTGAATTTCTCCAGAAGCCTCAATTTGATTGATTTGATTTTCAGAAAACTTCCATAATTTTAGCTTCGTACGAACCGCTCTATACAATTGAGGTTGCGATTCTTTTATAGATGCAGCTGTCATTAATTCTTGTTGTGTGGCATACAATTCTGGTGAATAAATAGTTGCTAATAACTGACCTTTGCGAACTTCTTCTCCTGTAAAACTTACATTCAAACGTTCAATTCTTCCTGAAAAGTAGCTCACTTGTACTGAATTGGCTTCCTCATTCTCAACAATTTTACCAGATAACGTAATTGAAGGATCGTTTTGATTTCCTCTCTTAACGACTGTTGTTTGAATGTTGGCAAGAGCTATTGCGTTTTCTGTTAGTTTGAATTGGTTTGCTAACAAACCATCAGCACCGCTTTCAGCAGGTATTAAATCCATCCCACAAATGGGGCAATTTCCTGGTTCTGGTTGCATAATTTGTGGATGCATTGAACAGGTCCACATTTGATTGGTTTCTTGAACAGTATCGTGATTATGATCTTTTTCATTCTTTGATGAGGCGCCAAATAGTATCCATCCTAATAATAGTCCTGCTATTAGTATTCCCGTATAAATTATATATTTTTTCATATTTAGTTGCATAAATAATTGATGATTGTTGTTTGCACATAATAGGTTTTAACCGCTTCTATTCGGTTTATTTGAAACTTCAGTTTCAATTCCTGAATATCCAGAACGTCATTAAAATCAATTGTTCCTGTTTGATAGCTTTTGATTAAAATTTCTTCGGCATCATTCGCTTTTTTCAAGTTTTTCGTTTGTGTTTTATAGCCTATTCTTGCCGAGATTCGATCGTTTACAGCTTTGTCCAAAACAGTTTCCAATTTGTTCAGTCGTTCTTGTTTCTGAGCCATTATTTTCTCCTGTTGAAACTCGTTTTGCTTGGTTTTAGATTTGTACTTTTTGTTGAATATTGGAATTGATAATGACACCATTGGCATTACAATATCTTTTCCGTTATCATTAAATTCCATATCGGGACGTTTGTCAACTTTGACATAATCCAATCCAAAACCAATCATAGGCAGACTTTCTTTTTGATTTAATAGTTCTGACTGCTCAACAGATTCGTAGAGTTTATCGTATTTAATCAACTCTGGATGCAGCGATAATTTTTCTGAATGAACCAAAGTAGTTTCAGAAGAAATGGTTAATTCCTCAACCACATTCATAGCAATATCCTTATCACGGTTTAAAAGTTTATTGAGTGCTGTTTGTGCTGACAGATATTGTTGAACGAATACCTCTTTTAATTGTTCCAATTCATTTTGACGCATTTGCAATCGCAATATATCTACGACAGATGCTTTGCCTATTTCAACAGAAGTCAATGCCAAAGTTTCATAGGTTTCGAGCAACTCAATATTTTGAGCCAATACCTTTTGCTTGGTTTTAATGGCGTACAAATTGTAATAGGATTGCGATACGGAGGCGAGTAATTTTCTTTTGGCAATAACAATATCCTCATATTTAGCATTGGCCAATGAGCTTGCATAACTCTCCCTGGCTGTGATAGAACCAAACCAGGGTGTCATTTGTTTAGCGGAGACTTTAAAGCGTTGCGCCCCAGTTCTTGTCTCTGGTTCGCTAACAAAGTACCCAACTCCCAGTTCAGTATTTGGTATTGTATTTACTTCCTTTATTTTTTCAGAGGCAATGCTATATTGCAATTCAAATTTTTGAATTTCCGGACTGTTTTGAAGAGCTTCATCAATAAGAGTAGCCAATTGTTGTGCATTTGAAAAACCAAATGTCAAAAGTCCAATGGTTATTAAAATTAGTTTCTTCATTTCGCTGCGTTTTTAAGTTGTACTTCTTGTTTCCAACTGTATAAAATAGGAACAACGAACAATGTAATTAAGGCGATAACCATTCCACCAAAACTTGGTATCGCCATAGGAATCATGATATCACTTCCTCGCCCTGTTGATGTTAATATTGGCAGCAATGCCAATAGAGTGGTTGCCGTAGTCATAAGACAAGGGCGAATACGTTTTTCTCCAGCTTCCACTACAGAGGCTCTTATTTCTTGTTTGGTTTCAGGTATATTTCTATCAAAAGTTTGGGTTAAGTAAGTTGCCATAACCACTCCGTCATCTGTAGCGATACCAAATAGAGCGATAAAACCGACCCAAACAGCAACACTTAAATTAATGGGGTGTATTTGAAACAGGTCTCGTATGTTCACTCCGAATAAATGGAAATTTAAAAACCAATCCTGTCCATACAACCAAATCATTACAAAACCACCTGCAAAGGCTACGGCGATGCCTGTAAAAACCATCAATGACGTGGCTACCGAACGGAACTGGAAATACAAAATCAAGAAAATAATAAGCAAGGCCAAAGGCACTACCACCGATAAGGTTGCTTCTGCCCGCAGTTGATTTTCATAGGTTCCTGTAAACTGATAGTTGATGCCCTTGGGCACAATCAATTCTCCTGAATCTATCTTTTGTTGAATTAGCTCTTGAGCATTTTCAACCACATCTACTTCTGCAAAACCATTTTTTTTATCGAAAAGGACATAGCCCACTAGAAAAGTGTCTTCACTTTTAATGACTTGCGGACCTTGCTCGTAACGAATGGTTGCCAATTCACTTAATGGAACAGGACTCCCTTTCTCAACAGGTATATAAATCTTCTTTAAATCTGTTGGATTGGCTCGAAGCTCTCTAGGATAGCGCACGCGAACACCATAACGCTCACGACCTTCAACAGTTTGAGTTAACACCATGCCACCTATAGCAACTTTAAGCACCCTTTGAACAGCATCAATGGTTATGCCATAGCGCGCTAGTTTCTCCCTATTTATGTCAATGAGCATATAGGGTTTTCCAACTATTCTATCTGCAAAAACTGCTTCATTTTTAACACCTTCTGCTTGCTTTAAAACAGCTTCCAGCTGAATTCCAAAAGCTTCAATCTGTCGTAAATCCTGACCTCTTACTTTAATACCCATAGGTGCCCGCATTCCCGTTTGAAGCATTACCAATCGGGTTTCAATGGGTTGTAGTTTAGGTGCTGAGGTAACCCCTGGTAACTTCGTAACTGTTACAATTTCCTTCCATATATCATCGGGCGATTTTATTTCTGGTCTCCAGCTTCTAAAAAATTCCCCATTCGAATCAGGAATTAGGTTGCTTGAAGATTCATTCACAGTAATCAAAACTTTTTTGCCGGTTTTTAGAGCCATCTCAACTTCTTCAGAACCTACAACGCTATTTAGGTTTTCAACCAAATTTCCGTCTGTTCGAATAAAAAATCCTTCATCAGTTACTTTATACCGTTGACGATTTCCTTTTTCATTCAATAGATATTCGGGTTTGTACTGAATGATATTTTCATACATTGACAAGGGTGCTGGGTCCAGAGCTGATTCTGTTCGCCCAGATTTCCCTACCACCGTTTTAATTTCAGGAATGGTGGCTACAGCCATATCCAACTGTTGCAGTACACGTTTGTTTTCCTCTATTCCTGAATGAGGCATAGAAGTTGGCATCAAGAGAAATGAGCCCTCGTTTAAGGAAGGCATAAATTCTTTACCCGTATTTTTCATTATGAAAAATCCAGCTACAACAATAAGTGTCGGAATGGATAGGAATAGTAATTTATGGGCCAAGGCCCATCTCAAGATACGAGTGTAATATTTTCTGAATAGGGTAAATGCTCCCAATAGCCCAAAACAGATACATCCAACAAAAACAAGATTCCAAAAGATACTTTTATCTACGCCTAATGGTCGCCAATATTCTGCCAAAAGAAATACTATGGAAAATGCTGAGATCCCAACATTTAAAAGGTTCGCTCGTTTTTCTGTTAACGTATCTTGCAATTTAAAAAGAGTAGTAACACCAAATGCGATAAATCCCAACCCTAACCAATAACCAAAGATTATTGCCACAATACCGAGCGCAATTAAAAGACCGTTGATTGCGTAACCTGACATCTTTTTTATGCTTTTCTTTTTAAATAAGAATGCTGCAAATGGCGGAATTAAGAACAAGGCCACTATAATAGATGCCACTAATGCAAATGTTTTTGTAAATGCCAATGGCTTGAACAATTTACCTTCTGCACCAATCATTGTAAATACAGGAATAAAACTAATAATAGTGGTCATTACAGCTGTTACAATGGCACCGGAAACTTCCGCAGTAGCGTTGTAAACGACGGTGTTTATGGGGGATTTTCCATCATCTTCATCCAAGTGCCTGATAATATTTTCCGAAAGTATCACACCCACATCTACCATGGTTCCAATAGCAATGGCAATACCCGATAATGCAACTATATTCGCATCAACTCCAAAGAGTTTCATTGCAATAAACACCATTAAAACTGCAACTGGCAAAAGTCCGGATATGAGTATCGAAGCGCGCAAGTTAACTACCATAATGATGATCACCAATATGGTAATCAGTATTTCTAAAGTGAGTGCCTCGTTCAGTGTTCCTAATGTTTCTTGAATAAGTTCCGTTCTGTCGTAAAAAGGCACTATAGTGACTTGCGAAGTCCTTCCATCGCTCAAAACCTTAGACGGCAATCCCGTACTTAATTGATTTATTTTTTCTTTGACATTATTGATGACCTCCATAGGATTTGCACCATATCGAGCCACGACCACGGCTCCTACAACTTCTGCACCTTCTTTGTCCAATATTCCCCTGCGAGTTGCCGGACCTAAAGACACTGTAGCAATGTCTTTAATTTTAATGGCTGTATAATCTTCTGATGTCACTACGGCATTTTCGAAATCAACAATAGAGCTAACATACCCTAAGCCACGTACCAAATACTCAGCTTGATTGATTTCTATAGTTTGAGCACCGATGTCTTTATTGCTTTCCTTTACGGCTTTTACAACGTGATGCAAGCCAATATTATATTGACGCATCAATTCCGGATTCACATCAACCTGGTATTCCTGAACATAACCGCCTATAGAAGCTACTTCTGAAACGCCTCTTGCAGAAGATAAAGCATACTTTACATAGTAATCCTGAATGCTTCGCAATTCGTGTAAATCCCAACCACCAGTAACATTCCCTTCTTCGTCACGGCCTTCTAGCGTGTACCAAAATATTTGCCCTAAACCTGTTGCATCCGGACCTAAAGCAGGATTTACACCTTTAGGTAATAAACCACGAGGCAATGAGTTTAGTTTTTCCAGAATGCGACTTCTACTCCAATAAAACTCTATATCTTCTTCAAAAATGATATAGATACTCGAAAACCCGAACATAGAAGAACTACGGATAGTTTTTACTCCTGGAATGCCCAGAAGTGATGTTGTTAATGGGTATGTGATTTGGTCTTCTATGTCTTGCGGGGAACGACCATCCCATTTGGTAAAAACTATTTGTTGGTTTTCCCCAATGTCCGGGATTGCATCTACGGCTACAGGATTACTCGGTAAAAAACCAGTGTTCCAATGAAAAGGTGCATTTACTATTCCCCACCCTATAAATAACACAAGTAGTAATCCTGCAATAAGTTTATTTTCTATTAAAAATTGTATGCTTTTGTTTAGCATTGGATTGATCGTTAAATGATTAGACATGTAGGCGTTAAGAAAACACCGAATACAAGGTTTTATCCTAATGGAAAACATCCACCGGATAAGAAAATCTAGTATTTAAAAATCAAATTAAATAGGTTTCGTCTAGCTTATAGATTTGCCTTATGACGAGTGGTGGTTGGTAGTCTCTGTATGTTACAAGACTTTTATTTATACCTTCGAAAAGGTTGGTGCAGGAGTATATGAATGAAGTAACGAAAATTTGCTGCTCAAACGAAATTTTATCTACTCGTAGTTCATCTTGACCATTTAGCACGAAGTGCACATCATCACAACAATTATTCTTTGAAAATGAACAACCTTCGGAGGATGTTTTATCCATTTCCATTCCACAACCTTCTGTTTTATGAAAAATAGCAGTCTCTACTGCAGTATCTCCACAAAAATGGGTAACCATAGTAAATGACATTGTAGATAAGAACACTACAAAAGCCATGACAAAAGATGTGATTTTATGGAAAACTTGCCTCATATCACGAACAAAGTTACAAATTTTTAAGAAGATTACACTTTGTTTAACATAAGTTTATAATAGTGTACTGTAAAACCTTACGGCCTTTTTAGCCGTATCGTGAATATCATTTTCAAAAGGAATTTTTGTACAACACAATAGTACGTTTATATCTTCGCCAGCAGCAAAGGACGATAATGTCCAACTTGAAGACCATAATGCTATCACGTCTAATCAAAAAATAAAAAGATAAAGTAAAAGAAAATGGAGCAAATATAGAAATTCAACGAGGTAAATAGAAATAAGTTACTTCCCGATACAAAAATTCGCAAAAATATTGCCAAGCAAATCATCATTGGTTACTTCACCTGTAATCAATCCGAAGAAATACAAAGCTTCTCTTATGTCTATCGCCATCAAATCACTAGAAAGTCCGTGTTGAATACCTTCGTCTACCTTGTTTACTTCGTTCAAGGCTTTTAGCAAAGCGTCGTAATGGCGCGAATTGGTGACAATGGTTTCGTTGTTGTGCAAGGCTCCTGTGTTGATCAAGGCAGTCAACTGATTGGTCAAGATTTCGATGCCTGATTTTTCTTTGGCAGAAATAGGAATCAGTGATGGAATTTGACTTTTTAAAAATGTCATTTCATCGCTCGAAATTTTGTCGGCTTTGTTTCCTATAACAATCAATTGTTTTTGAGGGTGTTTGTTTTTGAGAGTTTCGATTTCTGTTCTGAATTTTTGACTTTCGTTTTTTGAGTTTTCTACATCGAACAAATAGAGTACTACTTGTGCTTGGGTGATTTTTTCAAATGTTTTCTGAATTCCAATGCTTTCCACTACATCTTTGGTGTCTCGTATACCCGCCGTATCAATAAAACGAAAGGCCACCCCGTCAATAATTATTTCATCTTCAATGGTATCTCTCGTAGTTCCAGCAATGTCCGAAACAATGGCACGATCTTCATTGAGTAATGCATTTAGTAACGTTGATTTTCCCACATTGGGCTCTCCAACAATGGCTACAGGAATTCCCTTTTTAATGACATTTCCAACGGCGAACGAATCGATTAGTCTTTTCAAAACCAATTGTATTTTTGCTATCAATGTTTTGAATTGTTCGCGATCTGCAAATTCTACATCTTCCTCCGCAAAATCGAGCTCCAATTCAATCAAAGAAGCAAAATTTAGCAATTGCTCTCTTAACAATTGAATTTCGTTGCTAAAACCGCCTCGCATTTGTTGCATGGCTACTTTATGGGAAGCTTCTGAATCGGAGGCAATCAAATCTGCGACTGCTTCAGCTTGACTCAAATCTAATTTCCCATTTAGAAAAGCTCTTAATGTGAATTCACCAGCATCTGCCATGCGACAGCCTTTGTTTAGAAAAAGCTGTATGATTTCTTGTTGTATGTAGCTAGAGCCATGGCAAGAAATTTCAACCGTATCCTCTCCTGTGTAAGAATGGGGGTTTTTAAACAGCGAAACCAAGACCTCATCAATGGTTCTTCCGTTGTTTAGGATATGGCCCAGATGTAGTGTATGAGATTTTTGGTCGCGAAGGAACTTTTTACTTTTAATAGATTGAAAGTTGGCATCTGCAATGGCAATCGCATCAGGTCCTGACAAACGAATAATGGCAATTGCTCCTACGCCAGAGGCTGTTGCCAAAGCAACAATGGTATCTTGATGATTCATAGGGCAAAGATAAGTTTTCTGAGCGTTTTTGGAGTCTAAATTTTTGTTTTTACAAGATGGCAAACAGTAAAAAATAATTTGGGAGCTCTTAAGAAAGATCGGCTTGTTTGATGAAATCTTCAAATTCGTAAAACCAAACTTCGAATTGATGCATGTGTTCATTGAAGAAATCATAGGCCAATCCCCAGGTGTTTTTGTTGTAGATACTGAATTTGGCATCGAGTGATACAAAAATTCTTGAAATACATTTCCCATTGTCAAGATAATGGTTTTTATCAAAAATAATTTCAGGAAGATAGCTTTCCTTGAGAACTGTTTTTAAGGCAGCTACTTGCTCGTATAAGAGTTCGCGACGCACTTCATTCGTAGGCTCAATGTCGAGCATGACCCGAGCTATTTTATGATCAGCATAAAATTTAAAGCTGAAATCTTTTATTTTAGTGTTGTAGGTGAGCCATTTGCGAGGAAAAGACTTTCCATAACTGACCCAAAAGTCTTTTCTCAATTTCGAAGCTTCTTCTTTGGAAAACATGCGTGGATATATTCAGCTTACAAAGATAATTATTTTTAGACTCGAAGCTTTTGGTTTCTTTGTCCAAAAAAAATACCATCACTACAAAAAGTAATGATGGCATTGCGACAATCAAAAAAATGTATAAAAATTATTTGATCATTTTGTAACTGCGTTTGATGAAGTTTGTCAACTCCTCTCCATGCAATAGATTTTGCGACAATTTGGCCAAATCAAATGCCTGTCCAATCAATTCTTTTTGCGCACTTGCCTCCTTCGCATCTAGAATGTCTTTGATCAAGTCATTGTTGGTATTTACCACAAGGTTATACATTTCAGGCATGTTGTTCATTCCAAACATCCCGCCACCGCCAGATTGGCTCATTTCTTTCATTCTTCGCATGAACTCGGGTACTGTGATGCTAAACGGATTCGCATTAGAGTCCAAAGCTTCCAATTGTACGGTATACGTTTCTTTCGGAATATTTTCCTCAATGATGGGTTTCAAATTTTCTTTTTCTTCTTCGGAAAGCTTGCTGATTTTCTCATCGTCTTTTTTGATAAGATTGTCAATATGGTCAGAATCTACACGTGTAAATTTTAACTTCTCGTTGCTTCCTTCCAGTTTCTGCATCAAATGAGAAACGATCGGAGAGTCCAGTAACAATACTTCGTAGCCTTTTTCTTTGGCATCTTGAATGTAACTGTGTTGTGCTTCCTTATTGGCAGCATACAAAACAATGGTATTGCCATCTTTGTCTGTTTGAAGATCTTTGATTTTTTCTTTCAATTCTTCCAGCGTAAAGAAGGTATTGTCCACGGTAGGGAGTAGAGCGAATTTTTGCGCTTTTCCAAAGAATTTTTCGTCCGAGAGCATTCCGTATTCAATGATGACTTTGATATCGTTCCATTTTTGTTCGAAATCTTCACGATTGTTTTTGAACAAAGAACTCAATTTGTCCGCGATTTTCTTTGTGATATAACCCGAAATTTTCTTTACAGCACCGTCTGCTTGTAAATAAGATCGAGAGACATTCAAAGGAATGTCTGGTGAATCAATTACCCCTTTGAGCATTTGTAAAAAGTCAGGAACAATACCTTCCACATTGTCAGTAATAAAAACCTGATTTTGGTACAATTGAATTTTGTCCTTTTGCATATCCATATTTGGAGACAGCTTTGGGAAATATAAAATACCTGTCAAGTTGAAAGGATAATCTACATTCAAATGGATATTGAACAAAGGTTCTTCAAACTGCATTGGGTACAATTCTCTGTAGAAAGTATTGTAGTCCTCCGCCTCTAAATCAGCAGGTTTTTTAGTCCAAGCGGGTGCTGTATTGTTGATGATGTTGTCAACAGTAATTTGTTTGTGTGGCTCCGTTGTCTCTTTGCCGTCTTCATCTTTTGTTGTTTGGGGAGTGAACTCAGGATCGTTGATTTCTTTTGTTCCAAATTTGATTGGAATTTGATTGAAACGATTGTATTTCGTGAGCAGTTCCGTAACTTTTGCATCTTCTAGGAATTCCAAAGAATCCTCTGCAATGTGCAACACAATTTCCGAACCTCTTTCAGTTTTTTCAGCAGGATCAATGGTGTAATTTGGAGACCCATCACAAGACCATTTTACAGCAGGTGCATCTTTGAATGATTTGGTGATGATATCTACTTTGTCAGCCACCATAAAAGCAGAATAGAAACCGAGTCCAAAGTGACCTATGATTCCCGAGTCTTCTACTTTGTCTTTGTATTGGTCAAGAAACTCTTCTGCTCCAGAAAAGGCAATTTGATTGATGTATTTTTCAACCTCTTCTTCGGTCATACCAATTCCTTGGTCAATGATTCGAAGTGTTTTCGCTTCTTTGTCAGCGATTACTTCGATGTTTGGAGTCCCATATTCCACACCTTCAGCTTCTCCCATCGCAATCAGATGTTTCATTTTTGAAGTTGCATCTGTTGCATTGGAGACCAGCTCTCTTAAAAAGATTTCGTGATCAGAATACAAGAATTTTTTAATTAGTGGAAAAATGTTTTCCACCGATACGTTGATATTTCCTTTTGCCATAATGTATAAGTTTGCTTGTTTTAATATTTTACAAAGACACAGTTGTCAAAAAAAATACCAAACGTTGTTTTCTGCCGTCAAGACAGTTCGGGGTGACAAGATGGCATTTTATCTATGGGAAAAAGAAAGAATTGCCGAGAATGACACGGAGACAGTGAACAAGGTTTCAAATGAATGGGGAGCATACTGTTTTTTAACAGATGTCAATGGAGTGACGATGCGAAATTTACATCCTCGACAAAGAAGGAAAATAATTTCATTTTTTTTTACAAAAACAACTTGTTAGACACAAAACCTTTTGTATATTTGCCCACGATTTTAGTAGGTGGTTTAAATGCCTTAGCTATAAATAAAATTAAGAAGATTTTTAAGATATATCACAATGAGTAAAAGAACATTTCAACCATCGAAAAGAAAAAGAAGAAACAAACATGGTTTCAGAGAAAGAATGGCTTCAGCGAACGGACGTAAAGTTTTAGCGAGAAGACGTGCTAAAGGGAGAAAAAGAGTTTCTGTTTCTTCAGCTCCAAGACCGAAGAAATAATGGATATTGAATTCATATATAAAGGTGTTGCTATTATTTAGTAACACCTTTTTTTTGAATATATTTGCGAGAGCAAAGAAAAAAAGTAAAATAGTAAACAAAGTTTGAACAAGGCAAGTTGATTCGCTTGCTCACTCGAACAAGAATACATCTAAACAATAGTACTAGCATGCCAAAAAACAACAACATTAAGTCGGTTTTACTCATAGGTTCTGGACCAATCATTATTGGTCAAGCTTGTGAATTTGATTATTCAGGGTCGCAATCTATTCGTTCTTTGAAAGAAGAAGGAATCGAAGTTACATTGATCAATTCGAATCCTGCAACGATTATGACAGATCCGTCATTAGCAGACAATGTATATCTGAAACCTTTGACAACCAATTCCATTCGTGAAATATTAGCAAAACATCCAAATATTGATTCTGTACTCCCGACCATGGGTGGACAAACGGCATTGAACCTTTGTATTGAAGCAGATGAAAAAGGAATTTGGGAAGACAACAATGTCAATATGATTGGGGTGGACATTGATGCTATCAACATTACAGAAGACAGAGAGCTCTTCAGAAAGTTGATGGGAGAAATAGGAGTAGGTATGGCTCCACAAGCAACTGCAACTTCTTTTTTAGAAGGGAAAAAAATAGCCCAAGAATTTGGGTTTCCATTGTGCATTCGTTCTTCCTTTACTTTGGGTGGAGCAGGAGCAGCAATTGTATACGAAGAGGAAGATTTTGATGAATTGTTGCGCAGAGGTTTGGAGATTTCTCCAATTCATGAGGTAATGATTGACAAGGCCATGATGGGCTGGAAAGAATACGAATTGGAGTTGTTGCGTGATAAGAATGACAATGTTGTGATTGTGTGTTCTATTGAGAACATGGATCCTATGGGAATTCACACGGGAGACTCTATTACTGTAGCGCCTGCCATGACTTTGAGTGACTCTACTTTCCAGAAAATGCGTGATATGGCCATTCATATGATGCGTTCTATTGGTGATTTTGAAGGAGGGTGTAACGTTCAATTTGCGGTTTCTCCAGATGAAAAAGAAGAGATCATTGCTATTGAAATCAATCCACGTGTATCCCGTTCTTCTGCTTTGGCATCAAAAGCGACAGGATACCCAATTGCAAAATTGGCTACAAAATTAGCCTTAGGATATCACTTGGATGAATTGAACAATCAAATTACAGGATTTACATCAGCCTTATTTGAACCGACGTTGGATTATGTTATTGTAAAAATCCCGAGATGGAACTTTGACAAGTTTGAAGGAGCAGATCGTACTTTAGGATTGCAAATGAAAGCTGTGGGTGAAGTAATGGGAATTGGACGTTCTTTCCAGGAGGCTTTGCACAAAGCTACACAATCGCTTGAAATCAAACGAAATGGTTTGGGAGCAGATGGCAAAGAAGAAACGCATTACGATACAATCATTTCTAAATTGACCAATGCTTCTTGGGATCGTGTGTTTACCATTTATGATGCAATCAAAGCAGGTATTTCTTTGAAGAAAATCTACGATATCACAAAAATTGACATGTGGTATTTGAAACAATACGAAGAGTTGTTTGCCTTAGAAAAAGAAATTTCTACCTACAAACTAGACACCTTGTCGAAAGATTTGCTTTTGGAAGCAAAACAAAAAGGATATGGAGATAGACAAATCGCTCATATGTTGGGTTGTTTGGAGTCAGAAGTATACAACAAACGTGAAGAGCTAAATATCAATCGTGTTTATAAGTTGGTGGATACTTGTGCGGCAGAATTTGAGGCACAGACGCCTTATTTCTACTCCACTTTTGAAAACACCATGACCCAAGAGAATGGAACTCCTTTTGCACACAATGAATCCATCGTTACCGACAAGAAAAAAGTAGTAGTGCTCGGTTCTGGACCAAATAGAATTGGACAAGGAATTGAGTTTGATTACTGTTGTGTACACGGGGTATTGGCAGCAAAAGAGGCTGGATACGAAACCATCATGATCAATTGTAATCCGGAAACGGTTTCTACTGATTTTGACACAGCAGACAAATTGTATTTTGAACCGGTATTCTGGGAGCATTTATACGATATCATTCGTCATGAAAAGCCAGAAGGTGTGATTGTTCAGCTCGGAGGTCAAACAGCTTTGAAACTCGCTGAAAAATTAGAAGCTTATGGCATTAAAATCATGGGAACTAGTTTTGAAGCCTTGGATTTGGCAGAAGACAGAGGTCGTTTCTCTGATATGTTGACTGAATTAGAAATCCCTTTTCCACAATTTGGAACGGCAACAAATGCTGATGAAGCGTTGGAAATTGCGGACAATTTAGATTTTCCAATTTTGGTGCGTCCTTCCTATGTATTAGGAGGTCAAGGAATGAAAATAGTGATCAACAAAGAAGAACTAGAAGAACATGTGGTAAGTTTGCTACGATCTATTCCAGGAAACAAATTGTTGTTGGATCATTATTTAGAAGGGGCTATTGAGGCAGAAGCTGATGCGATTTGTGATGCCGATGGAAATGTATACATCATAGGTATCATGGAGCATATCGAGCCATGTGGAGTGCATTCAGGAGATTCCAATGCAACGTTGCCTCCTTTCAACTTAGGGGAGTTTGTCATGGATCAAATCAAAGAGCACACGAAAAAAATTGCGGTAGCGCTCAAAACAGTAGGATTGATCAATATTCAATTTGCAATCAAAAATGATACGGTGTATATTATTGAAGCCAATCCTAGAGCTTCTCGTACCGTTCCTTTTATTGCAAAAGCATATGGGGAGCCTTATGTGAACTATGCAACCAAAGTAATGCTCGGTGAGAAAAAAGTAACAGACTTTGATTTTCAACCAAAACTTGAGGGATATGCAATCAAACAGCCTGTGTTCTCTTTCAATAAATTTCCGAATGTTGACAAAACATTAGGGCCTGAAATGAAATCTACGGGAGAGTCTATTTTATTTATTGACAGTCTGAAAGACGATGCCTTTTACGAATTGTATTCAAGAAGAAAAATGTATCTAAATAAATAGCACATAGAAAGCAGTAATAGGCTTTGTATTTAAAACGGCTTCCTGTGTAGGAAGCCGTTTTTTAGTTCATTAGTAGTTGGTACTTTACGAGTTTAAAGTCATTTCTCTACAGTAAAGTTTATTTTTTATACAGTTCGAAAAACAATTGGACGGCAATATCTTCAGCGATTTTATTTCGAACAATTTTAGGGATGTCGATTTTGTAATTTGCCGCAGTCAATGAAAAGTTGGCAGACAACACGTAATGCGTGTCTTTGTAGCGCATTGTTGCAGGTATCCGGATTTGTTTGGTTTCCCCATGAAATGTAAAGTCGCCCTCTAGGATTACTGCAACGGCCTCTTCGTTTGTGAATTTTTCCTTTGAAAAGTCGATGATCTTTCCCAAAAAAATCGTTTTTGGATACTGTTCGCTTTCGGCATAGCTCTCGTTAAAGTGCTCCTCCATCAATGCAATTTTGAAACGAAATCCTTGTACCAACGCTAAAACAGCTATCTTTCCCGTGTCGGTTTTTAAAACCGCCGTGACTTTGTTGTTTTTTGCCTTGATTTCTTCAAAAGAAGGAACCGAAGCCTCAAAAGCAACGAGTCCTGATTTGGTGATAAATTTCTCCTGACTAATAGCTTGCAGTGTCAATAATAAGGAAAGTGATAGTAGGAAGGATTTCATGATTTATTCCTCCAAATATCCATTTGCAATCCATTCTTTTATTTTATCAATGCTCGTTTGGCTAAATGGAGATCCGTTTTTTGGCATATTTCCACTTTCAATTCTTCCCAAAGCACTCCAAGTACCAGTAGCTTCGAATGCTGTTTTTATTTGTTCGTAATTTGTGAGCAATGGACTTTTTCCTCCGCCATGACAATTTGTGTTAGAGCAGCCTTCTGTAATCATGCGTTCAATTGTATTGCTATAGGTGACAGTTGGTGCTGGTTCGTTGTTGTCTATCGGTGTCATTTCGGTTACATCTGCCTCGGAGTCCGAGGAACAACTCGCAGTAAAGGTCAATAAAATTCCAATAAGTACTAATTTTTTATACATTGTATTTGATTTAGGGTGGTCTGTCTTCAAAAAAAATAGGAGACTCAAAAAAAACTTTCAGTTTTTTAAACAATAAAAATACATTTTTTTTTGTTAAAAAAGAATTTGATATTTTCGTAGTATGTGGAAAAAGTCTATTTCTTTGCTCTTGTTTCTGTTTTTTGTGGTTTTTGGAGTCGCAACTTACAAGTATGTTTATCAAAAACATCGCAACATAGAAGTCACTAAAGCCGATTTTAGAAGTCTTCCTGAAGAATTGTATTATGAATTTTTAAAGGATGGCAATGTGGCTACAAAGAAATACCTAAACAAAATAATTACGGTTACCGGAATAGTTTCAGAACAAGATTCTGAAAGCATTACTTTGAATGATAAAATTTTGTGTTATCTATCGATAAACATGAATAAGAAATGTAAGACAGTGATTACTATAAAGGGCAGATGTATTGGCTTTGATGAATTGTTAGAAGTGGTGAAGCTCGACGAATGTTCTTTGGTGAAAAAATAATTTAAAAATATACGACGATGAAACGTTTCTATCCCTGTTTGCTATTTCTTTTTATGTTTCTAACGACTTATGCCCAAGAAGAGTTGTTAGAAGAGCTTCAAAGTGAACTGAAAGAAGATACGACTGTAACTTCTATATTCAAAGGTTTGAAAATTGTGAATTTGGAGTCTACAAAATTAGCAGCCAAAGGCGATTTGTATTTTGTCATTGCCCATCGCTTTAGTTCCGTAAAAGGAGGCTTCAAAGAGTTGTATGGTTTGGATGGCGCGAAAATTCGATTTAGTTTTATGTACGGTGTTACGGATTGGCTGACAACAGGTTTGTCGCGAAGTTCGATGGACAAAACCTATGATGCGAGTGCTAAGCTGAAAATTCACGCCCAAGAAAAAAACGGATTTCCAGTTTCTATCGTGGCTTTTGGAGCGATGGCATACAAATCTGCAAATCCAGATTTTAGCTATGTCCGCTTCAAAGACAAGCATCGATTGAATTATTTGGCAGAATTATTGATCTCTAGGAAAATGAACGACGCACTTTCTTTGCAAATAACACCGATATATTGGCACGAGAATTTTACGCCTTTTGACAATCAGGAAAATAGTCAATATGCTCTTGGGGTCGGGGGGCGTTACAAATTATCAAAGCGATGGACATTGAATGTCGATTATGTAGCACATGCGAATAGAGCTGCTCAAAACACCTTTGTGAACCCACTTTCCATCGGTTTTGACATAGAAACTGGAGGCCATGTCTTTCAAGTACACTTTACCAATTCACAACAAATGAACGATGCAGGGTTTTTGAATGGAAATGGTGATTGGGCTACCGGAGATGTGTTTTTTGGATTCAATCTCTCAAGAGTTTTTTAGAAATTTAGTGTAATCTTGTATTTGGTATGAACTATATTTTATTTGATGGCTCTCAAAGAGTACATTTTTTACCGTTGACATTCACGCGTCCTGTGGCGCAATTGCGAATAGGAATTTCAACGATTCAAGAGAAATGGGAATATTATTTGGGCAGTACTTGCACAGTGTTGACAGCGGACTATTTGGAAGATAAATTTCCGATGGTGGAATTGGAACAAAATGTTTTTATAGAAGCCAGCTATTTGCCAAAACAAGCCGTTGTCGATCAAATTAAATCACTTTCCGAAAATGAAATGCTCGTTTGTAATAATGAAGTCGTTGCTTTTTTTGTAAATGCCTCTCAACAAGAAGTAGATTTTGACAACTACACCGCGATCAAATGCAAGGAAGAGCCGATTTATTTTTTTGATTTGCAAGATTTGTTACAGCAAAACAAGGTCGTTTTACAACATGATTTTACAAATTTTTCAAAAGACAGAACATCGCAGCAAATTAGTAAAACGAACAAAGTCATTTGTCCTGAAAATATTTTTGTAGAGGAAGGTGCGGTTGTCGAATGTTGTATCTTAAATGCGAGTGAAGGACCTATATATATTGGGAAAAATGCACTTGTGATGGAAGGATCCATGATACGAGGGGCTTTTTGTTTGGGCGAAAATGCTGTCGTTAAGATGGGGAGTAGAATTTATGGAGCTACCAGTGTTGGAAACAACAGTGTGGTAGGAGGCGAGTTGAAAAACTGCATTTTTATGGACAATTCTAACAAAGGGCATGAAGGCTATTTGGGAGACTCTATTGTAGGAGAGTGGTGTAATTTAGGAGCAAGCACAACAGGCTCCAATATAAAAAACAACTATTCAAAAGTAAAATTATGGAGCTATGAATCAGAAACCTACGAATATTCAAAAACCTTAAAGTTTGGGCAAGTCTTTGGAGACTATACAAGAACTGCCGTCAATACCAAACTAAATACAGGTACCCTTATCGGAGTGGGAGCCAATGTGTTTGAAGCAGGGTTTCCTGAAAAATTCATTCCTTCTTTTCGTTGGGGAGACAACAAAGAAACAAGGATGGCGGATTTTTTAAAAACCGTAAAAGAAATGAGAGCACTTAAAGGATTCGACTTTTCACCCCAAGAACAAGCGGTTTTAAAAGCAGTTTTTCGAGTGACACAAAAATACAGAGACTTGTAATTTGAAGGCCATTCTCTCAAAGAAAAACACAAAAAAAACCATCAATTCGATGGTTTTTTTTGTGGTTACTACTTATTCTATTCTGCAGGTTTTAGAACCTCTCCTTTGATTCGAAGAATTTTTTTAGCGTCTGAAGCATTTGATGTAAGTGTAATTGTTTTGGAAAAACGTCCCACTCTATTGGTAGCGTATTTTACCTTGATCTCACCCGTTTCTCCAGGCATAATAGGGGTGTCTTTGTCATAGGTAGGCACTGTACAGCCGCAACTTCCCTTGGCATTGGTAATGATCAAAGGTGATTTTCCACTGTTTGTGAATTTAAAAACACGGTTTCCGTCTGCGTTTTGTTCTATTTTACCGTAATCGATGACTTCTTCTTCAAATTGAAAGATCGGTGCATTGTCATCAAAGGTTTCAGCCGGCGCTGTCGTTTGAGCAGACACAAAAAGCGTTGCTACTAGAAAACTTAAAGTAAGAAATGTTTTTTTCATTTTTCGTTTATTTTAGAAAGCTAAAATAAGTTTTTTTCTAAAGAAACAAAATACAAAGATGTTAGTTTTTAGTTAAATCAAAATGGTTTCACAGGTTTCGCATTGTCCGTTTTGTCAAAATGAATTGTTAATAACGGCTTGCTTTAATCCTTGACATAATAAATTTGCTATGACTAGATATAGTTGTATTTTTGGCAATTCATATTTCAACACGGACGAGCCTCTCAGATGGCTCGGTTCTAATAAAAACTCAAACAGATCACCAAACGTACTCATCAATTATGATTCCGAATAAATACAACCCTCAGAATGTAGAAGACAAATGGTATAGCTATTGGATGGAGCATGGGTATTTTCACTCAACTCCAAACGAAAAAGAAGCCTATACGATAGTCATTCCTCCGCCCAACGTAACAGGCGTTTTGCACATGGGGCATATGTTGAACAACACCATTCAGGATGTTTTGATTCGTCGCGCACGATTGAAAGGGTACAATGCTTGTTGGGTGCCAGGAACAGATCATGCTTCAATTGCGACAGAAGCGAAAGTAGTTGCCAAACTGAAGTCAGAAGGAATTCAGAAAGAAGACTTGACGCGTGAGGAGTTTTTAAAGCACGCATGGGAATGGACGGATAAGCACGGTGGAATTATTCTAGAACAGTTGAAAAAGTTAGGTGCTTCCTGTGATTGGGAACGTACTGCTTTTACCATGGACGACGACTTAAGTGAGGCAGTGACCAAGGTGTTTGTAGATTTGTACAAAAAGGGATTGATTTATCGAGGGTATCGCATGGTGAATTGGGATCCCGAAGCAAAAACAACACTCTCTGACGAAGAAGTAGAATTTGTAGAAAAACAAGGAAACTTATATTATATCAAGTACCAAATAGAGGGAACTACTGAATTTATAACAGTCGCCACTACACGACCTGAAACATTGTTGGGTGATACCGCTATTTGTATCAATCCGAACGACGAAAGGTTTGCTCACTTAAAAGGCAAAAGAGTGATTGTACCCATCGCTAATAGAGCCATTCCAGTCATTGAAGATGACTATGTGGATGTGGAATTCGGAACAGGTTGCTTGAAAATTACACCTGCACACGATCAAAACGACAAAGCGATCGGCGAGAAGCACGCATTGGAAGTGATCGATATTTTGAACGATGACGGAAGTTTGAATTCCTTAGGTCTTCATTACGAAGGGAAAGATCGTTTTACAGTTCGAAAAGAAATTGCGAAAGAATTGGAAGAGATGGGAGCATTGGTTCAAACAGAACCACACCTTCACAAAGTGGGAGTGTCGGAAAGAACCAAAGCAGTTATTGAGCCTAAAATATCCGTCCAATGGTTTCTGAAAATGGAAGGTATTGTAAAGCCTGCCTTGGATGCAGTTTTGAAAGACGAAGAAATCAAGTTGTATCCAAAACATTACAACAATACGTACAGACATTGGTTGGAAAATATTCGCGATTGGAATATTTCTCGCCAATTATGGTGGGGACATCAAATACCAGCCTTTTTTTACGGAAGGGGGATGGAAGATTATGTAGTGGCGTCTACAAGAGAAGAGGCCTTGGCTTTGGCACAAGAAAAAACGCAAAATTCAAAACTGACGGTAGACGATTTGAAACAAGATCCAGATGCTTTGGATACTTGGTTTTCATCTTGGCTGTGGCCTATTTCATTGTTTGACGGGATTAAAAATCCAAACAATGAAGAATTCAACTATTACTATCCAACCAACGATTTGGTGACTGGACCCGATATTATTTTCTTTTGGGTAGCACGAATGGTTTTTGCAGGATACGAATTTACAGATGCCAAACCATTTGGAAATGTTTATTTTACAGGATTGGTTCGTGACAAGCAACGCAGAAAGATGTCAAAATCTTTAGGAAACTCGCCTGATCCAATTGAATTGATGCAAAAATATGGAGCGGATGGCGTGCGTACCGGATTGCTGTTAAGTGCAGCTGCTGGAAACGACCTATTGTTCGACGAAGAATTGTGTGCACAAGGAAGAAATTTTTCAAGCAAAATATGGAATGCTTTTCGTTTGATTGACGGATGGGAAGTTTCAGAGACCATTGCACAGCCAGAATCCTCTAAAACAGCGATCAAATGGTACACTGCAAAATTTCAAAAGGCATTGGTAGAAATTGAAAAATCATTTGAGCAATACAGAATCAGTGAGGCACTGATGACTATTTACAAGCTGATTTATGATGATTTTTCTTCATGGTTTTTGGAAATGATCAAACCTGCTTACCAACAGCCGGTTGACAGCCATACGCTGAAAGCAGCAATCAAGTGCTTGGAAGACAATCTAAAAATACTGCACCCTTTCATGCCTTTCCTGACAGAAGAAATTTGGCAACATATTGAAACAAGATCGCCAGAAGAGGCGTTGATTATAGCAACACATCCTGCCATTGTTCCTTTCGATGAAAAAATCATAGCAGATTTTGAATTTGCATCTGAGATTATTTCAGGAATTCGAAAAATACGAAAGGAAAAAAATATTTCTTTCAAAGAAATCATTGCCTTGTCTGTTTTGCAAAATGAAAGTGAAAGCACGGTGTTCAATGCTGTTATCACAAAACTAGGAAATACCTCTGAGATAACTACCGTGACAGAAGCAGTAGAAGGCGCTTTGAGCTTTCGTGTAAAGTCAAACGAATATTTTATACCTATTGCAGGTTCGATTGATGTCGTAGCAGAAAAAGCAAAACTCGAAGAAGAATTGAAATATACAGAAGGGTTTTTAAAATCTGTCCAAAAGAAGTTGAGCAACGAACGTTTTGTGAACAATGCACCTGAACAGGTTATTACGAACGAACGTAAAAAGGAAGCCGATGCTTTGGCCAAAATAGAAACATTGCAAGCGAGCATCAAAACACTCTAAAAAATAAAAAACTCGTTTGATCGATCGAATGGGTTTCAATAAGAATTATGGATTTCAAGACCTTTTCAGAAGCAATTCAAACGAGTATTGCAGCCGATGATTTTGTAAAGATTACATTGAGCAAACCCCTGCGCAAAAACGAGGGTTTGCGTAATATTTATGTGCGTTTGATTTTGGTAAAGGAGGCTTTGAAATTATCCTTTACCTATCATTACAAAACCAACGATCAGGTGAAGAATTACTCCTTGACCGAAGGAATTGCTATTTTGCAAGAACACCTGTTGTCTACTTTTAGAACAGCAGTCGTGTTTACATTGCGTGAAGATGTACAGGTTTTTGTTTCCAAAAAGAAGGCCATTTCTTACAAGAAAACAGCACCAAGCTTTTCAAGCAAACCGCCAATCACACATGACAAGCCCAAAGAAAAAAGAGCGGAATTGGGACAGTATTTGAATTATTTGGGGGTGACCGACAAAGAAAACAATGTCATTCCAAAAATGGCAGATAAATTTCGCCAAATCAATAAGTATTTGGAAATCATGGAAAACTTGATAGCCCATGCGAAGTTGCCCAAAAAAATCCAAATTGTGGACATGGGGTCTGGAAAAGGTTATTTGACGTTTGCTTTGTATGATTATTTGGTCGTCCAAAGAAAGATGGAAGTCACGGTAACGGGGATTGAATTGCGCAAAGAATTGGTAGACTATTGCAACGATGTAGCCGATAAATGCAACTTTGAAAATTTACAATTTAAATGCCAGCCGATTGAAGCTTATGAAAATAAAAAAATAGATATTCTTATTGCGCTGCACGCATGCGATACGGCTACGGACGATGCCATTTCAAAGGGAATCATTGCCAAGGCTGGATTGATTGTTTGTGCCCCTTGTTGTCACAAAGACATTCGCCAACAATTGAAAGGACAGGAGCAAGAAAGTCCGATACTAAAATATGGGATTTTTAAAGAGCGTCAATTTGAAATGGTGACGGATACGTTGAGAGCTTTGATTTTAGAAAAGAAAAATTACCAGACAAAAATTTTTGAGTTTGTTTCCAACGAACATACACGTAAAAATGTACTTTTGGTAGGTACAAAATCATCCAAAGAAAATGATCTCAAGCAATTGGATGCGAAGATTCAAAGTTTGAAAAATACTTTTGGGATCAAAAAGCATTATCTGGAAGGCAAGGTGAATTTTTAAGTGCACGAGGCCCTATTTTAGAAACATGCTTTTGTTTGTGGAGAAAAATTATGGAGAATAAGATAAAACAAAAAGTCATGACAACACAAATTGCAACTTTGGGAAATGGCTGTTTTTGGTGTACAGAAGCGGTTTTTAGCAAACTAAAAGGGGTTCGAAAAGTAATCCCTGGTTTCAGCGGTGGGCATATCAAAAACCCTGCTTACAGAGAAGTTATTACCGGTAGAACTGGGCATGCCGAGGTTTTGCATATTGAGTACGACGCGGCAGAAATTAGTTATGCCAAACTTTTGGAAGTGTTTTTTGCGACGCATGATCCAACGACGCTCAACAGACAAGGAAACGATGTTGGGACGCAGTACAGATCGGCTATTTTTCACCATGACAACGTTCAAAAGACCGTGGCAGAAAAAATAATGGCAGGATTGACTCAAGAAAAGATTTTTCAAAATGCCATTGTCACCGAGCTAGTTCCGTTTGACGTATGGTATCCCGCAGAAGATTACCATCACAATTATTTTGAATTGCACCCGCAGGAACCTTATTGTATGGTGGTCATTCAACCGAAATTACAGAAATTTCTAAAAAAATATCAAAAAGATCTCAAAACAGAATCTTGAAATTAGAAAAAACATTTTTCTAAGACTCTTTCGGAAATGATTTTTTTACGAATTTGGTCAAGATGACAATCGCAATACCATTAATTCTTCCCTCAATATGTTTCGCATTGTCGTGCGTCAAAGAAATGTTGCGAACTGCCGTTCCTCGTTTGGCTGTAAAATTCCCACCTCCTTTTACCTCTAAATCTTTGGTCAGTGTAACGGTGTCTCCGCTGGAAAGGAGTGCGCCATTGGCATCTTTATGGATGACTTTTTCGTCGTCATTCAAATGTTCTCCAGTAGCTGCAGCCCATTTTTCAGTGCTTTCTTCTAGATACATCATGTCCAGCAAATCTTGTGGCCAACCCTCATGTTTCAATCGGTGTAGCATGCGCCAAGCCACCACTTTTACCGAGTCATATTCGCTCCACATGCTGTCGTTGAGACAACGCCAATGGTTTGCGTTGGTCGTTTCTGGATTTTCAATTTGAGAACTACAAGTGTAACAAGCCAAGAGACTTTCGTCAATTCCTCCAATATTCACAGGTTTTACTTGATGAATAGCTGTGTTGTTGGCGGATCCACACAATTCACAGCGATGGCCGCTACGCGCTTCTAATTCAGATACAATGGACATACTTCATGCGATTGGTTTTTGCGAAATTACTATTTTGAAGAGTCAAATAAAACTTTTCAAAGCAACAAATTCTAAAATTAAGATTATATTGTAGCACCATATATTTTGGAAAAACAAAATAACTCAAACAAATACCAAATGAAACAAATACACACACTAGTTGTATTGGCATTGGGAGTGTTGCTATGCTCTTGTGCTGATAAAAAAAAGAAGTCTGCAGTTGCAGAAGAAAAGGCGATTGAAATACACACGGAGAGCGATTGGAAAATGGTTTGGTCAGACGAGTTCAATACGGATACAATCGATACATTGAATTGGAATTTTCAAGTAGAAGAAGCTGGTCGCTTCAATGAAGAATGGCAGCGGTATACCAACAGTACAGAGAATGCATACATTGAAAACGAACAGTTGGTCATACGAGCGATGCACGGAAGCGGTACACATGGGATGGATCAATACACGTCTGCGAGATTGCATACGGCAAACAAGCAGTCTTGGAAATATGGAAAAATAGCGGCACGAATCAAGTTGCCAACTGGGAAAGGAATATGGCCAGCTTTTTGGATGTTGGGGAATAATATTGATGAAAATGGAGGAGATACTCCTTGGCCACAGTCTGGAGAAGTTGATATTTTGGAATTGTACGGGTCTAAGGATCCTTCTGTCGTAGAAGCAAACATTCATTATGCAAACGAAGAAAACAAGCATGCGATGATGGGTGCAGTGTCATATCAATTGGAAACAGGAGATTTTTCAGAGGATTTTCATATTTTTGAACTGGAGTGGAATGAGGAAAGCTTTGTTTGGTCCGTGGATGGAAAAAACTACGCTTCTGTTGCGATTACGTCTGAAGAAATGTCGGAATTTCACAAAGAATTTTTTCTATTGTTGAATATAGCTGTTGGTGGTTCCCATGCTGGACGTCCTGATGAAAGCACCCCCTTTCCTCAATACATGTTTGTCGATTGGATCCGAGTCTATCAAAAATAATACAAAAGAAACCGAATCATTTGATTCGGTTTTTTTGTGGGCTTCTATAGGATTAAAATATTTTTTCAAACACCCATGCAGGTCCGATCAATAAAAATTGAAGATCTTCCAAAAAAGATGGTTTCCTTCCTTCAATTTTATGGCCGTAAAATTGCCCAATCCAAGCAACAACAAACAAGGCAATAGAAACGTGGAAATTGTTCGCAAAAGAGTCGATCCATTGATTTAAAGCCATGCAAAGAGCAGTAAACAAAAACATGCGTATAAAAATTTTCAAACTCAACTGAAGGTAAAATAGGAGGACTATAAGAGCTACGATAGCCGCCCAATTTTCAAGAATAGGCAATTTAAGTTGCCATGTTTTTTCTATAATTTGGGTAGGAATTTCTAGCAACAAACCAATGATGGAATAATAAATAACGGGCACGCACACAAAGTGAATTTTTTTATTCAGTTTGTTTTGGTGGCTTACCGCATATAATGCGAACCATTGGGCAGGTGTTTTCATAAAAAATCAAATGAGCGTTTAAATTACAAAATATTCAACACTTTGTAGACTTCTTTTTTTTTCTTGGCATAAGAATTGACTTATAGGACATGTAAATGCCAGTCATATAGAGCCAACACCTTTGATTATAAGTGGTTTGAGGAAAAAATCCTTCTAAGTTGGAACGAACGCAATTAATTAAAATGCCAAGTTGGCAGTAAAATATACCTATGAGCAATTCAAAAATAATAAAAATAGACAGTTTGTCGCTTCAAAATATGTTGGATGAAGATTCAGAATTGATTCCCTTATTGACCGCGGAAGACGAAGAAGAAATCAATGAGGAAGAAATTCCGGAAGTTTTGCCGATACTCCCTCTAAAAAATACCGTGTTGTTTCCCGGAGTAGTCATCCCAATCACGGCAGGCAGAGACCAGTCTATACAATTGATCAAAGACGTGAACAAAGGTGACAAGGTACTTGGTGTTGTTTCTCAAATAGATGCGTCTGTAGAAATGCCTACTGCAGAAGACATTCACAAAACGGGAGTTGTCGCACAGATCCTTCGCGTTTTAAAAATGCCTGACGGGAATACGACGGTTATTATACAAGGTAGAAAGCGTTTTCAAATCAAAGAAGTGATCCAAGAGCAGCCGTATCTCAAAGCGACGACACAAGACTTTTTGGAAGAAAGTGTTGCAGATGTTACTGAGGAATTCAAAGAAATCATGGCATCGGTTACGGAATCGGCCTTGGAAGTGATCAAAGAAAATCCGAGCATGCCTTCCGAAGCCGCTTTTGCTATTAAAAATATTCAAAGTCAATCTTTCTTGGTCAATTTTATTTCTTCCAATATGAATTTAAGTGTTCGCAAGAAACAAAGATTGTTGGAGAAAAATAGTTTGAAAGAGCGGGCAATGTTGACATTGAAGGAGCTGAATAAGGAACTGCAACGATTGGCTTTGCGCAATGATATTCAGTCTAAAACAAGGGTGGATATGGACCAGCAGCAACGTGAGTACTATCTAAATCAGCAATTGAAAACCATTCAAGAAGAATTGGGAATCGCTTCCCATGATGAGGAATTGAATGCTTTGAAAATAAAAGCAAAAAAGAAACAATGGGGCAAAGAAGTACAAGAAAGATTCGACAAAGAAGTTGGTCGTTTGCAACGCATGAACCCTCAAATGCCAGACTATGCGGTTCAAAGGAATTACTTGGAATTGTTGTTGGATTTGCCGTGGAATGAGTTTTCTGAGGACAAGTTTGATTTGAAACGCGCTCAAAAAATATTAGACAGAGAGCATTTTGGTTTGGAAAAAGTAAAGCAACGAATCATTGAGCATTTGGCTGTTTTAAAATTAAAAGGAGACATGAAATCGCCAATCATTTGTTTGTACGGCCCTCCTGGTGTCGGAAAAACATCGCTCGGAAAATCTGTTGCAGAGGCATTGGGAAGAAAATATGTACGCATGTCTTTGGGAGGTTTGCGCGATGAATCTGAAATAAGAGGACATCGAAAAACTTATATTGGCGCCATGCCAGGCCGACTGATTCAAAACATGAAAAAAGTCAAAACTTCCAATCCAGTTTTTGTTTTGGATGAAATTGATAAACTGGCTGCTAGTCATGGAGGAGATCCTTCTGCGGCGATGCTTGAAGTTTTGGATCCAGAACAGAACACAGAGTTCTACGACAATTATTTAGAAGTAGGATACGACCTTTCCAAAGTGTTGTTCATTGCAACGGCAAACAATATTGGAGAAGTGCCTTGGGCTTTGCGTGACCGCATGGAGTTGATCAACGTATCGGGTTATACTGTCGAAGAAAAAGTGGAAATCGCAAAAAAACATTTGCTACCGAAACAATTGGGAGAACACGGTTTGACCAAAGAGCATTTGAAAGTGCCGAAAGCGCAGTTGGAAAAAATTGTAACAGGGTATACTAGAGAATCTGGGGTGCGTGGTTTGGAAAAACAAATAGCCAAGGTAGTGCGTTATGCTGCCAAGTCTATAGCTATGGAAGACACGTACAATACAAAATTGACGAACGAAGATATTGTCGAGATTTTGGGAGCTTCTCGATTGGAAAGAAACAAATACGAAAACAACCGTGTTGCAGGAGTCGTGACAGGTTTGGCATGGACAAGCGTCGGAGGAGATATTTTGTTCATCGAATCGATTCTTTCCAAAGGAAAAGGAGCACTATCGATTACAGGAAACCTTGGAAAAGTAATGAAAGAATCTGCTACCATTGCCTTGGAGTACATCAAAGCGAATAGTGATGCTTTTGGAATTGATCAGAAGGTTTTAGAAGATTATAAAATTCACATTCATGTGCCCGAAGGCGCAACACCAAAAGACGGGCCAAGTGCAGGTATTACCATGTTGACTTCTCTGGTTTCTGTTTTGACGCAAAGAAAAGTAAAAGCAAACTTGGCAATGACTGGCGAAATTACTTTGAGAGGAAAAGTTTTGCCTGTGGGCGGGATCAAAGAAAAAATATTGGCAGCCAAACGAGCAAATATCAAAGAAATCATCTTGTGTATTGAAAACAAACGCGATATTGACGAGATCAAAGATTCCTATTTGAAAGGATTGAAATTTCATTATGTGAGCGATATGAGTGAGGTAATTGCCTTGGCATTGACCCAACAAAAAGTAAAGAATGCCAAGAAATTAAAGTAACTGCTACGAATATTCGGACAAATTTGCTGTCTGAACGAAATAAAAGCTTTACAAACAACATGTTTGTAAAGCTTTTTCTTTTTTAAAAGAATTGCAAGTCTCTGTTTTTGTCGGATATACCAAATTACGAAGCGATTGTTTCAAACAAACGGACGACTATTGAAATAGCTGTTGTTGTCACGTCTCATTGATTCGAAAGCGATACCTTTAAGGTCGCTGTAACAACCTTACAAGCAAGCGGAAAAAGAACCCACTACCCAAAACAAAGAAAGCCGAAAAAGGCTCGTTTTGTTTTTTCTTAAAAACGCTCAGAAGAATATTAATTTTTAGATAAATGTATATGATTAAAAAGTATAAAGTATTCATTAGCCATTCTTGGCAATATTCAGATGCCTATGAGAAACTATGTAAAATGTTGGATGGGAAATCTTATTTCATTTACAATAATCATTCAGTTCCCAAAGAAGATCCTGTCCATACTAATGGAACTGACAAGGAACTTAAGATTGCAATTACAAATAGAATGTCGGCCTGTCATATTGTGCTAATAATGGCAGGAAAATATTCATCATATAGCAAATGGATTAAAAAAGAAATTGATATTGCTAAAAATGACTTTACCAATTCTAAACCAATTATTGGAATAAAACCTTGGGCAGTTTCTCAAGTGTCAACTATTGTTTCTGAGAATGCAGATATTATGGTTGGGTGGAATGCGGATAAAATTGTTCAAGCAATTAGAGAATATGCAATACAATGAGTCTATCTAATTTCAAAAGTATTGAATACCCCGAAACTCAAGAACAAGAACATATCCTCGAACAATACAAGCTGTATATTCAATCCGCTGAAAAAGTTTCAGATCGACGGCACAATGTTAACAAGTTCTATTCATCATTGGCCACTTCGATTGCAGGGGTTATTGGATATGTCAAAACAAACAATTTAAAAAACGACCAGTATCTAATATTGGTTTTGTCAATCAGTGCAATTTTAGCCTGTATTTATTGGTTAAATTTGTTAGAGAACTATCGAAAATTAAATCTAGCAAAATTTAATGTTATACATGAAATTGAAAATTTACTTCCACTGAGATTGTTTGATTTTGAATGGGAGAAACTTGGTCGAGCTAAAGATAAGATGCTTTATAAAAAAATGAGCAGCATTGAAAAAGGGATACCTATTATTTTTGTAGCCTTATTCTTGTTTATGATAATAGCTGAAGTTTTAGAATTATGTTGTAAATGTTAATAGGCACAACATTAGACATTAAAGAATAAGCTCTTTTCCAACTACACTGCGAATCAAACCGTTATTTTATATTTATAGCCAAAGCTATTACAAAAGAAGAAATTCAATACAAGAGATTTGGCCTTCCGTCTTAAAAATAGATAAAAAAAACAAAACGTAAAAAAATACTCAAACGAATCTTTTACATTGAATTCGTTTTGAGTAAATTCGTGTTCTTATGCGCATACAGTTTTTGACCTATTTTTCTTCCCTGTTTTTTTTGTCTGGCTATGGACAAGAGCAACATGCGTGGGTGTATTTTGCCGACAAGCCCAATGCTCCCAGCTATTTGGAAGCACCATTAACGATGCTTACCCAAAAATCTTTGGACAGAAGAGCTGCGCAATCCATTGCCCTCGATCTACAAGATGTTCCGCTAGAGGCGGGCTATGTGTCAAGTGTTGCGAGTAGTGCGGGCATTGCAGTAAAAGCAAAGTCAAAATGGCTCAATGCCTTGCATGTATTCGGTACAAAAGAAAACATCGATGCGTTGTTGAGTCTCGAAGGAGTGGTTTCCGTTGATTATGCAAACCAAACATTGAACAAAGGCGGTAAAAAAAGAAGCAAGCATCCTAAAAATAAGTGGGTATTTTCATCGGAAGAAAGCAATTTGGCTTATGGATTGGCAAGCAATCAAATAGAAATGTTGAAGGGTGATTTTTTACACGATTTAGGTTATACAGGTCAAGGAATGACCATTGCCTTGATGGATGCTGGCTACAAAGGCGTGGAAACTTTTGATGCTTTTTCGAATTTGAGCGATGCCAACATGGAAAACGGGGAGATTTTGGGAGGGTATGATTACGTTCATCGAGATGCTGACTTTTATGGAGATACGGGCAACACTCACGGATTGTCCGTTTTGTCTACCATGGCAGCCTTTGTTGATACAGAATTTATTGGAACCGCTCCAGATGCGCACTTTTATTTGTTTGTAACAGAAGATCCCTTGACGGAAACTCCCTTGGAAGAAAGTCTTTGGGTAGAAGCTGCAGAGCGCGCAGACAGCTTGGGGGTAGATGTGATCAATACTTCCTTAGGGTATTCTACTTTCGATGAAAGCACCTATGATTATACCTATGCAGATATGAACGGAGCCACCACCTTCATTACGCGTGGCGCAGAAATTGCAGCCTCCAAAGGGATGGTGGTTGTAAATTCAGCAGGAAATTCAGGAAACGATCCATGGCATTACATCACGGCTCCTGCAGATGCTCCTTCGGTGTTAACTGTAGGGGCTGTAGATCCGAATGAGGAAACTGCATTTTTTAGTTCCTACGGACCTACGGCAGACAATCGAATAAAACCAGAGGTTTTGGCACAAGGACAATCGGTATACGTTGTCAATGGCGCGGGCAATACCGCACTTTCAAACGGTACCTCCTTTTCTTCGCCAATCATCGCAGGTTTGGTTGCCTGCTTGTGGCAATCCATGCCCGAAAAATCTGCTACTGAAATACGAGGCTTGATTCAAAACTCTGCCGATTTGTATTTCGCTCCAGAAAACCAAAGAGGGTATGGTATTCCTGATTTTCAAGCGATACACATCTCTCTAAAAAGTCCAGAGTTTTTGTGTGAAATTCCCAGCTTAACAACCAATCTTGTTGGTCTTGATTTGAAGGCGGTTTTGCCAGAAAGAGATGCCAATGCACTCGTACTTGTATGTGATATGCGTGGTCGCATATTACTCAAACAAAAACTAAGTCGTCGAGAAAACACGATAGATGTTTCGGGATTGACCGCAGGTTTGTATCTTGCAAGCGTATCGTATGAGCAAAATCAACACGTCTTTCGATTTGTTAAAAAATAGCGTTTCCAAAATGTTTTCAAATTCAATTACAAAATTATTCAATACAGAATACCCGATTGTACAGGGTGGGATGGTATGGGTCAGTGGCTATAAATTGGCAGCTGCGGTCAGCAATGCAGGAGGTTTGGGATTGATTGGTTCTGGATCTATGTATCCAGATATGCTAAGAGAGCACATTCAAAAATGCAAAAAAGCAACGCGCAAACCCTTTGGAGTCAACATTCCAATGCTGTATCCTAATATGAAAGAAATCATTCAGATCATCATTGAAGAAGGTGTGAAAATTGTATTTACATCGGCAGGAAATCCAGCATTGTGGACTTCTTATTTGAAAGAAAATGGGATTACAGTCGTGCATGTGGTCAGTAGCTTGAAATTTGCATTGAAAGCTCAAGAAGCCGGGGTTGATGCGGTGGTCGCCGAAGGATTTGAAGCAGGAGGTCACAACGGAAGAGAAGAAACAACGACTTTGACCTTAATTCCAATGGTGAAAGAAAAATTAAAAATCCCTTTGATTGCAGCAGGTGGAATTTCTTCAGGGAAAGCCATGCTTGCCATGTTTGCCCTCGGAGCAGAAGGAGTTCAGGTGGGGAGTCGCTTTGCAGTTAGTAAAGAGTCTTCGGCTCATATCGATTTTAAAAAGAAGGTCATCGAGCTAAAAGAAGGGGAAACAATGTTGGATTTGAAAGAAATTGCACCTGTAAGAATGGTTAAAAATGAATTGTATGAGGCCATAGTTTCATTGAGAAAGGAGCACAAAAATGCGGAAGATCTGAAATCTTTCTTAGGTAAAAGACGCTTAAAGAAAGGCATGTTTGAGGGAGATTTGAAAAATGGAATGCTCGAAATTGGACAAGTCTCAGGGTTTCTCCACAAAATAGAAAGTGCCGAAGCGATTGTAAAAGACATGGTTCGCGAGTTTATAGAAACCAAGCAATCCTTGTAGTTTTTTTTTGAAAAATATGGAACGTTAAAACTTCAGACTTTTTTTGGATCTATGGAAGGACTTCTCGATTCCTGGAGAGAGCGTTTCTGTGTAATATTCCCCCGTGTACAGTTCTATTTCTTTGATCAGTTCAGGGTAGTTTTTCGTTATTTTACAAAGGGTTTGAAAAGCGGTGATCCGTGTGGAAGGTATTTTGTGTATGTCTGTCCACAAACAGATGCAATGTTGAAATAGTTTTCCTTCTTGTACTTCATTTAAATCCATAGCATCTATAACAATCAACAATTGTCGTTGGTGTCCATCTTTTTTTTGAGGAATGGCAGCGATTATTTTTTCTAGGTGTGGACTGACTTTTGCGTCATTCTTTTTCATCAAATGAGAAACGAGCCATGCGGCTTTCCATGCAGCGGGATTGTCTTTTTGTAAGCCGTACAGCAATAAGTCTTCCAAATTTAGTTGTGTTGCGAGTGCTAACAATTCCTTTTTATTTCTCGTTTGTGAAAATATTATTGGTATGGAAAAGCTTTGGTTTGTCATTACATAGGAGCTAGAAAGGGGGTGCGTGTTTGAGGGCTATTTGTAAAATAAACAATAAAAATGGATAAATTATTTTTTTGGAGTACGAACAATCGTAAAAAAAGCTGTGGCACCGGTTGCGAGAAACCAATCGTTTTGAAGCAATTGCTTTCCATTTTCGTCAAATATCATGAATCCTGCTGTATTGGGCGAGTACAAGCCTTCATTTCGTGCTAAAAATTCAATCCTGTTGACTCCAGGACGCAATGAAAGTGTGAACTTTTGATACCTTCTTGTAAGTTCTATTTGACGAATGACAGTATTGTTGTTTTGGTTGACTTGCACGATATCACCATCTTCAGCACCAAAATCCCGGCAAACAATGGTAATTGTTTCTGTACGATTCTCAAGTACACCTAAATTTTTGTCTATGATCGCATATTTCTTTTTGCTTCCCCAAGCTTCCGCGTTGTATCGTTTTTCAAAGAGCTGCTGCGGAGTAAGCACATTGTTTTCTTTCAAATCACGCAATTCTTTTTCCTGGATTTTTTTTTCAATCTCACGTGCCAAGGATTTTTCAAAAACTTGTTCATCGCGGTATGGATCTATAAAATCTATTTTTTTTGTACCACTTGAATTGCCGGCAGGAGCGTAGATGTCTGAAAAAGAATCGCTTTTTTTGATATTGTCAATTTGTCCAGAAATAGTCTCTGAGCATCCAATCAAAATAAGCACACAGAAAATTTTTAAATAACAGCTTTTCATCGCAAACAAAAATAAAGCATCGCACGGAAAATGCTGTTAATAAAATTAAAATTGTTTGAAAATACAATTGTGATGGGGTCAAGGAGTTTTTGGAAAGGGGTTGAAGTTGGAGGAGTTTCCCTTGGTACAATGCGATTTTACTTCTTCAAATCAGTAGATCTGAAAATAAATTTTAGTTTGACTAATAGTTTATTTAAAAGTGTTTAAAACACTTGAAAACAGTGTTTTAAGTTTTTAGTAAATCTATTTTTATTGAGTTCAAGCATGAGAAGTAAAGCATTTTTACGAGGTTGTTTTCGTTTGTAAAAACGCTTTGTAAGTTGTGTGAATTTTTCCGAAAAGCATTTGATTGTACGCTTTATAGAATCGTTTTTTAATACTATTTTTGAGACTCAATGATATTTATGAATTTTGAGACAAATACTTTTTTAGAAATAGGGAGCGTTGTATGCAGCGTTCTTTTTTTGTTTTTTTTAATCAAAGAAAATAAAAATTGCTGGTTTTATGGAATTGGAGCCTCTTTGCTGAGTATTTTTTTATTCTATCGCATTCATTTGTATTCGGAGTCTATTTTGTATGTTTATTATGTATTTATTGGGTTTTACGGCTACTTTTTGTGGAACAAGAATGAAAAAGACAATCATACGTTGAAAATCAGTCAGCCTGGGCTTTCGAGTCATTTGCTTTTGTTTTTTATCGGTGTATTCTCGGGAAGTTTATTGGGGTATGTGTTTGAAAATTATACAGATGCAGAGAATGCCTACTTGGACGCCTTTACCACTGTGTTTAGCTTTATTGCAAGTTACCTTGAAGCGCGCAAGGTTTTGACGACATGGATTTTATGGATCATTTTAAATGGTGTCACAATTTATCTATATTCGCAAAAAGAATTGGATTGGTATGCAGGGCTCACCGTTATTTACACGGTCTTTTCTTTTGTAGGCTATTTTAAATGGAGGAAAATATACCTCAGTTATTCCTTGATAGAAGAGAAATAGGAATTGAATAGTTGCGTACACTGAATTAAAATCAAAACTCAGAATGAAAGTTTGTATTGCTGAAAAACCAAGTGTGGCTCGTGAAATTGCATCTATTTTAGGAGCGAATCAAAGACATGATGGTTATTTTGAAGGCAATGGGTACCAAATTACTTGGACTTTTGGGCATTTATGCACCCTGTACACTCCCGACGATTACAAGCCGCATTGGAAACGATGGGACTTGAATACCTTGCCGATGCTTCCGGAAAAATTTGACACCAAGTTGGTGGGAAATTCAGGAGTTCAAAAGCAATTCAACACCATTAAAAAATTATTTGACCAAGCGAGCCTCGTGATCAACTGCGGCGATGCTGGCCAGGAAGGGGAGTTGATACAACGTTGGGTCATCAAGCAAGCAAACTATACAGGAAAGGTGTCTCGTTTGTGGATTTCTTCCTTGACTTCGGAAGCAATAAAAGAAGGGTTTGAAAACTTGAAAAATTCTGAAGATTACGACAATTTGTATTACGCAGGAAGCTCAAGAGCTATCGGCGATTGGTTGTTAGGAATGAACGCAACCCGATTGTATACTTTGCGTTATGGAGCAGCCAAGCAAGTATTGTCAGTCGGTCGTGTACAGACACCTACACTTGCCATGTTGGTCAAGAGACACAAGGAGATTCTTCATTTCAAATCGGCTCCCTATTGGGAGATTCAAACGCTGTACCGCGCTACGGTTTTCAACAACGAACAAGGGCGCTTTTTAAAAAAAGAAGACGGAGAAGCTTCCATGAATCAAATCAAAGAAAAAGCATTTGAAATTGTTTCTGTAACCAAAAAAAAGGGGAGAGAATATGCACCAAAATTATTCGATCTGACAGGTTTACAGGTCTATTGCAATACAAAATTTGGCTACACTGCAGAACAAACACTGAAAATCGTTCAGAAATTATACGAACAAAAACTCGTCACTTATCCTAGAGTTGACACCACATTTCTACCGGAAGATTTGTTTCCGAAAGTGCCAGGAATTCTAGCAAAACTTACGGCATATGCTTCTTTGACACAAGTCTTGAAAGGGGGTGGGAAATTGAAAAAAGAGAAACGTGTCTTTGACAATAAAAAAGTAACCGATCACCACGCTATTATTCCGACAGGTGAGCAGGCCCAATTGTCGGAATACGATCAAAACGTCTACGACATCATAACACGTCGCTTTATTGCGGTGTTTTATCCAGTCTGTCAGGTTTCTAATACAGTTGTTGTGGGTCGAGTCGCCGACGTTCGCTTTAAGACCTCTGGAAAGGAGATTTTAGAAGAAGGTTGGCGAGCTGTATTTTTCAAAGCAAAAGAAAACACCAACTCTGGCGAAGAAAAAACACTGCCTTCCTTTGAAGAAGGAGAAAATGGTCCACACGAGCCTTCTTTTTTAGAAAAAGCAACAAAGCCTCCTAAAAATTATACAGAAGCGACTTTGCTCAGAGCTATGGAAACCGCAGGGAAGCAAGTTGAGGACGACGAATTGCGTGATTTGATGAAAGCCAATGGTATTGGAAGACCCTCTACGAGAGCCAATATTATTGAAACCTTGTTTCGTAGAAAATATGTCGAACGAAACAAAAAACAAATTTTGCCGACTCCGATGGGCGTCCGTTTGATAGAAACCATTCAAAACAAATTGTTGAAATCAGCAGAACTCACAGGGCAGTGGGAAAAACAGTTGAAAGAGATCGAAGAAGGAACTTACAGTGCTTCTTCTTTTATTCGAAACATGAAAAAAATGGTGGACGATTTGGTGGTAGAAGTGCGACTGGAAAAAAACATCAAACGTTTTACTAAAGAGATAGAAATCACAAAAAAACCTGTTGCGAAGAAAAAAGCATCAGCTTTAGAGGGCTTGAAATGTCCCAAATGTGGAGCCGGAACTCTCTTAAAAGGAAAGAGTGCTTATGGCTGTTCTAGCTACAAAGAAGGTTGTGATTTTCGTTTGCCTTTTGAGTTCATGGACAAAAAAATATCTGTGAATCAATTCAAGAGATTGCTTGCCAAGGGGAGTACGGTGGTGTTGAAAGGATTTAAAAAAGAGAAAGAGAAAGTCAGTGGCTCCCTTATTTTTACAGAGAATTTTGACTTGGCATTAGAAATTTCTGAAAAAAAGCAGTCGGATAAAATGCAGTGTCCGAAATGCAAAAAAGGTACCGTCGTCAAAGGAAATGCAGCCTATGGTTGCTCAGAATACAAGGCAGGTTGCGATTTCAGATACGATTTTGGAGTCCTACGTCAAAAAGCAGGAAACAATAGTTTGACCAAAGAACTTGTTGAAAAACTACTCAAAGAATAGCAAGAATCCATATCCCTTTATTTTAAAAAAAATGGTGCAAAAAATTCTCATCATCGGTTATGTTTGGCCTGAGCCCAATTCCTCAGCAGCAGGAAGTCGTATGATGCAATTGATTTCCGTTTTCTTGTCTCAAGGTTGGGAAGTCGTTTTTGCCAGTCCCGCGCAAGAATCGGCTCATAGGTATCCGTTGGAAGCTTTAGGAGTGCAGGTTCATTCCATCGAATTGAATAACGATAGTTTTGATACGTACGTCAAAGAGTTGGCGCCAACAATGGTGTTGTTTGACCGATTTATGATGGAGGAACAATTTGGTTGGAGGGTGTCTCAAAATTGTCCAGATGCTTTGCGCATACTCGATACCGAAGATTTACATTGCCTTAGAAAAGCGAGAGAAAAATCCGTCAAAGAAGGTAAAAAATTTAAAACTTCGGATTTGAATTCGACTGTGGCGGTGCGTGAAATTGCAAGTATGTACCGTTGTGATCTGTCACTTCTTATTTCTGGCTACGAAATGACATTGTTAACAGATCATTTCAAGGTTCCTCAAACTATTTTGGCATACGTTCCTTTTCTTGCGAATGAAATTTCAGCGGAAACGATGGAACGCACTCCAACATTTCCAGAACGAAAGCACTTTGTAACCGTCGGCAGCTTTTTACATGCACCCAATTGGGATTGTGTGCGCTACCTGAAAGAGGAAATCTGGCCAGAATTGCGTAGGAAAAACCCAACAGCAGAAATGCATGTTTACGGTTCGTATCCCACTCAAAAAGTATTTCAACTCCACAATCCTAAAGAACGTTTTCTGGTGAAAGGTTGGGCAAAAGATGCACAAGAAGTGGTGAAAAATGCACGAGTTTGTTTGGCACCCTTGCGTTTTGGAGCAGGAATGAAAGGGAAATTATTAGAGGCTATGATTTGCGGAACCCCCAGTGTAACTACTGAAATAGGGGCAGAAGCAATGCACGCTGATCTTTCATGGAATGGTTTTATTGAAAACAAAAGTGAAAATTTTGTAAAGGCCGCTACCCAACTTTACAACGAAGAGAAGACCTGGCTTTTAGCTCAAGAAAATGGAATTGCAATTGTCAATACGGTGTATGCAAAGAAAAACATAGCTCCCAAATTGGTTCAGACAATAGAAAATATTCAAAGAAACCTCCAAGCACACAGAATTCAAAACTTTACAGGAAGTATGTTGCTGCATCACTCGATGAAGAGCACAGAATTCATGTCTCGTTGGATTGTAGAAAAAAACAAAAATGCCAACGCAAAATAGCGCTGTGAAATCTCTCCTAAAAAGCTTATTCCGTAACTATTTTTACGACCCAAAGAATGAGATACAAACCAATACCCGTACCCAGGAATAGCGCTGCTAAAATAAAAAGCAAGCGAACTTGTTTTTCTGTCAAACCTATTTTGTCACCAAGCCAGCCCGAAACTCCTAAAACCATTTTTTTTATTTTTTTTGAAATCAATTGAAAGTTACTGAAATTTCAAAGATTACGGTGAATTGTTGCCAAATAACTGTTGAAAAAAAACTTTTAACGGGGTTTAAAAGTTTTTTATTCGTGGTGGTAAGGTTCGTTTTTTAAAATAGTAAAAGCTCTATAGACTTGTTCTGTAAAAAATAGACGGATCATTTGATGCGAAAAAGTCATTTTAGATAAAGACACTTTTCCTTGAGCTCTCTTATATACCTCCTCTGAAAAACCATAAGGACCTCCAATGACAAAAACCAACTGTTTGATGCCAGAATTCATTTTTTTTTGAAGAAAATTCGAAAATTCTATAGATCGAAAATCTTTCCCTTTTTCGTCCAACACAATCAATTGGTCTCCTGTCTGTAACTTACTCAATAGCAAAGAACCTTCTTTTTCTTTTTGTTGCTTTTGAGAAAGGTTTTTAACATTTTTAATATCCGGAATAATGGTGAGTTCAAACCTGACATAATGTTTCAAGCGTTCTGCGTACACCGTTGTCAAAGTTTGCAAGCTTTTGTCATCTGTTTTGCCAATGGCAAGGAGTCTAATTTTCATGTCTGCAAAGATAATTTTTTTTAGAAATGAAAAACATCTTGCAGACCGATGATGGAAATAGAAAAGAATGATTTTAAAAACTAAAGATAAAAAGGTATTTTTGGTCACTTAAAATAGGTTTTATGATCAGTGATTTACAGTTTGAAAATGAATTGAACGGAATTATAGCAAACGCCATTCGTGAAGACGTAGGAGATGGAGACCATAGTTCTTTGGCGTGTATTCCAAAAGGGGTGCAAGGAAAAGCACAATTACTAGTGAAAGACAAAGGAATCATTGCAGGTGTTGTCTTTGCTGAAAAAATATTCAACTATGTAGATCCAACACTAAAAGTTTCTATTGTAAAGAAAGATGGTGCTCCCGTAATGTATGGCGATATTGTTTTGACCGTTGAAGGAAGTTCTCATTCGATTCTTAAATCCGAGCGATTGGTTTTAAATGCCATGCAGCGTATGAGTGCCATTGCTACAAAAACAAATTATTTTACGCAATTGTTGGAAGGAACAAAAACAAAAATACTGGATACTCGAAAAACCACTCCGGGAATTCGTGCCATTGAAAAATGGGCGGTCAAAATTGGCGGAGGAGTGAACCATCGATTTGCTTTGTACGACATGATTATGTTGAAAGACAACCATATTGATTTTGCTGGAGGAATTTCTCAAGCCATTGCTTTGACGAAAAAGTATTTAAAAGCCACCGAGAAAGATTTGAAAATCATCATTGAGGCCCGAAATCTTGAGGAAATTAGAGAGATTTTATGTTCTGATGGAATACACAGAATTTTGATAGATAATTTTAGTTTTGAAGACACGCGAAAAGCAGTTGCGATGATCAATGGGAAATGTCAAACAGAATCTTCGGGAGGAATCAATGAAGAAACACTGCAGCAATATGCAACATGTGGCGTGGATTATATTTCATCAGGAGCATTGACTCATTCAATACACAATATGGATCTAAGCTTGAAGGCCTGCGAATAAAATATTTGTTTTACCTTGTAAACACGAACCCATGACATCAAACAAACCCATATCGAAGCTCATTGCATTGCAAAACTTCGGAAAGCGTATCAAAATTCCTGGACTAGAAGGAATGTCGCTGTACGACTTGTTGCATATGTATGTGCTCGGGATTGTACGAGGAGCCCTAACAGCAAGAGCTGGAGGAATATCTTATAGTTTTTTTATGGCTGTTTTTCCTTTCATGCTGTTTATGTTGACACTGATTCCCTACATTCCTATCGAGGGTTTTCAAGAAAACTTCATGAATTTAATTGCTGAGGCTTTTCCTCCAAAAACATACGAAGCGGTAGTACCTATATTTGAAGATATTGCTCAAAACAAGTATGGGGGACTCCTGTCTTTCGGTTTTCTAGTTTCTATTTTTTTGATGACCAACGGTGTCAATGCCGTTTTTGGAGGGTTTGAGTACTCTTACCACGTTACGGAGGTCCGAGGCGTCGTCAGAGCATATGTGATATCTTTAGGAACGTCTCTCTTAATGTCTTTCTTTTTGATTTTCACGGTTGCTGTAACGATCTTGTTTAAATTTGGATTGGATTTTTTGATTTTAAAAGGATGGTTGAGTGAAGAGTTTTTGTGGTTGGAAAATGTTCGGTATTTGTTTTTTGTATTCATGATTTTTACGACCGTATCATTGCTTTATTATTTTGGAACCAAACAAGGTAAGCAATCTTCATTCTTTTCCGTAGGGGCAATTTTGACAACCTTTCTTTCTGTCATAACCTTTTATATTTTTGGGGTATACGTTTTGAAGTTTGCAAAATACAACGAGCTCTATGGTTCGATTGGTACGCTGCTGGTACTCATGCTTTTTATCTGGTTGAATTCCATTATTCTGTTATTGGGTTTTGAGTTGAATGCAAGTATGACCAAATTGAAAAACGAACACAAAATGAAGCGTTTGTAATGTACTGTAAGAATCTATTGCAATATGCAATCTTCTTCCTGCGATTGTAAAAATTTTGCATTGCATTTCTTGAAATATTCCGTGAAAACTTTACGAAAACGATATAGAAAGTTGTAAAACGAGTCAAATTCAATTGTCAGATTCATAATGTTTCATTTGATTTATTGATTATATTTTACTGATTGTGTTGTTTCGGGAGATTTTGAGAAAAATACTCGCTTTTTTCTCCAAGTTAACTGAACAATCTGCAAAAAAGATTTTGATACAAAAAGCCGCCTTGTTTTTAATTAATTTAGTTCGCTTGAAATAAATGGTTATCGTCTTGTGTAAAAGACACCATTTTTACGAACTAAAAATTAATTTTAAACGACTCAAAAATATGAAAATAGGCATATTGAAGGAGACCCAAAAAGGAGAAAAACGTGTTGCCATGTCACCAAACATTGCAAAACAACTTATTTCCAAAGGTTTTGAAATTCTTGTAGAAGAAAATGCGGGAAAAAATTCCTCTTATAAAAATATAGATTTCACAGGAGTCAACGCTTCTGTAGAGAAGAGAGATGTTGTGTTCCAGAAGGCAGACGTATTGGTGAAAATCAATCCTTTCGACGAAGAAGATTTGAAATCTATCAACAAAGGACAAATTTTGATGAGCCAGTTGTTTCACATGTCCAGCCCAGAATTGGTGAAGGCTATCGCAGAAAAAGGAGCTACGGCATTCTCAATGGATGCTGTGCCAAGAATTTCAAGAGCGCAAGACATGGATGTATTGAGTTCACAAAGCAACTTGGCAGGTTACAAAGCTGTGATTTTGGGAGCCCATGAAATGACAAAAATATTTCCTTTGATGATGACTGCTGCCGGAACAATCACCCCTTCTAAAGTGTTGATCTACGGTGTTGGAGTCGCAGGTTTACAGGCTATTGCCACAGCCAAACGTTTGGGAGCTGTTGTGGAAGCAACAGACATCCGTCCGGAAACCAAAGAACAAGCAGAATCCTTAGGAGCAAAATTCATTCAAGTAGACAGCGAAGGAGAGGAGTCTGAAGGAGGGTATGCCAAAGAGGCCTCTGAGGACTATGCCCAACGTCAAAAAGAAGCAGTGGATAAATCGTTATTCCAAGCAGATTTGGTAATTACAACAGCAAACATTCCAGGAAGAAAAGCCCCTGTTTTAATTACTGAGGAACAAGTTTCTCAAATGAAAAACGGCGCAGTAATAGTTGATTTAGCGGCCGCTCAAGGAGGAAACTGCGAAGTGAGTAAAATGAACAAAACGGTTGTGAAGAATGGTGTGAAAGTCATTGGAACAACCATTGCTCCAGAAAGTGTTTCTACCAATGCCAGTGAGTTGTACGCGAAGAACATGTACAATTTCATCATGCATTTGACAGAAGAAAACCAATTCAAATGGGAATTGGAAGAAGAAATTACAGACGGAACGCTTATTGTCAAAGACGGTGAAATTAGAAAAAATTAAAAGCGAATAATTATGAACGAATTGATTGAATTTATAAGTGAAAATCTTCAGATTACCTACATTCTGATTCTAGCAACCTTTGTAGGGATTGAAGTAATTAAAAGCATACCAGCTGTTTTACATACGCCATTAATGTCAGGTGCAAACGCCTTGAGTGGTGTGGTCATTGTAGGAGCTATTTTGGTAATGTTGAATGCAGACCCAGAAGATTACATTTCTTTAGCACTTGGTTTTGTTGCTGTGGTTTTGGGAATTATCAATGTAGTGGGTGGTTTCGCTGTGACGAACAGAATGCTGCAAATGTTTAAAAAGAAAAAATAACAGTGCAAAGTTTTGAATCTTGATTCAAAAGACTTTCATAAAAATACAAAAACATGGATATTTTATTAAGTATTATTTACCTAGTAGCTACGGTTACCTTTATCGTTGGATTGAAGTTGTTAGGACATCCTGAAACAGCAAAGAAAGGAAATACAACTGCAGCTCTAGGAATGGGATTGGCAATTCTAGGGGCGATTTTTTTATCAAAAGAAAATGTACCTAGCAGCATTTATATTTTAATCGCATTGGCACTTCTTGTTGGAGGGGTTATTGGCTGGTTGATTGCGATCAAGGTGGAAATGACCAAAATGCCAGAATTGGTATCTTTATTCAACGGATTTGGAGGAGCGAGTGCTGCTTTGATTGGCTTGGTAGAGTTTGGAAATATAACGGTGAATTCTGAAGCTACGATCGTAGCGACTATTATTTCAGGAGTTGTGATTGGAGCCATTACATTCTCAGGGAGTTTGATAGCCTGGGGAAAACTAAATGGATCTCTTAAAAGTGTTGTGAAATTGCCACAGTACAATATCATCAACAATCTTTTTATTATTGGAATCCTCGCGTTTTCAACTTATTTAGTGGTTGCAGGCGTTGGTAACCCGGTAATTGCTTATGCATTGTTGGCGCTAGGTTTGGTATACGGTGTTTTGTTTGTATTGCCAATTGGAGGTGCAGATATGCCTGTAGTGATTTCTTTATTGAATTCTTTGACCGGTATTGCTGCAGCTATTACAGGAGTGCTTTATGACAATATGGTGATGTTGGTAGGAGGTATTTTGGTAGGTTCTGCAGGGATCATCCTAACAGTTGCCATGTGTAAGGCAATGAACAGAACTTTGGGTTCTGTTATTTTCGGAAACTTTGGGGGTGCAGCAGTGGCAGAAGGAGTGAACAAAACCTTAGGAACGATCACAAATACAACACCAAGTGATTCTGCGATTATGATGAACTACGCAACCAATGTGATCATTGTTCCTGGCTATGGTTTGGCCGTGGCGCAAGCGCAACATGTCATTCATGAATTGGAAGAATTATTGACTGCAAAAGGAGTCAATGTAAAATACGCCATTCATCCAGTAGCGGGCCGTATGCCAGGGCATATGAACGTGCTGTTAGCTGAATCCAATGTAGATTACAGTTTGCTCGTTGAAATGGACGATATCAATCCGCAATTTAACAATGCCGATGTGGTATTGGTGGTGGGTGCCAATGACGTGGTGAATCCCGCAGCACACAACGATCCAGCAAGTCCAATTTTTGGAATGCCAATTTTGGATGTGGAAAATGCCAAACATATTATTGTAAACAAACGTAGTATGAATGCAGGGTACGCAGGAATTGAAAATGAATTATTTTACAACTCTAAAACGTCTATGTTATTTGGTGATGCCAAAGCAGCGCTTACTGATTTGGTGAGCGAGTTGAAAGGAATGTAAAATTTTTCATAGAAATAAAGAAAGAAACCTGACAAATCCTAACAGATCTGTCAGGTTTCTTTCTTTGCAAGGAAATGAAAACTGTAAAAATTAAGCAGGAACTTGGTGTTAAAAAGCAGTTTTTTTCAGATATTTGCAGCTTATTTTAGAACTCATGGCACAAAAACCATCCATACCAAAAGGCACCAGAGATTTTTCTCCAGTTGAAGTCGCAAAACGTGACTATATCTTTGGGACGATAAAAGAAGTGTTTCAAACATTCGGTTTTCAGCCTATTGAGACACCTTCTTTCGAAAATTCAACAACATTACTCGGGAAGTATGGAGAGGAAGGTGATCGATTGATTTTTAAAATTTTGAATTCTGGAGATTTTTTAAAAAAAGCAGACACCAATTTGTTGGCCGATAAAAACAGTCAACAAATTACATCACAAATTTCTGAAAAAGCGTTGCGTTATGATCTGACCGTGCCTTTTGCGCGTTATGTGGTGCAGCGTCAAAATGAATTGAGTTTTCCATTCAAACGTTTTCAGATCCAACCTGTTTGGCGTGCAGATCGCCCCCAAAAAGGTCGATTCCGAGAATTTTACCAATGCGATGCCGATGTTGTTGGAAGCAAGTCGCTATGGCAAGAGGTAGAGTTTGTTCAATTGTACGACACGGTTTTTACGAAACTAAAACTCGCTGGCACAACTATCAAAATCAACAATCGAAAAATTCTTTCGGGAATTGCTGAGATTATAGGCGCCAAAGATCAGTTGATTGCTTTTACGGTTGCTTTGGATAAACTGGATAAGATTGGGAGAGAAGGTGTTATCAGAGAAATGACAGAAAAAGGAATTGCCGAAGAGGCCATTGAAAAAATAAGTCCCTTGTTTTCTTTTTCAGGAAGCAATACAGAAAAGCTCGATCAGCTTTCAGAAATGTTGAAAGGTTCTGAGGAGGGCTTGGAAGGAGTGAAGGAGTTGAGATTTGTAGTGGATACGGTCTGTGAGCTCGGGTTGCAAACCGCTTGTTTACAACTAGACGTTACATTGGCAAGAGGATTGAATTACTATACCGGTGCTATTTTTGAAGTAACGGCTCCAGAAGGCGTGAAAATGGGCTCCATAGGAGGCGGTGGAAGATACGACGATTTGACAGGGATTTTTGGACTCAAAGACATGAGTGGTGTTGGTATTTCTTTTGGACTCGATAGAATTTATTTGGTATTGGAAGAATTGGAGTTGTTTGAAGAAGTTGTGCAACCAGAACCGCAAGTAGTGTTTGTGAATTTTGGTCAAAAAGAGGCCTTCTATTGCTTCAAAGCTTTGAAAAGTTTAAGAAAGGCAGGTGTGCGTGCGGAAGTGTATCCTGACAGCGCTAAAATGAAAAAACAAATGACCTATGCGAACAACAGGAACATACCCTTTGTCGTTTTGGTGGGGTCGAACGAAATAGAAAAAAATACGTTTACAATAAAAAATATGCAAAACGGAACACAGCAAGAATGTGATTTGAAAGAATTGCTTCAAGTGGTGATTAATTCGTAAATTTGCCAAATAGATACAACAATCATGTTTGAAGGAAAAAACGGGAAAAGTTACAAAGACATAGATGAGATAGGAGAAAATCATATAGGTACTTCAGCAAAAACTCCGCTAAGACCTGATGCTTTTGTGTTGTCTGACGAAGAAAAAATTGAACGTATTCAAGAGAGCGTTACGGATATTTTGACGACTTTAGGAATGGACTTGAACGATGACAGTCTTGGAGGTACTCCCAAAAGAGTTGCCAAGGCATTCGTAAAGGAATTGTTTGGAGGTTTGAACCCAAAAAACAAACCAGAACTGTCTACGTTTAAAAACACTTACAAATACGGTGAAATGCTCGTCGAAAAGAACATTGTTGTTTATTCTACTTGTGAGCACCATCTTTTGCCAATTGTTGGCCGTGCACACGTTGCCTATATCTCCAAGGGTAGTGTGATTGGATTGTCAAAAATGAATCGTATCGTAGAGCACTTTGCGAAAAGACCACAGGTACAAGAAAGATTGACCATGCAAGTTGTACAAGCCTTACAAGAAGCTTTGGGTACGCAAGATGTAGCCTGTGTCATTGACGCAAAGCATCTTTGTGTCAATTCACGAGGAATAAAAGATATTGAGAGTAGTACAGTGACTGCAGAATATGGCGGTCTGTTCAAAAACAAAGAGACCAAACGTGAGTTTTTGGATTACATCAAACTAGAGACAAACGTTTAAAAACAAACGTTGTTTAGCGGATCTCAAATTCCTATGGGATATTTAAGTATTTGTGCGTCTGTATGGAAATTTGCCACTGAGGATTTTTCATTGCGTACTCGATAATCTGAGGAACCATCTTTTCCTTTTTACTCCACTCCGGTTGCAGGTACAACTTACATTTTTTAGAAACTTTTGCAGCTTCTTTTTCAGCGAATAAAAAATCATCTGTGTTGTGAATGATCATTTTCAACTCATCCGCATGGGGGTATATTTCGTTCAGCGGTAATTTTGTTTTTTTAGGAGACAAGCAGATCCAATTCCAATGTCCTGAGAGTTGATAAGCTCCAGAGGTTTCTATATGTGTCTTTAGTCCTGCAGAATTTAGTTCCCTCGTGATATAATCCATGGACCACATCAAAGGTTCACCACCCGTAACCACAACTGTTTTGGCATGCGCCTTTGCGTTTGAAACGATCGTATCCGTCAAGGTAGGAGGATGTGTGTTTGCATTCCAGCTTTCTTTGACATCACACCAATGACACCCCACATCACAACCACCAATCCTTATAAAATAGGCAGCTGTGCCTGTATGTCCACCTTCACCTTGAATGGTGTAGAATTCTTCCATAAGAGGAAGCATTTTTCCTTCCTTTATCAATACGTTGGTTTCGGTACTAGGCATCTCAATAATTTTTGGTCAAAGATACGACAAGCAAATTGTTTATAATGGCTGCATTTTTAACTTTTATATATATTTTATTTTTAGAGAGATTTCCACTAAGTTTACAATGCTAAATAAATCAAATAAAATGAAAAATGTACGTCTCTCCCTATGGAGTATTGTGATCTGTTTCATGAGTGTTGCTTGCTCAAAAACCAATGATTTTGTAGTTGCCATGAATCAGGTAGGAAAACTCACTTCCAAAACAACGGTAATGGAAATTGAAACGATTTTTAAAAAAGACTCGATTGTAAAGCGTTTAAGCGAGGGGCTGCTTGGCTTCCAAGGAGCATATATGCAAGAAGACGATAAGTATTTGATTTATGCGCTGGACGGGAAACATCTGATGACAATTACGCCAAGAGAGCCGCTGGATTCGTTGTCAACGATTCGTTTTGTGGACATCTATGACGCGCGTTACAAAACAAAAGAAGGCATTGGATTGAATAGCACTTTTGAAGAAATCAATCTTTGGACTACAATTGACAAAATCGAAACAACATTTACAAAAGCAACTTTGTATTTAACCGCATTGAACGCAACCATGACACTGGACAAAAAAGACCTGGGAATTCGATCTTTGAGCACAGAGGAGGTCATTTCTGAGCAAATACCAAATCTAGTAAAACCTACTTCTTTTGTGCTTTGGTTTGAGCAGTAGAAATGTTGCTTTGACATTTCAAACCTCACAAAAGTTCAATCCAAAACTTTCATTGTTATAGCGATGTTTTTTCTTGGCCATTCGTCAGAATCAATGGCTTCTGATGCAATTTTATCAATAACGTCAATTCCTTTTATTATTTCTCCAAAAACAGTGTGTTCAAAATTCAAATGCGCTTGTTCCCTTTTTGACTGAATAAAATAAAACTCAAAAGGAGATGATTTTTTTTCTGGATTGAATTCCCAATCCCTTGCCGCGGCAAGAACCCCTCTCTTGTGAGGTCGGTTTTTTCTGAATTCTGCAGGAATCAGATAATTGTTCAACTGTGTTCTAAACTCAGTAGTGCTCTCTCGGTCCGAATTTCCTCCTTGTACAATAAAATTGGGCACGACTCTGTAAAAACAAGTGGTGTCAAAATACCCATGCTTTACCAGGTAAATAAAACTAGCCCTATGCAACGGTGTGTTTTTGTAGAGTCGTATTGTGATACTGCCGAGTCGGGTAGTTAAAAGAACTTTTGTCTCTTGATTTTCTTTTCCGTAGTGTTTGAAAAACAAGACACAATTTTCCGTGGTAATTGTATCGTTGGTAAAACGTTTTTTTTGCTTTTTTTTGTTCGTTTTTACGACAACAGATTTTGTCTCACGCTCGACAGTCTTTTTTTTTGGAGCTTCGTTTGTTGAACAGGCTGTAAGGAAGCAAAGTAAAATAAGTAGTTTTCTAGAAGTCAAGTGTAAGGACATACATTTTAGAATAGGCCGTTGTAAAGACTTTTGATGATACCGTCAGAAAGTCCGACTTTGGGAACGTAAATTTTCTTTGCACCTGACCATTTCATGGCTGAAAGGTATATTTTGGTCGCAGGAACAATCACATCAGCTCGGTCTGGATTCAACCCGAGCTCTGAAATACGGTCACTATAAGACATCTTTTTTAAGAACTGATAATGCGCTTTCATGTAAATCAGTGAGAGTGGTTTTTCTGGAGCCTGTCTCGACATTTTAAAAATCTTATTGATGTTTCCTCCGGAACCGATCAAAACAATTTTTTTAAGATCTTGGGTGTTTATAAGGATCCATGCTTGAATTTCTTTCCAGATTTTCTTATTGCTAATTTCCTTATTTAACAATCTTACAGTACCAATTTTAAACGATTGAGAGGCCGTGATATTTCCCTTTGAAAAAACTGTAAACTCTGTACTACCACCTCCTACATCGACATACAAATAAGACTTGTGTCCTTCGATAAATTCAGAAAGATCGGTAGAAGCGATGATTTGCGCCTCCTTTGTACCGTTGATAATTTCAATATCAATTCCTGATGTCTCTTTGATAGATTGGATCAATTTCTTGCCGTTTTTTGCGTTTCTCATCGCAGAGGTAGCACAGGCCTTGTACTTTTCAACGCCATGCACCTTCATGAGCAATTGAAAGGCCTTCATAGCGTCCATCATTCGGCCATAATTTTCTTCCGAAATGATTCCGGAATTGAAAGAATCGGCACCCAGACGAATAGGAACCCGAACCAAAGCGGATTTCTTAAATTTGGGCTTTTCTTTTTTCTTCAAAACAACATTACATATCAAAAGACGAATGGCATTCGATCCGATGTCAATAGCTCCATATTTCTTAAGCTCTATCAAAATGCAAAGGGTTTGTTATTTGTGAAACTTTGGAAATTCTTTTAAAATAGTCGTCCCTTTTTTAATACTTTTCCAATGGTTGTTTTCAAATTGAATTCCGATGACACCACAAGTGGGGACATGTTCGATGTGTTTACTGCCAAATTTATTGACAAAATCATTGATTCCATGGTCATGGCTAAAAACAATCGCTGAATCAAATTCATCGTCCAAAGCCTTGATTGTTTTTACCAAATAGCCGTCGCTAAAATTGTAAAGCGATTTGTTGATTTTTAAACGCGACAAAGGAAACCCAAAATTGTTGCAGAAAACAACGGCTGTGGACAAAGCTCTTATGGCACTGCTGGTAATAAAAGCATCGGGTTTGAGTATTTTTTCTTTGAGGACAGAGGATACTAAATAAGCGTCGTTGATTCCTCTCTTTTTCAAAGGGCGATCCATGTCTTTGATTCCTTGGTATTCCCAAGATGACTTGGCGTGCCTAACAATATAAATTGTTTTCATTTTGTGTATTAGATATAATCAAAGATAGCGAAAGCGAAAAGAATTTGAACTTTTTTTTAAAAAAAAGCAGAAAGAAAAATTCACAGCTGTTACGGAGCCAATCGGTCAATTTCCCAACGAAAGTCATCTTGTAAGGTGTAACGTATTCTGTCGTGCATGCGATTGTCTCTGCCTTGCCAGAATTCAATAGATTTCGGTTTTATAAGATAGCCTCCCCAGTGTTCGGGTCTTGGAATTTCTTTGTTTTGAAATTCTACTTCCAAACTTTTGAGCTTGTCGTCTAAGACGCTTCTAGTTGGTATGATTTCACTCTGATTGGATGCCCAAGCACCTAATTTACTGCCATCAGGTCTGGAATCGAAATATCCATCGGATATATTGGTCGCAATTTTTTCGGCAATTCCTTTTACAATTACTTGTTGTTCTGATCCTTGCCAAAAAAACGACAAACAAACATTCGGATTGCTTGCAATGGCTTTCCCTTTTTCACTTTGGTAGTTGGTGTAAAAAATAAATCCCTCCCAAGTAAATTTTTTCAGTAAAACAACCCTGCTTTTCGGAAAGGAGTCTCTGCCTATCGTAGACAAGGTCATTGCATTTGGTTCTTCGGTACTACCAAACTTTTCTACGTCATGAAACCATTTTTGAAACAATTCAATGGGGTTTTTAGGAACGGTAGATTTTGAAAGTTTTCCTTTTACATAGGATTTCCGATAATCACTCAGGTCTTTTTCCATGTATCAAAATTAAGCATTAATCTTTGATTTTTACAATTTGCGACGTATTAAATACAGTCCAAAAATCATAAATAGCCCGTTGAAAATTAACAATTCATAGCCGAAAACGTAACCGTTCAACAATGCAGGGGCGTAGCTGTGCAATAACCACGTGAATACCACAGCCAAGACAGCAACGAGAGGAGTTCCTTTTTCGTGTACTTGGTGTTTTGTAAAAATTCCAAAAGCAAACAAGCCCAAAAGTGGACCATAGGTATAAGAGGCTACTGTAAGCAAACTACTGATCACATTGTCGTCCAATACGTGTTTGAATACGATGATCACCAAGATGAGTAAAAGTGACACACAAACGTGTACTTTTTTTCGAGTCTTTTTTTGTGACAATGCGGTTTTATTTGTGAAATTTAAAAAATCAAAACAAAAAGAAGTAGTCAGGGAGGTCAAGGCACTGTCAGCGCTAGAATAGGCTGCAGCGATGAGTCCAAGGATAAATGTAATGGCAAGCGGTGCCCCGAGTTTGTAGTTCAAAGCAATTTCAGGAAAGAGCAAGTCTGTTTTTACCTGACCATTCATGCGTGGGATTTCAAGTTGGGTTTTTTCTGCGTACACAAACAAGAGTGCTCCGAGAAAAAGAAAAATAAAATTGACAACAATCAAAATAGCTCCCAAAGAAATAATGTTCCATTGAGCTTCTTTTACATTCCGGCAGGTGAGGTTCTTTTGCATCATGTCTTGGTCCAAACCCGTCATGGCAATGGAAATAAACATTCCGCCTAAAAAGGATTTCAGCCAATGTTTTTTGTCTAAGAAGTTTTCGTTGAAAAAAACCTGTGTATAATTTTTTAATTCCGTTGATTTTAAGATTCTTATGTCATTTTCTATAAAGTATTCATTCAATGTGTAGATCGCTGTTAAAACGGCGAAAATCATAAAAAAAGTTTGCAAAGTATCCGTCCATACAATGGTTTTGATCCCTCCTTTGAATGTATAAACCCATATCAATAAAATAGAAAACACTACGGTAAGTTCGAAAGGAATATTCCATGTGTCAAAAATAAAATACTGCAATACGGTAGCCACCAAAAACAAACGAAAAGCAGCCCCAAGCACTCTGGAAACAAAAAAGAAAAATGCTCCGGTCTTATGGCTAACTTTACCAAAACGAATGTTTAAATACTCATAAATAGAGGTAATATTCAATTTGTAATAAATGGGGAGTAGCAGGTATGCGATGACGATGTATCCAAAAAAATAACCGAATACAATTTGCAAATAGCTAAATTGACTTGCTTGTACCCACCCAGGAACCGAAATAAATGTAACTCCTGATAGCGAAGCACCGATCATTCCAAAAGCCACTACATACCAAGGAGATTTTTTATTGGCTTTGAAAAAATCTTGATTGGAGTCCTGTTTGCCCGTGAAATAGGAAATTGACAACAACAAACAAAAATATGCTGCTATGATAACTAGAATCTGGTCGGCTTGCATAAAGTTTTTAAATCAATGTGAAAACACAAATAAACAAAGAAACAATTTGAATTCCGATCAAGTTCTCAAGAAATCTCAAATAAAGAGTTCTCCAACACATCAATTACAGGATTCAATGCGATACCTGTGGCTCTGTTTGTTTCGGTTGTAAAACAAATAAAATTCTGATTGATAGGGTTTTGATAATACCTAGACCCAAAGATCAAAAATAAAACAATCACAGGAAATAAAACCCGCATTATTGTTACATTTGTGCTATGAATTTTTCCTCAAAACTATTAGAGAGTGCCGTCAATGAAGTATCCAACCTTCCTGGTATTGGAAAGCAAACGGCTTTGCGCTTGGTTTTACACCTCTTAAAAAGACCCAAAAGCCACACAGGACATTTGACCAATGCCTTAAATAATTTAGTTGAGGAGGTGAAGTTGTGCAAAAGCTGTCATAACATTTCTGACACGGACTTCTGCGAAATTTGTGCAAGTCCCAAACGCACGAGTGAAGTAGTTTGTGTTGTGGAAGATATACGAGATGTCATGGCTATTGAAAACACAGTTCAGTACAAAGGTTTGTACCATGTCTTAGGAGGTAAAATATCACCGATGGAAGGGGTTGGGCCACACAATTTAACCATTGACAGTTTGATTGACAAAGTCAAACAGGGCACCGTAAAAGAATTGATTCTAGCATTGAGCTCAACAATGGAAGGGGATACCACTAATTTTTACATTTACAAACAACTACAAAACGAAAAAGTTACCATTTCTACAATTGCAAGAGGTATTTCAGTAGGAGATGAGTTGCAATACACAGACGAAGTGACTTTGGGAAGGAGCATTGCAAATCGCATTCCTTTTGAAAAATCATTGAAACTTTAAGACAATAAACAAAGAATAAATCGTTTTATTTTGTTGCTATTAGATCTCTTAGAAAAGCCCATACATGAAATTATCCATTGTCATTGTCAACTATAATGTCCGCTATTTTTTAGAACTTTGTTTGTTGAGTGTACAAAAAGCTTCCAAAAATATTGAATCAGAAATCATTGTAGTGGACAATGTGTCTTCAGATGGAAGCTGTGAAATGTTGGTGCAAAATTATCCTGATGTACAATTAATTCAGAATACGAAAAATGTAGGTTTTTCCAAAGCCAACAATCAAGGAGTAGCCAAAGCTAAAGGAGAGTATGTTTTGATTTTAAATCCGGATACGGTTGTTTCAGAAACTACTTTTGAAAAGATGTTGCATTTTGCCGATCAGAAGATAAACGTGGGAGCCATTGGAGCCCAATTGGTTGACGGAGCAGGAGTCTTTTTGCCAGAAAGTAAACGAGGCATCCCCACACTGAAAGCAACTTTCTTTAAATTGACAGGCTTGAATGCTAAAAAAGGAACCTATTACAACCATGGTTTAGACAAAGACGACAATGGGCAAGTTGAAATACTCGTGGGGGCTTTTATGATGTTGAAAAAGGCCGTATATCAAGAAATTGGTGGTTTTGACGAAGACTATTTCATGTATGGAGAGGACATAGACCTGAGCTTTAGACTTTTAAAAAAAGGGTATCAGAACTATTATTTCGGTGCAACAAAAACCATTCACTTCAAAGGGGAATCTACTCGTAAAGATGTTCGATATCTCAAGCATTTTCATGGAGCGATGGAAATTTTTTATAAAAAACACTTCAAGATTAATATTGCAAGCAAACTTTTGATGAAAGTGGGCAGTAAATTGTGGTTTTTTATAAAATACATACAGCTCACCGAGACACCCATTCTGTTGGAAGAACGGAAACGAGTGTTGTATGTTGGGGAACGAAAAATAGCCTTGGAAAAACAAATGAAAAGAACGTTGAAATTCGCACAATTTACATCATTTAACCAAATAAAGACCTACGTAGAAAAAAACGACTTCAAAGAAGTTTGGTTTGAGGAGGGATCTTTGTCCTACGAAAAAATAATTCACATGATAACGCTGATTCCTTCAAAAGAATGTATTTGCAAAATACATCCGAAAGGGAAAAATTTTGTTATTGGTAGCAATTCCTCAGATGGAAGGGGTGAAATTATTGGTTTGATGAACTAGATTCTTTTTCTGAAGTGTCCCAGTTTTTTTTAGCTCTTGTCCTTTTGTAGAGCTTTATAAAAAAAAGGAGTACAAAAGCAAAGGCAAAAAGACCGACGAGTCCCCATATCCAATTAATTCCATTTTGCAATTCCACTAAAAAAACAACTGCAAAAAGTATGATGGTGGCTCCTTCGTTCCATATTCTCAATTGAGCAGCACTGTATTTTACAATATCATTTTGTAGTTGACGATAAATAGACTGGCAACCCCATTGATACAAATACAGCAAAAAAACAAAGGACAGTTTGATCCACATCCAAGGTTGCGTTAAAAATTCGGGCAATAAATAAAGCATTACAAATGCAAAAAAACTTGCCAATATAGCAGAAGGCCAGGTGATGATATACCACAACCTCTTACTCATAATCTTGTATTGATTTTGTAAAATACGCTTTGCAGGTTCCTCTTTTTTTTCTGCTTCTACATGGTAAACAAACAAACGTACAATATAGAAAAGCCCCGCGAACCAGGTGATTACAAAAATAATATGCAAAGCTTTGATGTAATATAAATAATGCATTCTTGAAGGATTAGTGGTCGCAAAAATTATGTCCAACAAAGCTATTAAATAATTCCATACAGCCGTGCGTTTTTAGTTAAAATTGGAACAAAATTCGAAGCTCTCAATAAAAACTGATTGTTTTTAAATTCCCTTTCAGACTAGAAGACTTTCGATTATCTTTGCCAACTATGAAGTTTGAAATAAAATCGAAAGATCCGCAAAGCAAAGCAAGGGCAGGAGTCATGACGACTGACCATGGTGCTATAGAAACCCCCATATTTATGCCTGTTGGGACAATGGGAACTGTCAAAGGTGTTCATCAAAGAGAGCTCAAAGAAGAGATCAATCCTGATATTATTCTTGGAAACACCTATCACTTGTATTTGCGTCCGAAAACAGCCATTTTAGAAAAAGCAGGTGGACTTCATAAATTTATGAATTGGGACCGGCCTATTTTGACAGATAGTGGCGGTTATCAAGTATATTCTCTTTCTGGAAGACGAAAAATAAAAGAAGCAGGTGTCAATTTTAAAAGTCATATCGATGGATCTATGCACTTCTTTTCGCCCGAAAACGTCATGGAAATCCAACGTACCATAGGGGCGGACATCATCATGGCATTTGACGAGTGCACACCGTATCCGTGCGATTTTAAATACGCGCGAAGGTCTATGCACATGACACACCGTTGGCTGGATCGTTGTATGCATCATTTGGAAAAATTGCCTTACAAATACGGCTATAGTCAAACGTTTTTTCCAATAGTCCAGGGAAGTACCTACAAAGATTTGAGAAAGCAATCTGCGGAATATATTGCAAGTGTGGGTGCTGAAGGAAATGCTATTGGCGGACTTTCCGTAGGAGAACCTGCAGAAGAAATGTATGCAATGACCGATGTGGTTTGTAGCGTATTACCTGAGGACAAGCCGCGCTATTTAATGGGGGTAGGAACACCTATCAACATATTGGAAAACATCGCTTTGGGTGTAGATATGTTTGATTGCGTGATGCCTACAAGAAATGCACGAAACGGAATGTTGTTTACTTCTGAAGGGAGTATCAATATCAAAAACAAAAAATGGGAAGACGACTTTTCACCCATAGATGCCATGAATATTACATGGGTAGACACTGCTTATTCAAAGGCTTACCTGAGACATTTGTTTGCATCGAATGAAATGTTGGG
>ERZ1046568.88-NODE-88-length-76894-cov-7.151147_pt1 | contig 76894 bp, 65 predicted proteins | sample MGYA00383092_ERZ1046568 | MGnify/ENA primary metagenome ERZ1046568 (study PRJEB29581, sample SAMEA5548362) | metagenome | biome: marine; feature: coastal; material: water | depth 1 m | study: Short-term variability in the microbial, nano- and picoplankton dynamics... | reverse complement strand
ACCGAACTGTTTCATGGCTGATCTCAATGCCACGTTCGTGCAAAAGATCTTCCACGTTACGCAGTGAGAGCGGAAACTGAACATACAGCATGACTGCAAGTTGGATGACTTTAGGGCTAGTTTTGAAGTAGCGAAATGGAGAATGTTTTGTCATTCAAAGACTCTATAAATTAGCACTGCCCGCTTAAAGCAACTTTACTCTGACAAAACCTTAAGTTTCATTATCAATTTGCATTTGCTGCTATAATTAGACAGGAAACAGTTCGATATGAGATTACTTTTATTACTAGGTGTCTTCATTGCGTCAGGTTCAATCTCGTTGGCCCAAAGCCGCTATCAGCACATCGGCCAAACTTTAATTTTTGACATGACGCTCGAAGAGCAAGGATATCAAAATACCAAACAGCTCGAAATGTATGATGTGAAATTAATCGCTGAGTATTTATTCAATAACCCTGAAATCAAAACCCTAAGAATTACGGGCTTGGGAGGTTTTATACCGGCCGCTCGTAAAATAGCGCGCGTTTTGATAAGATATGATATCGACACCGAAGCTTTTGATAAATGTTACAGCGCCTGCACAATTATATTTCTCGCAGGAAACCACAGAGTTATGTCAGAGGGTGGGCAATTAGGTTTCCATAGACAGTGGATTGATAAAAAAGAAGAAAAAAGACATTATGAAGCTATGCGTGTGACAACAGGCTGGAAGGATGAATTTGATTACATTGCCTATGTTTATAACGTCCTGACGGATCATATAATTAGTGATATAGAATTTATGATTAGTCGGGGTGTAGAACTCGATTTTGTTCTTAAGACTTTTAAAACTGACACCATAGATATGTGGACGCCGGAACGAAAAGAATTGTTTGAGGCGGGAGTGCTTTCAAATTGAGCTAATTGACTGCTACTTAGTCCTCCTAATATCCTAGGCGCTACCGCCCGTCTGCGCAGGATTGTATAGGTTAATACTCAGAAAACTGTGGGCCAAGAATAGCGAACAAGCGACTTAGGCCAGATAATCATGTGTCACTGATAAACTGAAAACTGTACCCGCGATGCGACTAGGTTTGTATTTAAATTGTACGAAGTTAAAGTGCTGTGTGAAAGTCTTGTTATTAGAATTCAAACAATAATTCCAAATAAGTGAACTTAAAAATGAAAATGTCATTCAAGATCTTTAGTACGACCTTACTCGTATTTTTAATTATGACTGCTTCCGCAGTTTTTTCTATGCTGAAAATAGCAGAAATAAACGAACAACTTCACTTAATTTCGAAAGTTTATAACCCGTTAAGAAATTTAGCTTCAGAAATAGAAATAATTTTTCTGGAAGAAAATATTGAAATAGAGCGAATAGAAAAGATTGAATTAGAAATAAAAGAGTTAAAACGTGAGAGAAATCAGCTAAATAATAACAAAATTATAGAAGATATTATTAATGAAAATGAAGAACCTAAACCTGAAATAAGTGACAAATTTATTGAAACTGAACTGCGTGATTTAAATGCAGAGCTGTTATCTGATATCGAGCTTTACGAAAACTATTTCAATCACGTAAGTGACCTTGTGAAATCTGTAGAAACAGAGTTGGAAAAGGCACAGGAATTAACAAAAAATGTCGATGAAAAAATTGCCTTAGCGGCCTTAAAGGCGACTGTAATTGCAATTGAATTTCAACACGAAAATTTCCATGAACGATCTATTGGTTTGATAAGTAACCAAGATATTTTATCAAAAAACCGTTTAACTTTGGAAGCTCAGCTAGCCGATGATGCAGATAAACTGATTGTTCAGTTGGATAAGCTAAGAGAAGATATAACTGTCTTTTCTGATAATGCGATCGAGCGTGCTGCTGAGCTCGAAGCACTTGCTTTAAAGAGTGCAATCATTGCTACCATTGCTGCAGGGCTTATTTCGATAATCCTATCGTCAATTGTAATTTTGGGCTTGCTCCGCCCAATGAAGGCCCTGTCTGCTGGTGTGAAACGCATTGAGGAGGGGGATCTTGAAATAGAGCTGATACAACATTCACGCGACGAGGTCGGATCTCTTACCAAAAGTTTTAACTCGATGGCGGCTGGGTTACGCTCAACACAGCAAATTAAGGACACATTTGGCCAGTATGTAGACCCGAGGATCGTATCTACTCTATTGGGCAATGGTATCGAAGCTGAAAATGGAAGAAAGGAAATCGCATCAGTATATTTTTCAGATATCGTTGGTTTTTCTGGCTTATCTGAAAAGTTTACCCCATCTGGAATTGTAAAAGTGCTAAACAGTTACTTTGATTTAATGTCTGGCAGTGTTTCAAATAGAGATGGAGTAATAGATAAATACATTGGTGACGCCATTATGGCGTTCTGGGCACAACCTTTTTGTGAACAAGAAGAGTGTGCCGGCAATGCCGTTGAAGCAGCTGTACAAAATATTAAAAAGTTGCAAGAATTTCAACGTGAACTACCAGAGTTAACTGGCCTTCGGCAAGGTGCGCCTCAACTAGACCAGCGGATTGGACTTGCAACTGGTGAAACTGTTATTGGTTCAATTGGTTCTAAAAACTCAAAAAATTACACAATTATTGGTGATACTGTAAACTTAGCTGCTCGATTAGAAGCAGCAAATAAAGTTTACGGGACCGAACTTCTCGTTTGTGAGAGAACAGCACAAAGCACTAGAAAATATGAGTTCAGATTAATCGATAAAATAAGAGTCTATGGAAAAACAGAGCCCAATTCTATTTATACTGTCATAAATAATGATGATTTTACAACGGATGAAATGACAGAAATCAGAGATATTTCCCAATCTGCTTTCTCTGCTTACTCATCAGCTAACTTTGTTGAAGCTGTAAAGGCATATCAAAATATTTTAGCTATTTATCCAAATGATGCTGTTGCAAAAATCTTTTTATCCAGAATTGAAATCCTTAAAAATAAAGACTTTAACGAAGGTTGGGATGGAGTTTGGCAAATAGGTAAATCGTAGTGTTTTCTGCAGCGTTATTACTCTCTGTTTATAGCACAAGGGAACCCATACCAAGCTTCACTGATTATTGTGTTGGGTTCGGGAGTGGCAAGTGCAGTTAAGTTTTGTGGAAACGGGTTGATAGGTGTCCAGTAACTTTTCTGGTGGATACTTGCAGCAAGTTTGTGTTTCGGACTTTCGTCAATATCCAAATTCATTAGCACAAATATCCATTAGGACATAAGGACGGTTTGCTTTGCACCAATCTATTTCTTCTTGAGTGTAGTGAGATTTATCAAAAAATAGCGTCAAAATTACTACAGAAAAGAGCAGGAATAATGCCACTCCGATGATAGATTTAAGCCAAAGTAAATTCAAAAAGTTACCGCCATGTCTATTTTCAATTGAAGAGATCCCAGCACAACACCCTTTTTGGTGGTTTTGGAAAATTCAGCATTGTTTTTATTGAGTAAAATTTTGGATATTTTTGAAATACGGAGTTATGCTCAGGTCTCTTGAAATAGTTTACGTGCTCATAATTGTAATAACAAATGCTAAATCGTAGAAAATATTTTAGTTAAAAAGTTCTTTTTCCTACAAGTTCTGATATAATTTTCGTAGTTTTCAGTACCATTTTTCCGCTTGTAAAGCTCTTAATGAAACACGTTCGTTAGACAAATTGAGTAGCAGGGTAATACCCTAATTAATCAAGCCTTCATTTTCTAGAATCTTCAACAAATTTCTGCCTGGACAGGCGGTTTGGGCGAAATCTTGATGTGTCCCAATTGATTTCTCCTCGATGTTATACTTTTTCTTTAAAAATGTCAGAAGGCCTTTTAAACTGGCAATTTGGTTAGGTGTTGGCATTTCACTTTCAAAGTTACCTTCTAAAACAACTGCTATGTGTCCAGAAGGATTATAAGAAGTGTTAGTATCGCCAATGAACTGTATGTCTCTGCCTTCCGCAACAGTGCCCTTATGATCTATGTAAAAATGGTAGGGTAGATCCGCCCATGCTTTTTTTGTTCGTCCGTCTGCAAGTTTTTCGCTTCGTTGTGAGAATGCTTGGAGCCCTTTGAGTTTCTGTGCGATTGTTTTGTTTGGATTCTGTTTCGTTGCAGTGTGATGGATGGTAGTTCTAGAGGGTATTTGAATTGTCATTGCAAAAATAGGTTTTGCTGCTCCCCACTGTTCTCTTGATACAATATTGAATTTAGACTGGTCACTGTTTCCATTCTCTGCACTGCTTACATCTGCAATGCTGTGCGTTGTGATGCTTAGCATTGATAATAAATATATCAGACTAAGGGTGTAGCGTCTTATTTTTGTAGTAAGCACTTGCTAGAAACCTCTTAACTATTTCGTATTAATAAACTTGTAATTTACGATCATACTTTACTGGCAAATGCATGTGTTGGTTTCATCAGGCACAACAAGTGCGTATTCACGTCACTTAAACAGTAAATATTATTTGTAGACTATAAAGAAATGTATTTTTAAATCAAAGCTAAGTCGGCCATTCTGCTCTAAAGGTCGTCTGTTTTATTTTTATAATCTTAAACCATGCTTTCATTTTTGATGCTATTTTACAGATTATCTTGTGCTGTATTGTTCACTCGATAGCTTCTCTTAAAAGCATAATAAGTGTACAATGCCGAGCGTTGATTTTATGGATTGATTATGGTGGAGTAAACAAGCCAAAGCAGGGAAGAAAATATGGCACGCAGATTTAAATTTTTCATATATATTTTAATTTATTTTTCGGCTCTTATTTTTGGACATCAAGCAGTCGGTCAATCCGTTATTCCGCCAAACCAATGTGCTATTATTACAGGTGCAACAAAAGACCCTGAATTTGCTTTAGATACTATTGAAAAGTTTAAAGGTATCGGTGACCCTTTAGTAATACAAAGTAATAACGGATTTTTAGCAACATCGATTGGAATTTTCGATAAGTCTCAGGCTGATATAAAAGTCGCAGAATTCAAAGCTAAAAAAATCATTCCTTCTGACTCATATTGTGGGAATGCAGACAGGTTTATTGCAATTTTATACCCAAACAAGAATTTTAATACGTTGTTAAATGAACCAGAGAAAAATCTCCAGAATGATTTAGAAAATAGGTTAAGGTATCTGCAAGTTAGAGAGGTTGAGCTTTCCAACAAAGCAGCACAACTTCAACGGGTCGAGGAAGAGTTAAATGTTACTCGAGAACAATTAAACAAAAAATATGAAGATTTAGAAATTTTAAAGTCGAAGTTGAGCGTAAAAGAGCAAAATTTGCAGGCTAAATTAAACAACAGGCTTGAAGAGTTTGAAATCAGGGACAGAGAAGTATCCGAAAAATCTTCAAAATTACAGATTTTAGAAACAGATTTGAATTTATTTCAAGACGAGTTGAATAAAAAATCTGAGGACCTGCAAAAGTTAAGCACAGAGCTTGATACAAAAGCGGACAACTTCCAGAGTGAGGTAGAAAATACTCTAAAAAAGCTTGAAGTAAGAAGCGCGAAACTAACGGACGAAGCAACCCGACTTCAAGCTCTTGAGTTGGAACTAAGTAAAAAATTTACTGAAATTGAGGCTCATGAGAACGAATTGGAGATCAACGCTAAGACCTCCGACCAAAAGGATAAATCAGTAACTGGTTGGGCTAAAGGATTGCTTAACGAAATTACGGCAGGTGATGATAACTAATCAGTGGAGTTTGATTTTAAGCGCAAAAACAATAATTGGCTTGCCGCAGTGTGGGACACCATAGAAGTCATATACACTGGTTCTATGGTCAATGATGAGAAGTAATAGATAGGCAGTGTTTTACATATTTGTGCGCGAAATGAAAAAGTCATCTGTATTTCAATCTATAAAAGTCTGAGCATGTACTTTTTAATTGATATATAAGGAATGAAGATTGGCGCCAGGCGCCATGGAACCAGAAAATTAAACAAAAGTATTGATAGGTGCTAGGAGTAAAAACATGGAAAACACAAATAAGTTTAAAGGATTTCTACTTTCATTAGCATGTTTGTTCTGTTTTTTCGGGTTTACAATATCTGAAACTAAGGCTGAACCATCATTCAATACTAATAACCTTTTAAATAAGTTTGTTGCGCGTTTGGTTACTGTTGCTGTAGCGGCAGCAAGAAGCCAGGTTGAGATTCAATATCAGGCGATTGTTCCTAATGTTAGTCTTGGTCAAATTTCAATCGATGGTTTGGTATTCACGCCTGGACCAGATTTTGGAGTGAATGGCTGCACCATATCTCTTGGGCGAGTACTGGTGCAGTACGGCGATCCGAATACTTTGGACGCCGACAACATTTCAACGAGTATTTATGACTTAAATGTATCACCTCTGTGCCTTCCATTCGAGCAAAGGGGAATGTTGGCAATCGCAGGTGTTGAAGAAATAATTGTACCCCACGCTACTATAGATATCGATTATGTATTTCCATCTGCATCGCTTGAAATTTTTATAAGTGGGGCTCTAAAGGATTTTTCTGAATTTGATCTCTATTTAAACGCTCCTTATGTTTCATTCATTGATGTAAATAATGATGAACAACCGTTAGTTTTTAGGCTAAGCAAAGCTGAGCTCACTGTCAGAGACGATGGTGCATGGCAGGCTCTCTCGCGGCAAATTCCCAGTGATTTTAACGATCCAATAAGTGCAGGGATGAATATCTCGAATTTACTTGAAGAGAACGTTTTTGGTGGTGATACATCTGATGAAGTCGGTGAATTCCTCGCGTCTGTGGAGAGGACTTGGAATTCATTTTTAAAAAATCCACAACAAATTACATTAGAAACTGGGATTTTACCGTCAGGAGGGATCAATATAAATTTTGTGGAATATGACTTAGACCCTTTTAAGGCATTTACTGACCTGAGGCCAACAGTTTCAACGAAGAGCCTATTAAGTACAAGTTTAGTTGAACAATCTGCATTGAGACAAATTTTAGAAAATAAGCCGGAAGGCCTCTCGAATGGTGAAAAAATTGAGATAGCAATAGCGCTATTGAAAGGTGATGGCGTTCCCAGCAACGGTCAACTTGGTGTTCGAATTTTAGAAGATTTAATTGATAATAATATGCCAGACGCAATAAGTGCTCTCGTAAACTATTATTTTGATCAAGCACCTCAAAAAGCATATTTTTATGCAATGAGTTTGGGAAAGACTAACGAGCTATCATCAACATCACTTTTAGATCAGTTAGAGGTAAAAATACCGTTTGATGAAGTTTTGGAGTTACAATCTAGAAATCCAATCAAACGGTTAAATTCTGGTTCGTCTATTTCTTCGGCATATTTTGTTGAAAAAGCAAAATCGTATTATCGTGGTCTGGGTGTTGAGCGGTCTTATCTGAATTCTTATTACTGGGCGAGCCTCGCATCAGCTTCTGGTGCACGTCAGGGAGAAATGATTTTGTCTAATCTCCATAATCTCGCTAGAAATCTAGATAAAAGGAAATCCAAGATTTGGTTAGATGATATTGCAGAAATAGAAGCAATGACACTCGAAGATTGGTTGAAGTTTAATGTGGCAAAAAAAATAAGTGAGGGCTAACTAATTCAGCGGCCATTTATGAATGCACTTTAATTTGTCTTCTGATCAAAATTACTCAATCGCCTTTGTATGCGTAAAAAATTATTTGCTCGACCCGAAGGAAACTGTGCCTAGCAGTGTCCCCATAAAATGGTGGTATTAACTGATTTAGGTTTTTGAAAAGGCGTAAATAGATCTTTGGTTTGGTATGTGTGCATATTCTCCATATAGAATTGACCGGAGGATGAGGCTCATAATGTGGTAAGTTAAAGTTTTTTAGTTACGTCATAGAACCAGACTGACCGTGTATTAAAGCGATGGTTGTCTTAATAATATTACCCTATTTTATCTGTCATCAAATTGTTTGTGGGACACCCGTTTTCTATCTTTGACAAGTTTATAACGATAGCTCTTACTTGTCTGTCTTATATTCTACTTTTCAGAGGTTTCTGGCGTGTTAGAAATACTTTTTCATCAAATCATCTTATTTGGGTTTATAGGTGCTGATGTCAGGCAATCAGTCATAATCTAGGTTCTGGATTTTTTGTGTAGAGGGAACTCAAAACAACGGTATTGCACGCTGTTCCTCGATTGCTTCCATTGCGAAATAGGATGACACAGTCTCTAGTTCGACCCCTTCGATCAAGCGTTTGTAGACTTGATCGTAGCTAACCATGTCTTTTGTGGCAATTTTAAGCAGATAATCATATTCGCCGCCTATTCGAAAAAAATCGATGACATCTGGAATCGAAGACACGTGCTGGCGGAATAGTTTGAGCCAGTCAGCAGAATGATGCCGGGTTTTAACCATGACGAAAATAATTAGCCCGACGCCAAGGCGTGCCCGATCAAGCACAACAGTCCTATTTCGGATAATACCGCTAGATTCCAACACTTTTAGGCGTCGCCAGCATGCATTTTGAGAGACACCAACACGGTCACTAAGTGCGCGCTGCGATTGAGCAGAATCGCGTTGTAACTCTTCCAAGATTTTATAATCAATATGATCTAATTTTATGTTCATTATTAAATCATATGAACTAAAATTTATAAGTAAAGTGCATAAATAGGGGAATTATATTCCAAAAATTGTGTCATACTTAATATATTAACGATAGGAGACCAAATGCATTCGCTTAATGCTTTTCGAGAGTCTTTACAGCGACCTGATGTCGTGAACTGGATCAGATCGGGTCTTATTGGTGACAATGTCGTTATTGACGGCCCATTCGGTCCAAAGGCGATGATTTACGCGGATTATGTCGCTTCGGGACGTGCACTTGATCAAGTGGAAGACTTCATCAGACACAGTATTTTGCCTTATTACGCTAACAGCCACACGCAGGCATCTTTTTGTGGGTCATACATTACGCAACTCCGAGAAACCGCAAGAAGTGAAGTCGCACGCCTGACAGGCGCAGGTAAGGGAACTAGTGTTGTATTCACCGGATCTGGTAGCACTGCTGCGATCAACCGTATTGTGGGCTTGCTCGATATTAGCAGTATAGTATCCCACGGAGGACGTGCCGTTGTTTTGGTTGGCCCATACGAGCATCATTCAAATCTTTTGCCGTGGCGAGAAAGCGGTGCTGAAGTCTTTGAGATAGACGAAGCTATCCAAGGTGGTCCGGATATTGCTGCTCTGGAAGATGCTTTGGATCAGGCAAAAGGCTCTGATGTAATCGTTGGCGCATTCTCGGCTGCATCAAACGTGACTGGTATAATTACTGATGTAGACGCCGTGACTAAAACGCTGAAATCACGCGGTGCGTTTGCAATTTGGGATTATGGCTGCGCTGCACCCTACCTGCCGATGGACATGAAACTTGGTACCAATGCTTCAAAAGACGCGATTGTCTTTTCTCCCCATAAATTTCCCGGAGGACCTGGAGCTAGCGGTGTAATGATCGTACGCGATGAGCTCGTTAGGCGCGTGACACCTACATTGCCTGGTGGTGGAACGGTAAGCTTTGTATCGCCGTGGGGTCACACCTACTCTAACAATATTGCGGCTCGAGAAGAGGGAGGCACGCCAAACATTATCGGTGATATTCGTGTCGCCTTAGCGTTGATGGTAAAAGAAGCTTTGGGGCAAGAATGGCTGAGCGCACGACAAGATGAGCTACGTCAGTACGCAAATATGGTGTGGTCGCTGAACCCGTCATTAGAAATCCTAAGCAACCCAAACGCAAAATCACTTCCCATATTTTCATTCCGGGTCAGGGATGATCAGGGCGGATACATTCATCATCAGTATTTCACGCGGTTGCTCAGCGATGTTGCCGGTGTTCAGGCGCGGGGTGGATGTGCTTGTGCAGGCTCTTACGCGCATCGGTTGCTGAACTTAGGGCCCGAGGCCTCTGCAGAATTGGAACATGCGCTTACCCAAGGTGATGAAATCAAAAAACCTGGTTGGGTCAGGCTTAATTTTTCAGCACTTATGGATGATGTGAAGGTTGGAAAGCTCGTTAAGGCAGTGGATGAGCTTGCTTCATCAGCAAAAGAGTACCAGTCTTATTATAGGTTAGATCCATCAACAGCCAGGTTCTCTCCAATTAATTGGAAACAGGAGACAATCGCATCGTGACCAGCCCGTTGGCCAACCCAAACTTTCGCTGGCTTTTCAGCGCACAAGTTTTCTCACTTGTTGGAACTGGTCTTCTCACGGTTGCTTTGTCTCTGGCTGCATTTAGCATTGGCGGTGTAAAAGCTGCAGGTCAGGTTCTTGGCGTTATATTCGCCCTTAAAATGGTGGCCTATGTCGGAATTGCCCCTTTAATCGAAGCTGTTTTATCTGGCGTAAACCGCAAAATTGCATTGGTGTCGCTTGATTTCGGCCGATTGCTTTTATTGGTGCTAATGGCATTCATGGAAAATACCTATCAAATCGTTCTGTTGTCTTTTGTCTTCTTCGTTCTGTCGGCAGGATTTACACCACTTTATCAATCGGTAATACCCGACGTCGTTCCGGAAAAAGATGCTTATGCTCGAGCGCTTTCATGGTCGCGCATTGCTTATACATTGGAATCGATCCTGAGCCCAACTATTGCGGTTGCTCTTTTGACATTTATCACCGGATCATTTCTGTTTCTTGTTGCGGCGCTGGCTTTAATTGGTTCAATTTTTGCTCTCGCTGTGGCAAGTTTTCCACCACGCGTCTCCGACGTATCCAAAAAACCATTTGCAAAGCGCATTTTCAAAGGAATGTCGATTTACATCAAAACGCCCCGGCTGAAAGGGTTATTTCTTCTTAACTTTGCGCTATCATTGGCAATGGCGTGGGTGTTTGTAAATACTGTTGTTTATTCAGGCTTACGCCTTGGATCATCAGAAACCTATTTCCCCATTCTGATGGGGTTTTACGGGTTAGGTGCGGCACTTGGTGCCTCCATTGTCCCGCGAGTGGTAGCGCGACTTGGAGAGCGTCGAACAATGAGCAGCGGTACTTTTCTGTTCGCGGCGGTTGGTTGTTTTTTTGCAGTACTGCACAATCCTACCATATGGTTACTTTCGGTAATTTGGGTTGGTTTTGGAATAGCGTCATCACTTGTTCTGACGCCTGGTGGGCTGGTTTTAACAAGATCTGCACAGGCAAAAGACCGAGCAGCAGTCTTTGCTGCACAATTCTCGCTCAGCCATGCTGGCTGGCTCGTGGCATATCCCTTGGCTGGATGGGCTGCGACATGGGTGTCGCTTGAAGCAGCAGCTTTTGTGCTATCTGTACTCTGTGTAGTAATGACAATTTTAGCTCTGCAAGTATGGCCATCACATGATCCACTGGAGCGCGAACACTCGCACCCCGAATTGCCGAGCAATCATCCGCACCTGCGCGACCCAGTTGCAAACGGCGCAAACCATCGGCACTTTCATGCTTACACAATTGATAATTTGCATCCAAATTGGGTTGATGACCCTACATGATGCTTGAAAACACAAACCTAAGGGATCTTTCTGATGCCTTCATTCGAGACTGACAATTTGGATTACCTTGGCCTTACCGCTTTGCGAGAGCGCCTGAAATCTGACCTTAACAGTTTGCTTTATCCGGGCAAAAATTGGGTGCCTCCGCGTAATGGAGTGACTGATACAGTTATTATTGGCGGCGGCATGTGCGGTATGGTTGTTTGGCTGTCCCTGACTACTGGAGGTATGCGCAACATCCGCGTATTAGACCGGGCCGTTGAGGGTCATGAGGGGCCTTGGGTGACCTATGCGCGCATGGAGACACTTCGGTCGCCCAAAAATCTCACTGGCCCAGCTTTTGGTCATGGCGCATTAACGTTTCAGGCGTGGTATCGGGCCCAATTTGGCGCGGCAGAATGGGAGGCGCTCGATAAGATCCCCCGAGTAATGTGGATGGATTACCTACGCTGGTATCGGGACACCCTGAACATTCCTATCGAAAACGGTGTTTCAGTTGATCGTGTTGAACCCGAGGGCGATCTTTTGAGATTAACGGTATCAGGCAATACAACCGATACAATCCTTTGCAGAAAGCTAGTCTTTGCAACAGGCCGTGATGGTATAGGTGGTCCAAATATCCCTAAGTTTATAACTCAGCTCCCAAGTCATCTTTGGGCTCATAGCGCCAATAAAATTGACTTTTCTGTTCTCAAGGGCAAGCGCGTTGCTGTGATCGGTGTCGGTGCATCCGCAATAGATAACGCCGCCGAAGCTCTTGAGGCTGGAGCTCGCGAAGTCCGGCACTTGGTGCGTCGTGCAGAAATGCCAACAATCAACAAAATGATGGGAATTGGCAGTTATGGCTTCACTGCTGGCTTTGCTGCGTTATCTGACGAGTGGCGCTGGCGTTTTATGCAGTACTCTTTTGCTACCCAAACACCCCCGCCGCATGGATCAACGCTCCGCGTCAGTAAGTTTGAAAATGCGTATTTCCATTTTGGAAAGGAAACCATTCGGATTGAACAGAGCGGACCTGGTGCTGAAATCTTTTTCGCAGACGGAACATCTTACTTCGCAGATTTTATCATTTTGGGTACTGGATTTGTTATTGATCCGATGGCCCGCACTGAATTTGGGGATACAGCTGGGAATATTCTGCTTTGGCAAGACGTTTACAAGCCGCCAAAAGACGAAGAAAATAAAGATTTAGGTCGGTTTCCTTATCTTAATCAAGACTTTACTTTTAGCGAGAAAAACCCTGGCACAGCTCCTTGGTTGAGCAATGTCTACTGTTTTAACTATGGTGCAGCAGCTAGCCTTGGCAAGGTTAGTGGTGATATTCCTGGCATTAGCGAAGGCGCCGCTTGGTTAGCTCGTGAGGTGGCTGCAAAGCTATATTCTGAAGATGTAGAAACTCATTGGCAGGCCATGCTGGACTATGACAAACCCGAACTTGTTGGTGATGAGTGGGTGTCCACCGAACTTGAACAAAACACCCAAAAAGGAAAGGTGGCATGAGCCCGTTTGATACCACCACATCTATTGCGTCTGGAGTTACTGAAACAGGTCCTATTGCTGAAGCTATCAGGACTCGCAGTAATATTTTTGAGATGACGCAAGCTGCAGAGGATGCAGTCCTTCGTCCTAAGGAGTTTGGCGCGTTTCCACATGATTTTCGCGCAGCGCTGGCCGCACGCATTGCGGCACACGCGGGTGATGCAAACTTAGCTGCACAGTATGCTAATTGTACTAGCGGCATGGCTGACTTAAGTGATCCTTCACACAACAGTGCTGAAGATCACAAAATCCTGATTGCGTTTGTCGATAGAACTTCCAACGCAACCAAAGATATTTCTGCAGACGACATTTCTCTTTTACAAAGCTCTGGCGTCAGCGATGCAGATATCGTTCGTTTGTGTGAACTGGTAGCCTTTGTTGCCTATCAAGTCCGTGTTGCCGCAGGTTTGCGCTTGCTTCAGGGAAATAAAGCATGAGCCGTGTGATCCATAAATTCACACGTCGCGTGCCGGAATGGAAACCTCGGGTTAAGCCCGTTGAACTTAACTCAGCAACACCTGAACAGCTGAATGCGCTTAAAGTCACGCCTTCTAATACTAAGGTTTCTAGCTATGTTTTGACACTCGCGCACGACGTGGAAAGCCTCACCGTAAGGTCTCCTCTCTTCAATGCAATAATGTATGACAAAGGCGGGATGTCACGCGCCGAACGCGAGCTCGGGGCGATAGCCGCATCAATGGTAAACCGTTGTATTTACTGCGCCGCTGTTCATGCCGATCGTCACGCGCAACTGGAAAAAAGTACAGAGGTAACGGATCAGCTTTTTGCGCAAGGGGTTAATGCTGATCTGTCAGTTCGTGACGCCGCGATATTCGCCTTTGCCTACAAGTTATCCAAAGCACCACCTGAGGCAGGACCAGAAGATATAGCTGCCTTGCGCGATGCCGGGTTATCGGATGAAGAAATCTTAGACTTAATCTTGTCATCCTCACTGTTTGGATGGGCTAACAGGCTAATGCATGTTCTTGGTGATCCCGTTCGTCCGGAGGAGGCCGTATGATTAAGAGCACACGTGTTGGTTTGGCAGGTGCGGGTTCTATTGCTCTGGGTACGGCAGCGCTCTTGGTGGATCAGGGTCACGACCCGATGCTCTGGTCTCCCTCTGGATCTGGCACGGTGGGCCTCGATGGAGAAATCACTGCTGAAGGTGCGCTTGAATTGAATTTTAATCCAAGGATTGCCAAGTCGGCAAAAGACTTGGTTGATGAAAACGATGTCCTTATTATCTCGCTACCAGCTTATGGGCATAAAACTGTAATGGACGCACTGGCGCCGCATATCCGGATGGAACAGCAAGTCATTGTGTCATCCCACGCATCTATGGGCGCACTTTATCTAATGCGCTTGCTGAAAGCTCGTAATGTTTCAGTGCCCATTACAGCTTGGGGGACCACGGTGGTAACTGGTCGACGGCAAAATGGCCCCGTTGTTCGTGTGAATACAGTTCGTAGCCGTGTGGACCTCTGCACTATCCCCGAAACCCATTCAGACTGCGCACTTACAATGTGTCAGTGTCTTTTTGGAGATCGCTTTCAGCCACGTGCAGGTCTTCTTGCGGTTTCACTGTCAAATCTTAACCCACAGAACCACCTGGGCATAGCACTTGGCAACATTACGAGAATGGAACGAGGTGAAGTCTGGAGCCAGGGTCAGAATGTGACACCCAAGGTTGGGCGCCTGTTGGAAAAACTTGATCTTGAACGTTTGGCGATAGCCGATGCACTGGGCTTGCAAGTTAAAACCATTTTTGAGCACTTTCACCTCAGCTTTCATGTGCCTATGGCATCGATTTCCGTAATGAACCAGCAAATGCACGAAAAGGGTAATGGTGGCACTGGGCCAGCAACCAGTGATAGCCGCTATGTGACTGAGGATGTGCCATATGGCCTGCAATTAACTGCTGTCTTGGGCCGTTTGGTCGCTCGACCTGCAATTCTACATGAAGCCGGGATCGCAATGTTTTCAGCCATGTATGACAGAGATTTCGCTCGTGAAAATGCTTTACTCAAGGCGCTTCGATTGGAACAATATAGCCTTGACGATCTGCAACATTCCGCCCGTACCGGACTGTTATGATGGACAGATGACCCTAGACTGTAAACTATAGGGTGTACGGAAAAACACTAAACGAACCAACAAGGAGAAGCTAAAATGACTAAACTAATCCTAAATCGTCGCCGGTTTCTTGGCACGACCGCGATGGCTAGTGTCGCATTGGCAAGTCCCGCGTATTTGCGCCGTACCTCGGCCCAAGGCAGTGGGGAGGTCAATATTTGGACTTATAACGACTTTGTTCCCCAAAGCTTTAAAGAGCAGTTCGAGGCTGATACTGGTATCAAGGTGAATATCCGACTAGTTGATGATCAGGGAAAACAGTATAATCTGCTCGCTGCAGAACAGCCCAATCCGACTGTTGATATCATGACTGTCGCAGGTCACCGTTTCCTTCAATTTATTGATAATAAATTGCTGGCCCCTCTGGACACCGATCGCCTTAGCAACTGGGGCAATATCAACCCAAGCTTCTCCGAAAGTGATTGGTCGACTATCAATGGTGAAAAATGGGGTGCGCCAATCCTCTCGGGTATGGAAGTTTTATCCTACAATACGGATCTTGTTTCGCAAGAAGAAGCGATGACTTGGGATACTCTATTTTCTGATAAATATGCGGGCCAAACAGCTTATATTATTCAGGATATGATGTCGATCATTATGCTTAAAATGGGCTATGATGGTAATATGGTCGCCTATATGGATGATCCAGAAAAAGCTGCCGCCATTGTGAACGAGGCCAAGCAGTATCTGATCGATAAGAAACCGCTTGTTCGCAAATACTATGACAGTGGGGCAGAAGTGCAGCAGATGTTCGTCAATCAAGACATCGCGTTAGGCCATAGCTGGAATGGACCGGCTGCGGCGCTCATTAACGATGGCTTTCCGCTTGCTATGACTATCCCTAACGAAGGCTCTTATGGTTTTGTCTATACCTACAACGTGGCTAATAACGCGCCAAACGTTGACAATGCGTATACTTTCCTCAACGCAATTCTTGCTTCCCCTGAAATCGGTGCTGCGATGACCAAGGCTTCCGGCTTTATCTCGACCTACAAGGATGCGACAAACTATCTGACTGACCTTGAAAAGGCATCAACGTCCTTTCCTGAAGAACAACTGGCAAATCTCCCGTTCTTCCGCGCAGAAGCGCACGAGATGCAATATGGATTGGTTGACCCAGCTGTTGAGGCTGTGAAAGCTGCCTGATCCTAACTAATTAGTGGCCCGCCATTAAGTGGCGGGCCACACTTTATTTTCGGCAAAAGGAAATCTGCAAGATGACCTATGACGCGTCTGTCCAAAAAGACGGTGATGACAGTACTACATCGGGTGGCAGTCGTCCGTTCTGGGGCCGTGTCGTTAATTGGAGACCGTATCAAGGCTTGGTCGCAATCGTCACTGTATCACCGCGCAGACAGTTCTTCATCCTTGTTGCATTTCCCGTCCTATGGCTACTGACCCAGCATCTTGGTCCAATGCTCCAAATGCTGCACGTGTCCCTGCTTGATGCCTATCCTGTAGCTCCAGGAACAGCACATACGTTTACATTCGACAATTACATGCGGTTTTTAGGAGATCGCATCTTTTGGCAGCCTTTCTTTCGTACGTTAACCTTTGCAGCAGTTTTTACTTTTTGCACACTGATCATCACGTATCCTGTTGCCTATTTTCTTGCCCGACACGTGAGCCGCAAGAATCGAATGCTTATGCTGTTGCTTTTGTTAATCCCATTTTGGGTGGGCGAAATCGTGCGCACATATGCGATTATGATCCTGTTAGGTAATACGGGGGCAGTTAATCAGGTTCTTAAATGGGTCGGCCTTATCGATCGCCCGATCCCGTTTATGTATACCAGTTTTTCAATGGGTGTAGGCATCGTCTACCTTACAGCACTTTACATGTTATTACCGCTCTATTCCGCTCTAGAAAAACTTCCAAAGAGTTACAATGAAGCTGCTGCAGATCTTGGCGCAGGTGCCTGGACCCGTTTCCGTCGAGTCACGTTGCCTTTGACCTTAGAAGGTATCTCTTCAGGGTGTACGCTAGTCTTTTTGATTTCAACTGGATTTTACGCGACACCCGTCCTTTTAGGGGGCCCATCGACCACGGTGTTCGCCGAAACGATTGCTGGTTTTTTCCATGTTGCTGGCGATGAGTGGCCAACTGGTGCTGCATTTGCTGTAATTATGTTTGCAGGCGCACTAGCAATTACTGGCGTATTCCAACGCCTGATGAAAGCTCTACGCAAAGGAGATACGGCATGAACCGTGGTAACCGAGTTGCGCTAGCCTGCTGCTATTGGGCTCTTGTTGTATACGTTTTTGTACCGTTGATTTTAATGATCGTCATGGGATTCAAGGATAGTAAGTTCATCGGCTTTCCAATTCAGTCCTGGACACTTGATTGGTACGCAGGCGTTTTTTCTGACGCAGAGGTTTTATACACGTTTGGATATTCCGTTCTAATCGCAGTGCTGTCGACGCTGATTTCAGTGATTGTTGGGACTTGGATCGCGGTGCTCTTAGAAGGTCGTAAATTCTGGGGACGCGCCGTTATGTTTGGTTTAATGGTACTACCAGCACTGGTGCCTGGCATAATTTCCGCTATTGCTTTTCGAATTTATGCGCGGTGGCTGGGTATTGAACCAGGAATAGGGGCGATTATCTGGGCGCACGCTGTTCATAATGTTCCGTTTGTATCGCTCGTCGTAATGGCCCGCCTTTCGACTTTACCCAAAAGCCAGATTGAAGCGGCGCGGGACCTCGGCGCAGATGCTCTAATTGCTTTTATGCGCGTCACGCTACCCTACCTTGTACCAGCTATACTCGGTGCTAGCGTGTTTTGCCTGCTACTCAGTTTCGACGATTTTGTCCGGTCCTTCTTCCTTGGTGGGTATGAGCCTACCCTCCCAGTTTTGATTTTTGCAATGTTAAGGTCGGGCATGTCCCCTGAGATTAATGCGATCGCAACTGCCGCTCTCGTGTTGACCGCTGCAATCGGTATTTGGGCAGAACGATTCACTCGCCAAAATAGTAAGGAAAGCCAAGTATGACGTCTCCTCTTGTCCATATTGATGGAATTTCCAAGCGCTTTGGCGACGCAATAGCGTTGGAGCAACTGTCACTGGATATTGCAGAAGGCGAATTCGTGACGTTCTTAGGTCCTTCAGGCTGCGGAAAATCTACAACCTTGCGAATACTTGGCGGTTTTGAAAAGCCGGACACAGGATCCATTATTCTCGATGGTGAGGACATAACCAACCACCCGCCAGAAAAGCGTCATGTGAACATGGTTTTTCAGGACTATGCGCTGTTTCCGCATATGACTGTACTGCAAAACATCGCATTTGCGCTGGAACTTAAAGGGATGCGCAAAGCTGAAATTAAAAAGCGATTAGACGAAATCATGTCTTTCCTAGAGCTTGATGGCTATGGTCATCGCTATCCTGGACAGTTGTCAGGCGGTCAGCGGCAGAGAGTTGCGCTCGCCCGTGCTTTGGCACCCGATCCTGCTCTTTTGCTACTGGACGAACCGCTTGGAGCCTTGGATGCCAAGCTGCGCGGCCAAGTCCAGCGCGAACTGAAGTCTATTCAACGTCAGACAAACAAAACCTTTTTTTTCGTGACGCACGATCAGGAGGAAGCACTAACAATGTCTGATCGGATCGTGGTGATGAACCATGGTCGTGTTGAACAAGATGGCACCCCAGAAGAACTCTATTTCCAACCCGCCAGTCGATTTGTTGCTGAATTTATTGGAGAGACCAATCTGCTTTCGGGTAAAATGCGTGGTGTAGAGGGTAGTACAGTTGTGATGGATTGGTTTGGCCTAACACTCCGTGGACATGCGCCCTCGGGCATTCCTGTTGAAGGTGCTGATATCACGGCATCTATCCGACTGGAAAAGCTGGAACTACACGGCTCCCGACCTAATCTGTCGAACGCCGTCCAAGGCCGGATCACCAATAAAATCTTTCTTGGTAGTCGCATGGCAGTTGATATAATTATTGAACAAAAGGACAGTGCAAAACTAAGAGCTTTTGTGGATGCGGACACCGGACAATCAATTGGTGATAACCTAATTTGGATTGGGTGGGACAGTAATTGCATGACTGTTTTGCGTGACTAATGGTATTAAAATTTAGTCGCAATCATACTCCTAATTGTTCGATCGCCATTTAATAAGCTTTTAAAGTAAACCTAGGCACTCGGTCACTTGCTCGATTACAATTAATTCATTAACCTCGTGAACTTGTCCGCTGGCACCAGGACGGCTAGAAAAAGTCCATTTGATAAAAAAATAACGATCCCAACAGTGTGGCTAGACTCACTCTCCTCCCAAACAGAGAGCCTAGCCACCTAATCTCAAGCGCATGCTGGCATGAGCGAGACATAGTCGATGTATAAATTGATAAGTTATTAGCCAGTAACCTGACTCATTGCCGCATACTTAATGCATGTGATGCAATTACTTATGCATATTTTGCATGGCGGAAATGCGATATTGGAGATTGCCACATCGCAGAACTACAGTCATGTTGATACTACAAATGCTTTCTCCCTGAACATTTGTTAGTTCGAAAATTCTTCCTCCCAGAATTTTTCAAATTTATGGCGGTACCCTTGGGTATCGCCTTTTTTTGTTTAAAAGACTCTTAAAAAGTTTCTGAGTACGATAATTTAAGTTCATAATTCTAATTGCACAATACTTTCACGAACGCGGAAAATTTACCAAACCTTAAGCACTTCAGTTGGTGATTTTTGTACGAAAATAATTGTTATCTGTGCCCATTTTTTAAAGTTTCAGCTATAGCCAAACGCTCTTGTGCACTCATACCAGCCAATTGTTTTACCAAAACCTGCCTAGCAATCGTCTGTCGCTTCTCTCCTTGTGTTGCAGCTTGTTCCAAAAGGTCTAGAAGAGACAGGGGCTCAAACGGTGTAGTGCCAATAAGATTAGCCAATTTTTCCTCAAATGCGTCAGGCGGTCTAAGGCGGTTCTCTGCATGTATTTTTTTAATCATGCGACCCAATGCGCGGCGGTCTTTGCGGTCCATTGCGCGAATGATCGGTGCGAAGCCTAAGTTAGGGCCACGAAGTCTCGAACCGTGATGATATCCAGCTCGCTCAAGCTTTACATCTTTGTGATGTCCAGAAGCAAAAAACCCACCTATCGCCCCCAAAACCAAGAGATTTGCTGCCAATGAAATCACCAGCGATATTTTTAACATTTTATGTGACATGATTTTTCCTTAGGTGTCTTCCCAAAACAATGTTTCGTCATCGTTCATGCCGGCTAGCTCACTGAGACTTTCGGCTTGGAAATATGCAGTAGTGAGATCAAGGATCGTATCTGGTGGGTTCATTCCAATAATCACTCCTGCTGCCCCAACCATCGTTAAACCTAACCCTGCTGGCCAACTATCAAATTGTTTCACCGCACGCGCAATTCTTTCTATTAAACCTGCCTGAGGTGGCTTAGCCCATGCATTAATTGGCTGCGGCATAGCCGTGATGGCCTGACTTTGCAGATGCGCATAAAAATCCGGATCAATTTTTGGCTCTTCTCGCTGTAATGCGTCGAAAAAGAGCTTTAGTTCCTGATCATCCAAAGAGGCTTTAGAGTCATTTTTTTTATTGCTCATCTTGAAATCCTAACGCTTTTTTTTGCGGCGCCAATTCGCTTGCCAATGTACGTTTGCCACGTGCAATCAGACTTTCCACTGCCTCTATAGAGATTTCCATAATATCAGATATTTCTGGATTTGAGAGATCTTGTAAGTGGCGTAGTATCATTGCCTGTCTTTGCCGTTCTGGTAGGGTTCGTAGGGCTGCTTGTAATGCAACGGCACGCGCTTGGGTCTGTAGTTGATGTTCCATTCCCGGTGCTGCATCAGCTATTTCCGGCACTTCACCGCCATTGCGCGTTTCTTTGCGAATCCGGTCGATGCACAGATTTGAAGTAACTCGATAAAGCCAGGTTGTGACCTTCGCCTGATTCAAATCCCAATCAGGCGCCGCCCGCCAGAGGCGCAATAAACTTTCTTGGGTCACATCCTCTGCTTCAGAACGATCTGACAGCATGCGAAATGCTTGGTTGAAGACCAAAGGTGCTAATCGCGCAGTCAAAATCTCAGCAGCTATCCGGTCTCCCTGCGCAAACCGCGCTAGAAGCTTGTCATCTGGAAGACTTTGACTTGCATCAAGGGCCATCATCACTCCTGATTAAGCCGCTTTACTGGCTTGGTAAACGGTTGTTGGGAAAGTTGGAGTCCGTTTTGATGGAATCAGCTGGCTTCATTTTTGCAAGTTTTCCTATCGCGCGGCTTCTTTGCACGATTATCAAATTCAGTTTGAGAGATTACTCCATCTTCATTTTTATCCAAATGCCTTAACATCCTTGTTGCTCCCCCGCGTCTGTTTTGCATTTCCGAAAATTCTAATGTTCCACTGTCATCGCTATCAAGCTTGTTAAGCATTCTTTTGACGCGCTTTTCTGCTTTTTTTACTCGCCGGGTCTCAACCTTGGTCATCAACTCTTCAAGGCTCAGACTGCCATCATTATTGCTGTCACTTTTGGCAAATTGAGCTGCCATGTGCATTTCAATCTCAGTAATGGTGATTTGGCTATCGCTGTTGGTGTCTAGGTCAAAAAACTCAAAGTTTTTGTCATGATAATTTTTTGCCATAACAGGTGAAAACGCTAGAGCGGTTGTGGCTGCTAAAGTGCAAATCATGATATTTTTCATCAGTATACTCCGTATATTAGAGGTTTTTATAAAATGCTTTGCGCGTAGTAATTTTTGCGCATGGTATAAATAAAACGAAGCAGTGAGAGATTTCCGTCGCAAATAATTAAGATATTTTATAAACGAGTAAAAATGATCCTAAATATTCTTTCCAGTATTGAACAATTTCCTTTCTAGCTTGAAGGTTGAAGACGACAAATGGTTTTACGGAAAAGGTAAACTTATGGCTTGGACGCGTACGGTGGTTTTGGCTGTATTCTTTTTGTGGGGCATACCTGCATCAGCGCAGGACGTCACACTTACCTCACCTGATGGATCTGTTGAACTAATTGGAACGCTTCTTAGTTTTGATGGTGAATTCTACCGGCTTGAGACAATTTATGGTGAATTAACCGTAGATGGATCTGGCGTGCTTTGTGACGGCCCGGCATGTCCAAGTTTGCAAAATTTTGTGGCTGAGGTTCGTATTTCTGGTTCTGCAACTATGGGGTTAGTGCTGATGCCTGCGTTGATTGAGGGCTTTGCGCTACGCAATAGTTTTGTCGCAGAGCGGGAAGACACAGCAGATACAAGTTTCAATTATACTTTAGGTAATCAGGCTGATGGCGAACCTGTTGCTCGGTTTTACTTCAATATTTCGACCACGGATGAGGGTTTTGCAGATTTATTAGCCAATGAAGCGGATTTGGTTATGGCGCTACGTGAAATTCGACCAGATGAAGGGCTTCTTGCACGATCTGCTGGTTTGGGAGATATGACAAAAGCCAATAGGAGCCGTGTTCTCGCATTGGATGCTATGGTTCCCATAGTTGCGCCATCTAATTCCGTTTCCACCTTGTCCCCACAAAATCTGGCAGAAGTATTTTCTGGTAATATTACGAATTGGCAGGAACTTGGCGGAGCCGATGCGAATATCACGCTGCACCTTCCTGAAAAATCAACTGGCTTAGGTCAGTCTGTGGAAGACAACGTAATGGGTCCGGCTAACTTGCCTTTTGCTGAAGGCATAATTCGTCACGCAAAACCTGACGACCTTGTAAAAGCTGTTTTAAAAGATCCATTTGCCTTTGGAATTGTAAGCTATTCAGAGATTGGGAATACACGTGCCCTAACCTTGACCGGTTCTTGCGGATTTTCACTGTCCGCTAATCGTAGTACAATTAAAACAGAAGATTACCCACTTACCGCTCCGATGTTTCTATATATGCCGGCACGGCGGTTACCAAAATTTATACGAAATTTTTTAGCGTTTACGCGCACACCGCTTGCACAAGTTATGATTAGAAGAGCCGGGTTTGTAGACCAGTCTCCTGAAGAAGTAAGTATCGATGCCCAAGGTTACCGGTTTGCAAACGCAATAACTTCGTCTGGACCTGAAATTTCTTTAGAAGAACTGCAAAGAATGGCGGGCACCCTCTATGGAATGGAAAGACTAACAACATCGTTTCGATTTGAGGCTGGTTCGGTGCGGTTGGACGCTCAGTCTCGATCAAACGTGCATCAACTTGCATTGGCTCTAGAGCAAGGGAAATATGATGCTCGCAAAATTTTGCTTGTAGGTTTTAGTGATGGTGAGGGAGCTGCGGACGCTAATCAGAAAATTTCAATGCGCCGTGCCGAAGCTGTCCGCAAGGCAGTGGTTGCTGCCGCTAAGACGGCAAATTTTAGCCGTATACAACTAGGCGTGGATGCATATGGGGAAGCATTGCCAATGGCGTGTGATGATAGTGAATGGGGGCGCCAGACCAACCGAAGGGTTGAGGTATGGGTGCGTTAAAACTGACAGATTTTCCATTGACGCGATGATTTAGTTCGATGAATGCAGGTTAGGCAGAAGTAAATCTGCCTAACAGGATTTTTCTTGATTGAAAGTTAACTTTTCATACTTTCCCAAAACGATTTGACTGAAGAAAAGAAACTGGAGGCCTCAGGATTATTTTCTTCTGACAGGTCTGCAAATTCACGTAGCAACTCTTTTTGCCGACTGGTTAGATTCACAGGGGTTTCAACGGCTAGTTCTATTAACATGTCGCCAGCGTTGCCGCCTCTTAAAGTAGGCATACCTTTGGCTCGTAACCGCATTTGCCGGCCCGATTGGGATCCGGATGGTATTTGAACTCGGCCGCGCCCACCATCTATTGTCGGCACTTCGATAGAACCACCCAAAGCGGCGGTGCTCATTGATACAGGCACACGACAAAATAGGTTTGTACCATCGCGCTCAAAGAGTTTGTGATTAGCCACCTCAATAAAGATATAGAGATCACCTGTTGGTCCTCCCCGCATGCCTGCTTCGCCCTCACCGGCAAGACGTATACGCGTGCCAGTTTCTACACCGGCTGGAATATTAACGCTTAGCGCGCGATCCTTCTCAACGCGGCCAGCGCCACTACAGCTCTTGCAAGGGTTTTTGATAATCTGACCCATGCCAGAGCAGGTGGGACAAGTACGCTCTACCGTAAAAAAGCCCTGCTGTGCACGAACCTTGCCCATACCAGAGCAAGTTGGGCATGTTGTGGGTTCGGACCCACCTTCTGCACCTGTTCCATTGCATGAATCGCACGCCACAGATGCCGGTACGTTCACAGTCTTCTGAAGCCCTGAAAAAGCCTCTTCCAGTGTAATGCGTAAATTGTAACGCAAATCGGAGCCACGAGCCGCTCCTCTTCCACCGCTACCGCCGCGTTGACCACCCATGAAGTCGCCAAACAGGTCATCGAACACATCAGAGAATGCAGAACCAAAGTCGCCTTGCTGACCGCCTTGCCGACCACCACCCATTCCGCCTTCAAAAGCGGCATGACCAAATCGATCATATGCAGCTTTTTTTTCTGCGTCTTTTAGAACGTCATATGCCTCATTAGCTTCTTTAAACCCAGCTTCAGCGTCAGGTTTATCTGCGTTTCTGTCAGGATGCAGTGCTTTTGCCTTGGCTCTATAGCCTTTTTTGATCTCGTCAGCGCTGGCGCCTTTTGATACGCCAAGTACGTCGTAGTAATCACGTTTTGCCATCGATCATGTCCTTCGTTGGAACGTCTGAGGCCGACCCTTGATTTAGAGCCGGCCCCTCGATTAGTTCCCTGGCGCCAGATTAGGCGCGCTTATCTTCGTCAAGATCTTCAAACTCGGCGTCTAAGATGTCTTCATCATCTGGATGCGGCTCATCAGCGGCTGAGGGCTCATCGCCTTCAGCCTGAGCTGATTTGTAGATTGCCTCACCGAGTTTCATAGCTGACTCAGTAACGTTCTGGATGCCTGATTTGATCTTATCAGCATTTTCGGTTTCCAGTTCGTCTTTAAGCGCAGCAATCGCAAGTTCGATAGCTTCGATCGTGGTCGGATCAACCTTATCGCCATGCTCTTCCATTGATTTTTCAGTTGAGTGGATCAATGATTCAGCCTGGTTTTTTGCTTCAATAAGCTCGCGGCGCTCTTTATCCGCTTCTGCGTTATCTTCAGCATCCTTGACCATTTGATCGATATCTTCTTCAGAAAGTCCACCAGAGGCTTGGATCGTGATTTGTTGTTCCTTGCCTGTGCCCTTATCTTTGGCACCTACAGATACGATACCGTTTGCATCAATATCAAAGGTGACTTCGATTTGTGGCAAACCACGTGGAGCAGGTGGGATATTTTCAAGATTGAATGCACCCAACAGCTTGTTGTCAGTGGCCATCTCACGTTCGCCTTGAAAACAACGGATTGTCACGGCACTCTGATTGTCTTCAGCCGTTGAGAAAATCTGCGATTTCTTGGTTGGAATTGTTGTATTCCGGTCGATTAAACGTGTGAATACACCTCCAAGTGTTTCAATACCCAGAGAGAGTGGCGTTACATCGAGCAAAACAACGTCTTTAACATCACCTTGCAGAACACCAGCTTGAATGGCAGCACCCATGGCGACCACTTCATCTGGGTTAACGCCTTTGTGTGGCTCTTTACCAAAAAACTTGGTCACTTCTTCAACAACGCGTGGCATACGGGTCATGCCGCCAACAAGTACAACTTCATCAATGTCAGAAGCAGACAAACCAGCGTCTTTTAATGCTGCTGCGCATGGCTTCATTGAGGCTTTAATTAAATCACCAACCAGTTGTTCCAGTTTCGCGCGAGTAAGCTTCAGTACCATGTGCAATGGCTGACCGGTTGATCCCATTGAGATAAATGGCTGGTTGATTTCAGTTTGGCTGGCAGATGACAATTCAATTTTGGCCTTTTCAGCAGCTTCTTTAAGACGCTGTAGTGCCATTTTATCTTGAGTCAGATCTACGCCATGTTCTTTTTGAAACTGTTCAGCGAGGTAGTTCACAATGCGCATATCAAAATCTTCACCACCAAGGAATGTATCACCATTGGTCGATTTTACTTCAAACAGTCCATCGTCAATCTCAAGGATGGTTACGTCAAATGTGCCACCGCCAAGGTCATATACTGCAATGGTTTGGGTGTTCTCTTTGTCTAGACCGTAAGCCAGAGCAGCGGCAGTTGGTTCGTTGATAATACGGAGCACTTCCAGACCGGCAATTTTACCAGCGTCTTTTGTGGCCTGACGTTGTGCGTCATTAAAATATGCTGGAACCGTGATAACGGCCTGCGTCACATCTTCCCCGAGATAGCTTTCCGCTGTCTCTTTCATTTTTCCTAAGATGAAAGCTGAAATTTGGCTAGGTGAATATTTTTCGTTATGTGCTTCAACCCACGCATCACCGTTGCCGCCATCAATTACGGCGAAAGGAAGATTCTTTTTATCTTTTGCTAAATCAGCGTCGTCGTTCCTGCGGCCGATCAGACGTTTGACACCAAAGATGGTGTTATCCGGATTTGTTACAGCTTGCCGTTTGGCAGGCTGGCCGACAAGACGTTCATTTTCAGTAAATGCTACGATCGATGGTGTCGTGCGTGCACCTTCCGCGTTTTCAATTACGCGGGGTTGGCTGCCGTCCATAATTGCGATGCAGCTGTTAGTAGTTCCTAAGTCAATACCAATTACTTTGGCCATATTTTCAATCCCTCATGTTAGTTTAAGGCGATGATACGAAGCGACAACCCGTTTTGGCATCGACGCCACGCCACAATTTACGCAAACTTCTTTGCGCGCTGAGGGGTATATAGGGATGGTCATTTGACGCTGCAACCTCCGTAATAGGGTATAAAACAGTAAAATTGCACATAATTGCTTAGGTTTTGTAAAATGAAGGCACAAATACGCGGTTTTGACGTCCATAAAGGGTATTTGGACAAGTTGTCACAGACTGCTTTGATAGAAGAAATACGAAGAATCGCTGCGAAAGCTCCGATGCTCCCGCCTCAAACACCCGGTGGTAAACCCATGTCAGTAAAAATTACTTCTGCTGGTAAGATGGGATGGTCTTCAGATAAATCTGGTTATCATTATACCTCGTGTCATCCCAATGGCACGGCATGGCCTGCAATCCCGGAAACTATCTTGGCGCTATGGCATCAATTGACCAAGCTTGAACGCGAACCAGACTGTTGTTTGATAAATTATTATGGTGAAGGAGCCCGTATGGGTATGCATCAAGATCGTGACGAAGCAGATTTTTCATGGCCGGTTATGTCAGTATCACTAGGCGACTCTGGATTATTTCGTATTGGCAATAAAATCAGAGGTGGTGCAACAGAATCAATTTGGCTTGAGTCGGGCGATGTCGTGATAATGGGGGGTGATGCGCGGCTTACTTATCACGGCGTTGACCGGATTAGGTTTGGATCTTCTTCTTTATTATCCAAAGGTGGGCGCCTTAATTTAACTTGTCGGGTGGTTGTCTAGTTATTGAAAGTTAAGCATCGAGATAATTTGAATTAATTAATTTATAGTGTTTCAGCCAATTTGAGACGTTGTATTTTGCCAGAAGGCCCTTTCGGAAGTTCATCAAGAAAAAAGATTGCGTCCGGTGATTTAAACTTACCTAATCGCTGCCGACAGGTTTCGATTAAGTCGCTTTCTTGGAGTGTTGACCCTTTTGAAACGCGTACCGCTGCCTCAACTCGTTCGCCATATGTTACACACGGGCGCGCAAAGGCTGCCGCTTCTATAATATCCGGATGGGTGTAGAGAGCTTCGTCGATTTCGCGTGGGGCGATATTTTCTCCACCTTTGATAATCAGTTCTTTGATCCGACCAGTCACATAGACGTAACCATCTTCATCTATTTTTCCTAAATCTCCTGTACGAAGCCAATTATTTGTAAAAGCTGATTCTGTAGCCTCTGGATTATTAAGGTATTCTAACATTATGTTAGGACCTTTAACGGCTATTTCACCCTCAGTATTACAGCTGCATTCACTTTGGTCCGGGGCAAGAATACAAACCTGATTTCCGTAGCTAAAACCTGGTGAGCCAATTTTTCGCAAACCGGGAGGTAATGGGTTCGAGAGGATTTGAGCAGCAGTTTCAGTCAGTCCCATTGTCTCAATTATAGCAACGTTAAAACGCTCTTCGAAAGCTTTTTGGGTTTCTATGGCAAGTGCAGAAGATGCAGATCGGCCAAACCGCAGTCGCCTGATACACTCCTTATCAGGATCTTTGGTGCCGTGTAATAAATGACTTATGATTGTTGGTACTACTGAAAACCAAGTAACTGCTGATCTTGATGCTTGATCCCAGAATTGACTTGTAGAAAATCGCGAGACGACTGCCAAAGAGCCGTTGGATACAAGAGATCCCATCAAAGACACGCACAAACCATTAATGTGATAAAAAGGAAGAACGCAAAATCCTCGGTCTGATTTAGTTAATTCGTGCGCAATTGCAGTAGTCCAACCACCCGCTAGTAGGCTGGCGTGAGTATGAACTACTCCCTTTGGTTTGCCGGTTGTGCCGGATGTATACATAAGCAATGCATGATCATTTGGTGCTATCTGATGAAGAGCAATCTCCTGAGCACTTATTTCAGAGATTAATGTAATTCCGCTGGGAACTGCTGAGGTGTACAGTTCTGCTGCGCTATCATGAACAAAGGCAAACCGCGCCTCACTGTGGCTCAATGCGTAATTTATAGCGTCATGTCCCGCTGCGAGGTTGATCATTGTTGCACGAAAACCTCCGTACAAAACCCCATAAAGGGCTGCGATGCCATCAGGCCCATTGGGGTGAACAATAGCAACGCTTTCGCCTTTTTTAACACCCTGTCTGGTCAGGGTTCTGGCAATTGAATTTGCTTTGGTGTGCAAAATATCCCAGCTCAGGGTATCATCACTTTCAGGAAATACCATTGCAACACCACCAGATTTTGCACGGTAATCTAACCAATCTCGTATTGTTCCCTTGGGTGGATTTTTGTGGTCAAAATTCATTTACCATTCTCCGCCCAGTAGTCTCTAAAAACATCTTCAACTTTTGGCTCTCGGTTTGGAATTTCACGTACGATCTTGGTCGTTTGCATGAAATGCTTCCAATGCAGATTGTCATCAATTGAGTTGCCACCCCAAGAACCGCATCCCATTGAGAGAGAAAATGGCATACCGTTATTAAACGCACCGCCTGTTGCGAATGTATGGGCCTGATTGACAATAACACGGCTTGTTGGAATGGCCTTTGCCAAGGCTAGTGGGCGTGCTGAATCCGTTGAGTGGATTCCAACAGAATGGCCAGCTCCTTGAAAAAGTTGGATGTTTCGAGTGACTTCAATTGCAGTTTCGAAGTTTTGAGCTCTATAAACTGCTAAAACGCGGCTCAACTTTTCGCCCGATAAAGGATGGCCGGGGCCGATACCGCTGGTTTCAACTGCAATATATTGTGTGTTGGCCGGGACTTCGTCTGTCAGGTCAAGTGCTTCGATTAATTTGTCTGCGTCTTGGGCAATTGCTCGTGGGTTTAGATGGCCTTTGACCCAAAGTTTCTTAATAATACGGGTATCATCTGTGATAAGTGCACCGCCCGCTTTAGCCATTTCGGCGACAAATTCTTCATATATTTTGTCAACTACCACAATGGCATTTTCTGATGAACAAGATGTCGCGTTATCAAATGTTTTAGATGCACTTATTTTCTGCGCAGCAGCGGTTAAATCTGCTGTCTCATCAATAATTACAGTAACATTGCCCGCGCCCACCGCTAAAGCAGGAGTGCCAGAGGTATAGGCGCGGCGCACATTATTTTGGCTGCCAGTCACAACGATCATATCTGAAATTTCAAGTAGTCTTTGTGTCTTTTCCTTTGAGCCACGACCAGGAATCATTTGTACCAGATCACGATCTATCCCACACTTGTCGAATTCTGCGTAGATATAATCCAGTAATGTTTTGAAAGTGGGAACACCTTTAGGGGAAGGTGACACGACGATAGCATTGCCACATTTCAAGGCATTTATTATGTTGTTAGCCGGTGTCGCCCCTGGATTTGTTGACGGTACAACTGCTCCGATCACGCCGATGGGCCGCGCAATTTTGGTAAGGCCGGTCTCTTTATTACTACTTACAACACCAAATGTTTTGGCATGCTGGAGATCCCGCATCAAACCCAATGTTTTGCGATGGTTTTTTGTTATTTTGTCTTGGACATTGCCAAGACCGGTTGTTTCAACCGCCAACTTGGCCAATTTTTTATTTCGTTGAGGTTCCATAATGGCCCATGCCGCAGCAGTTGCTGCCTGATCATAAAGTGCCTGACTGCCGTTTGCCTCAAACTGCTTCTGGGCAGTACGGGCGCGCGCAACCATATCCTCGACATCCCGGATTGGGTCTGTGGTAGTCATTTGGTTATCCTGTGAGAGTATGAAGGGGCGTATCTTTACGCCCCTTCTTGAGTTTTAGAGACCTGAAAGTAATTCTTTGAGCGTCACTTGACGCGCAGCCCACATTTCCAACACTTCGTCACGTGTCATTATATGCATTGGGCTGCCACCTGCAGCCATTTTTCCTTTAACGCGGCGGTTTTCGAACATTGTTGGAACAACTACTGCCAAATGGTCAATAATTGCCTGAGGTGTACCCTTTGGCACCATAACTCCTCGGAAATTAACGGATGCGTTGTCGATGTCAAAACCTTGCTCAGCCATCGTTGGGACATCTTCCATGAAGCTATTTCGTTCAAGATCAAAGACGCCAAGGATTTTTACATTTCCTGCTTCGCGTGCTCTGTATGCGTCCGAAAGATTATTCACACCGCCAAGAACTTCGCCGGCAATTACAGATTTCATTGCGCCTGCGCCACCCTTGTTACTGGGAATATATGCCAGCTCTACTCCGGCTGCTTTTTCAAGTTGTAAGGCGGCAATATGGTGGCCGACAAACAGGCCTGCTCCGGAAAACGTTAAGCCTCCAGGGTTTTCCTTAGCGTAGTTAATGACGTCTTGCATTGAGTTGAATGGGCTGTCTGCAGCGACTACAAATACTGCTGGATCAGCGCCCCAGTTTGCAATTGGTTCAAAGCTGTCTGTGCTATAATCCACACCACCTTCAATTGATTGTGCGACAAAGTGAGGTATATTGTAGGCTCCCAACGTGTAACCATCTGCCTCAGCTTGGGACGCAAACCAGTTCCAGCCCACACGACCTCCCGCACCAGGTTTGTTAATAATTGCGATAGGCATGCCGAGTGCGTCTTCGTTCCCTGCTGTCATCGTGACGATGCGGGCTTGGAAATCTGTAGCACCACCTGCGCCATAGCTTACCATCAGCATGATCGGCCGATCAGGATAATCGCCATGACCTTCGGCGAGGGCCGGGCCAGCAAGTGTCATCAAGGCTGTCACAGCCCCTACAATCCATTTTTTCATAATAGTTCCTCCCTTGGGTTGTCTGTCGCTTTTGCGGATCAGAAAAATATCTCTCGCGGTGTGTAAACTTTTAAAAGAACCGCAAAGAGGCCGTACATCACAGCTAGAAAACCACCTGTGATTATGATGCGTTTTATCCAAGAACGCGTTTTGAAATGCGAGTTGGGATCGTAAATACTAAGTAAAATAAAGAATGTGAGCGTTGAGGCTGTGTAAAACCCAAGAGCTTTGGCTGCCCAAAAAACATAAATAAGCGTGATAAACAGTCCTGGTGTGATGTTTTTAATTGCGGCTATGGATAAGCCGGCTCCGACTTTGCTGCGCCCCATGAGTGCTTTCCCAAATGTCCAAAGTGCGAGGACTGCAAAGACGGTTGAGATCATGCGTGGAAATAGAAAAGCGGCAGCAGGCTCTTGTGTGTAACTAATATAAGTAACCCAGATACCGACACTGGCGACGATGCCAGAAGCGATGATGTGTTGGTTGCGGGGTAAATCGTTCATTCCATTACCTCTTCTTTCGAGGTGTAACGCCGGTTACGCAGTTCCATCCAGAACGAATAACCGATGGAGGTCACAACAATTATGATCAGAGTTAAATTAAGAGGGCCTGTGAAGAAGTATTGGCTCACGCTTGAAGTGGCATTGGCAATCATAGATCCTTGAATAAAGTTTGCTTCTGCTATTGGGCCAAGAATTAAACCAAGAACCAGAGGAGCAGCAGAAAAACCAAACCGCTCAAGAAAGTACATTGCGACACCTAGAGACGCCATAACATAGACGTCTCCCATTGAATTTTGGACAGAATAACTGCCAAATATAGCTAGACCTAGAACTACGGCAGCCATAACTGAATGGGGAACGCGCGCTACGCTTGCAGCTAATCCGGCGACGTAGAGGCCAAAGACACACATAAGTACCTGACCTATCAGCATTGAGTTGATGAACGTCCAGGCTACGTCTGGATGGTTGTCAAAGAGATCTGAACCTGGAAAAATTCCATGGATTAGCAATCCGCCTAAGAGTACTGCAGCGGTTGGAGACCCAGGAATGGAAAGAGTTAACAAAGGTACAAGTGATGGCCCGACCATTGCATTATTTGCAGCTTCTGCTGCAATGACACCTTCACTATGACCTGTCCCAAATTTGTCTCTTTCGGGGCTAAACTTTTTGGATTGATCATAAGCTACCAGCCCTGCGATTTGACCACCAACACCAGGAATTAATCCAATAAAACTGCCGACTGCTGTGCCTATAGCCAATGCTCTTTTGCGATTGAATACTTCTGCAATGGCAGTTTTAATTGGACTTTTATGGACTACAATAATCTCAGCAGATGTCGATGCGCGGCCTTTGGCAAACATTGTAATTACTTGTGGGATTGCGAAAAGGCCGATCAAAGCTGGGATGACATTGATTCCGCCTCCTAAAGCAGAGTGAAATATAAAGCGTTGTGCGCCCATTATGTCGTCAAAGCCAATCGTTGCCAGCCATAGTCCAATACAACCGGACAAAAGGCCTTTAACTACCGAACTGGAGTCTAGCGACCCAATGACTGTAACTCCTAAGATGGCGAGCCAAAACAGGTGTGATGGCCCAAACGCTAACGCCCATTTTGCGAGGATAGGTGTCAGGAAAATTAAAAGTAATACACCAAAAACTCCACCTACTGCCGAGGCTAAAAATGATAGTTGTAGCGCTTTTGCACCCTGGCCCTTTTGCGCCATTGCATGGCCGTCAAGGGTTGTCGCGATATTGGCCGGTGCACCTGGGATTTTTAATAAAATCGCACTGACTGCACCGCCAGCAACAGTTGATGTATAAGCTGCTCCAAGCAGGATTAATCCTTGAGCAGGGGCAAGTTGAAAAGTGAATGGAATAAGCAGCGCCACCGCCATCGTGGGAGACAGTCCAGGTGTTGCACCTAGTATTAAACCGCCAACTGTACCCAACAGTAGTAGCAAAAAATTAAACGGTAAAAATACTTCACTCAGGTAGCTTACAAATTCCAAACACCAGATCCTCGTTAAATCAGCAGTTGACGGTTTAAGCTAAATAATGAAAATAGTTTTGCAAATGTTTTCATAAAAAATGAGTAATTTAATTATAAATGTATGATAAAAAACAAAAAAAAGCGGATATTGTTGCTGTAGCAATTGCAGCAGGTGTATCTCCAGCAACTGTTTCCCGCTTTTTCAATAGGCCAGAGTTGGTGAGACTTTCGACCCGTCGGAAGATTGACAGAACAGTAAAAAAGCTTGGATATATTCGCAATCGCGCAGCCCAGACCATACATGGAATACGAAGTGGTACTATCGGGCTCGTTGTCCCAACGATTGATAACACTATTTTTGCCGAGATGATTCAAGCCTTCTCGGATGAAGTTGGATTAAATGGCTTTACGATTTTGCTTGGAACTCACAATTATAACAACGCCCGAGAATACGATGTCCTAAGAAAGTTTTTAGAACACCGTGTCGATGGTGTTGCTGTTGTTGGGCTGGACCACTCTGAAGAAGTCTATAATCTTATTGAAAGCCAGAACATCCCTTCTGTTTCTCTTTGGAATTATGCAAAATCGTCTCGGCTTATATGTGTGGGAGCTGATAATTTTGACGCGGGTCGTAAAATAGCGGCACATGTTTTAGCGCAAGGTTATTCCAAGATTACAACACTATTTCCACCGTTGGCTGGAAATGACCGGGCGACCTCTCGTGCTAATGGTATAATGGAAGTATTAGAAGAAGGCGGAGTTTCCCCAGCTTTGGCTGATCAATTGGAAACTCTTTACAGTATTTCTTCAGCGAAAAAAGTTGTGATCGATTATCTTAAATCTGGATCTAGACCTGACGCTATTATCTGTTGCAATGATATACTCGCCTTAGGCGCCGTTTATGCATCCCAATCGCTTGGATTGAGTGTTCCTGAAGACATAGCAGTCACAGGGGTTGGAGATTTTAAGGGATCTAAAGAAATTGAACCTGCTCTTACAACAATCCGTATACCTGCAAAAACAATTGGAGCCCTTGGGGGGGCTGCATTGGTGCAATCAATAATATCGCCTGAATCAGAATTGGAAAATCGTTGTTGCGTGTCAGACCTGGTGACACGCTCTACCTGTTAACTTGAGTTTTGGTTTAACTGAATGTCTTTCAGACGAATAAATCTTTACTGTGTGTGGCAATATAATCCACGAACAGACGTACCTTTGGATCTTGCAACTGTTTGTGTGGGTATAGACACCCAAAGATTGTTGGAACAGGGGGTGTTTTTGGTAAAATTTCAACAAGACGCCCTGTCTTTAAATGTTCTTTGACGTCAAAACGTGGTTTATTAATAATGCCGCGGCCAGAAATAGCCCAATCTGTTAAAACATCCCCGTCATCGGCATCATATTTTCCGCTTACTTCAATTTTAACAGGGCCTGTATCCGTTTGCATAGTCCAGAAGTATTCAGGTGATCGAGGGTATCGTAGCAGTAAACAGTTATGATCCAGTTTAACAAGATCCTCGATTGTTTCTGGCACACCGAAGGCTGACAAGTAAGTAGGCGCTGCACATAGTACCCTATCGCAGTCTGCAATTTTTTTCAGTTTCATATTGGAATCGCTAGGTTTTCCCACAAAAAAGGCTACGTCCAAGCCTTCAGCGAGAATATCAATCTTGCGATCAGAAAGGCGCATTCGTACTTGAATTTCTGGGTAGATATCTACAAAATCCGGAGCTAAACGGGCTACTATTCTGCGCCCTACACCAAGTGGTGCCGATACTCTTATAGAGCCGCGTGGACTGTCTGAAAAGTTTGAGATCTTAGCTTCGGCAGTATCCAAAGCGAGCAGTATATTTTTTGCCTCGTCATAAAAAACCAAACCAGCTTCTGTGGGTGTGATTGAACGAGTTGTTCTATTGAATAACCGTACGCCAAGTTTATTTTCAAGCTCTTTGATACGTTTGCTTGCGACAGCTGGTGTCAGTCGTAAGTCTCGACCACCAGAAGTAATGCTCCCAAGTTCCAATACTCTAATAAAAACGCGTAGACTCTCGATGTAGGCCATGCATACCAATTTGTTCAGTTGTATTAGTTTTGCAGTTTGAGCATTAATTATCAACAGTTTGTTGAAAGTATTTAGCAATAATGATCCTATTTAAGTAAAATAAGGTCTATTATACCTTATTAAGGTTAAGCAACTTTTTACATTAAATATTAAGAAATAAATATGACATACCGAACCGACATTCGTTTTTTGTTAAATGGTAAGACCATCTCGCTTTCCTCTGTTGGTGCAGATCAAACGCTCCTCGACTTTCTCAGGCTTGAATGCCGCCTAACGGGTACCAAAGAGGGTTGTGCAGAAGGGGATTGCGGAGCCTGTACTACACTGGTTGGTCGCCTAGTTGATGGTAACTTGACGTATGCTCCGGTAAATTCTTGTATTCGTTTTCTCGCTTCGGTGGATGGATGCCACGTTGTGACAGTAGAATATCTTTCAGGGCCAGAAGGGCGTTTGCATCCGGTTCAGCAGGCTATGGTTGAACATCACGGCAGCCAATGTGGGTTTTGCACACCTGGCTTTATAATGTCGCTATATGCACTTTGGATGGAAATTCCTGAACCAACTATCAGGCAAATAGAAATTGCACTTCAGGGTAATCTCTGTCGCTGTACTGGTTACGCTCCTATTATAAAAGCAGCAGCCGCAATTAATCATTACGGCTCGCCTGCTGCTGATCATCTTAATACCGAACGTGTCGTAGTTACTGAACAACTCGCAAGCTTGTGGGATGGCTTGCGCATTATATCTGGTCCGGAAGACAACTTAAGTATTTTACCATCTGATTTAGATGATTTAGCCGAATGCTTATTGGAGTATCCTAACGGTACGATCATTGCAGGTGCTACCGATGTAGGACTGTGGGTTAATAAGTTTTTTCGCAACATAGGCCCAGCTATTTTTACTGGGCATCTGAGCGATTTTAAAACTGTTGAAGTGCAGGGAGATGCGCTTTTTATAGGCGCTGGCGCCAGTTATACTGATTGCCAAGAAAGTCTGTCCAAGCATTTGCCACACCTTGTGACCTATTGGGATCGTATCGCAGGTTGGCAGGTGCGTAATATGGGGACTGTAGGAGGTAATATCGCTAATGGATCTCCAATTGGAGATACCCCGCCTGTTCTGATTGCGCTGGGCGCACAAATTCAGTTGCGATGTGGTAATGAACGCCGTGATTTACCTCTTGAAAACTTTTTTATTGATTACGGTAAGCAGGATAGGAAAGTTGGAGAATTTGTTGAAAGCATCCGTGTGCCGTTACCCAAAAATGATGAACGCAATGCCGCTTATAAGATCTCAAAACGCAGGGATGATGATATTTCGTCTGTCGCGGTTGGGATTAATATGGTGGTCACCAATGAGATAATTGTTGGATGCCGTATTGCTTATGGAGGGATGGCGGCAACACCAAAACGGGCAGCTAATGCTGAGGTTGCCTTAATTGGAAATAGTTTGACAAAGGCGAGCCTTGAGAAGGCGGCCGTCGCGCTTAACGAAGATTTTAAACCATTAAGTGATTGGCGCGGTTCAGCAGAGTATCGAATGCTTTTAGCCCAAAATTTACTACGTCGTTTTTATCTTGAGCAGGCATCAGACACGCCTGTTCAATTGGTCTCAGCCTGAGCTAGGAGATTATCGGATGAAAGATAGCCCAACCATTGTAGGGTCAGTCCATAAAGATCGTATCCATGAAAGTGCCATAAAGCATGTAACAGGTCAGGCTGATTACTCTGATGATATAACTCTACCTGAAGGTGCATTACACGCATACCTTGGTGGACCAAAAGTAGCCCATGCTACAATTAGAAGTATGGATTTTTCTGCAGTTTTGACTGCTCCTGGTGTTATTGGAGTACTGACTGCAGAGGATATACCTGGTGTCAATGATATTAGTCCAACCGGCCTGAATGATGAACCTGTGTTCCCGAAAGATAAAATTCAGTTTTATGGCCAACCAATTTTTGCAGTAGTTGCCGAAACACGAGATTCAGCCCGCCGTGCGGCTGAGCTTGCTAAATTTGATTACGAAATTTTACCTCACGCAATTGACCCTATTGCCGCACAAGAAGCTGGTTACCCATTTGTTACAGCGCCACTTAAACTGGAACGTGGTAGTATTGACACCGCATTCGCATCTGCACCGCATCGCATAAAGGCGCGCATGCATGTTGGTGGGCAGGATCATATGTATCTGGAAGGTCAAATAGCTTTTGCAATCCCAGGTGAGGATGATGAAATTGTCATCTATAGCTCAACCCAGCATCCGTCTGAGGCCCAGCATATGGTTGCGCATGTACTTGGCGTGCCGTCAAACGCTGTCGTGGTAAATGTACGCCGTATGGGTGGTGGATTTGGCGGTAAGGAAAGTCAGATGAATTTGTTTTGCGCTGTTGCTGCAATTGCTGCAAAAAAGTGGAAGCGAGCTGTCAAAATTCGTCCAGATAGAGATCAGGATATGACGGCAACCGGTAAACGCCATGATTTTGTGATCGATTATGATATTGCATTTGACGCAGTCGGCCAGATTATTGCTGTTGATAATACCTTTTCGGCCCGTTGTGGGTTTTCGGCAGATCTGTCTGGCCCAGTAACTGATCGTGCATTGTTTCACGCGGATAACGCCTATTTCTATCCTAATGTTCGGCTACAAAGCCGACCAATGAAGACTAATACGGTGTCTAATACAGCTTTTCGTGGGTTTGGAGGGCCTCAAGGAGTTATTGCAGCTGAGCGCATGATTGAAGAGATCGCCTATGCCACTAATCAGGATCCTCTCGATGTTCGTAAAACCAATTTTTATGGTGGTAAAGATCGACATCTGACCCCGTACCACCAGCAGGTAAAAGATAATATCCTTCAGCGTCTAGTGGATGAACTGGAAACTACTGCAGAGTATCGCAAGCGACGGTGTGACATTATCAGTTTTAATAAAAAATCACCGATTTTGAAAAAGGGTATCGCACTTACTCCCGTGAAGTTTGGGATTTCATTTACAGCGACTTGGTTCAATCAGGCTGGCGCATTAGTGCACGTCTATAATGATGGTTCTATTCAATTGAATCATGGCGGAACAGAGATGGGTCAGGGCTTGAACACCAAAATTGCTCAAGTAGTTGCTGACGCTTTTCAAGTGGATTTTGAGCGTATCAAAATTACTAAAACTACGACTGAAAAGGTGCCAAATACTTCTGCCACTGCAGCGTCCAGTGGTACCGATTTGAACGGTATGGCGGCTTTGAATGCCGTTGAGAAAATTAAGGAAAGACTTATTTTGTTTGCTGCTGAAAAGTGGTCGGTTGCGCCTGAACTTGTTACATTTCACCCTAATGAGGTTCATATTGATAAAAAAATAATGAGCTTCAATTCTTTAATTAAAGAGGCGTACATGGGTCGGGTACAACTCTCAGCTACAGGGTTTTACAAAACCCCTAAAATCCACTGGGATCGTGTAAAAGGACGGGGTAGCCCATTTTACTATTTCGCATATGGTGCCGCTTGTTCGGAAGTCCTTATTGACACATTAACTGGTGAATATCGCGTTGAACGTACAGATATTTTGCATGATGTAGGTAGATCTCTAAATCCTGCTTTGGATGTAGGCCAGATTGAAGGCGCGTTCATTCAGGGGATGGGATGGCTTACCAGCGAGGAGTTGTGGTGGGATGATGATGGACAATTGCGGACCCACGCACCGTCTACCTATAAAATTCCATTAGCCTCTGACCGGCCCCGCATTTTCAATGTATGTCTTGCTGATTGGTCTGAAAATAAAGAATTAACAATTAAACGTTCAAAAGCTGTGGGGGAACCTCCCTTTATGTTAGGCATTTCAGTGTTTGAGGCACTGTCGATGGCCGTGGCTTCGGTCGGCAATTATCAACTGTGTCCCCGACTTGATGCACCTGCAACCCCAGAACGAATTTTGATGGCTGTTGAGCGTATGAAAGTAGAGGCATAGGTTATGGCTGGCTCACTTGAAAAATTAGTCCAATTTTTGGATTCTGAGAAATCAGTAATTTATATTGTCTTGAAGCGGGTGCAAGGATCGTCTCCAAGAGATGTAGGAACAGAAATGTTTGTTTCCAAGCGGGCGTTTCATGGAACAATTGGTGGTGGTCAACTTGAATATTTGGTTATTGAGCGGGCTCAAGCAATGCTTCGAGATGGTACGCTAAATACAGAGATGGACATTCCACTTGGTCCAGAGATTGGACAATGTTGTGGTGGGCGTGTGGAAATCAGTCTCGCACGGATGCGCGATTCAGACATAAAGTGCGCTATCAATCGTGCATATAAGCAAAACAATTCAATGCCGCATGTTTACGTTATGGGTTCGGGTCATGTTGGACGAGCGTTGGCGGCACAATTGCAGCACTTACCTGTTCGCTGTATTCTTGTTGATACCCGGCCTGAAGAAATTGCTTTATGTGACGCAAATGTTGAAAAACGGATCAGTGCAATCCCTGAAATTGATATTATGGGTGCGCCAGCAGGCAGTGCTTTTATCATTTTAACCCATGACCATAGTTTGGATTTTCTGCTTACTTCTAGTGCGCTTGAACGCAATGATGCATGTTACGTAGGTATGATTGGATCCGTGAGTAAACGAGCCAAATTCACTAACTGGACCCAGAATAATACTAATCCCGTATCATTGGATCATTTAAAATGCCCCATAGGGATGAGTACCAGCAATGATAAGCGGCCAAGTATTATAGCTTCTTTTGTAGTTGCTGAAGTTGTAAACGAACTAACTCATGGAGCTAAAAAGTCTATTTCTGAAGAAGAAAATACAGTGCTACAGCAGTACAGCCAACATGATCGGAAAGCGATTTTAGTTTGATGAGGGAACCACAATCTCCGTTTTGTACGCTGACGAATAAGATAATCGTCTCAAAGGAGTTGAGCCTTATTTTTACTGGCCAAAGTGCTGTAGTAAAAAAGGGTGATAGATTTCAATACCAAACTTATCTTTGTATTTTGTGAGAATACAGATGAAACTTAAATTACTCCGTGGGCGTATTTTGACATTTCATCACGAACCTCGAAATGGTGATGACGACGCGGCTTATACTTATATCGAAGACGGCGCTTTATTAATTCGAGATGGAATTATTCAGCAAGTTGGTACATTCGAAACCGTTTCGACAATGGCTCCAACTGCACTTGTTACTGATCATCGACCTCATTTGATGTTAGCCGGATTCATTGATGCGCACATTCATTTTCCTCAGGTTCAAGTTATTGGATCTTGGGGTTCACAACTATTGAATTGGCTTAATAATTATACGTTCCCACAAGAGGCGCTTTATGCAGACCCTGACCATAGTAAAAATATGGCCTCGAAGTTTTTTGACCAGCTAATTGCACATGGAACCACGACAGCTGCTGCGTTTTGTTCTGTCCATAAAACTTCTGTAGATGCGTTTTTCAAAGAGGCTTCTACCAGAGGTATGCGTATGTTAGGTGGTAAGGTCCTTATGGATCGGAATGCGCCTGAGGGACTGCGGGACACACCGCAATCCGGATACGATGATACTAAAGCATTGATAGACACGTGGCATGGGACGGGGCGAAGTGGCTATGTAATTACTCCTCGGTTTGCTATTACTTCCTCCCCGGCACAGATGGAGATGATTCAAGCTCTAGCGTCTGAGTACGATGAATGTCACATCCAAACGCACTTGTCGGAAAACCATGATGAGATTGCTTACACTGCAGAGCTTTATCCAAAAGCGCGCGATTATCTAGATATTTATCATTCTTATGGTTTGCTCAGTGCAAAAACACTGTTGGGGCATTCCATTCACCTTAAACCTCGCGAGATTGACGTTTTGGTTGCTACAGGAGCTCACCCAGTATTCTGCCCCACCTCTAATCTATTCCTTGGTAGTGGTCTCTTTGATGACGCTGGTTTGCGGGCGAAAGGGATTACCAATGGTATTGCGACTGATGTTGGAGCTGGCACCAGTTATTCTATGCTGCAGACCTTAAATGAGGGGTACAAAGTACTCCAGTTGCAGGGACAATCATTGCATCCGTTTCAAGCATTTCATTGGGCAACACGCGGGAATGCATGTATCCTGGGTCTGGAGGATAAAATTGGTACGCTCGATGTTGGAACAGAGGCGGATGTTATTGTGTTAAATTCAAAAAGTACTGGTGCAATGGCCTTACGAATGGACTGCGCCACTAGTTTATCGGAAGAATTATTCATTCTTCAAATGATGGGTGATGATCGTGCAATCACAGAAGTATATGTTGCCGGAGAACCGCAAAAATCTTAACACTTTTTAGACCATGTCTTTTGTTGATGTGATTTCTTAAATAACAAGATTAATTTGATATATTATCAAAGAGATACGAAAAGTGTTGTTCGATGAAAGTGGGTAGTTTGCCGTAAGATAAACGCTCATAGATGAAGCATATTTTGAATCGATAGGAATAAAATCTAATGTCAGCCAAGTATTTTTACCCAACTGGTGGGCATCCGGGCCAGGAACAACTTTTGACAGATCGTGCTATTTTCACCAACGCTTACGCTGTGATCCCAAAAGGAACGATGCGTGACATCGTGACAAGTTATTTGCCATTTTGGGATAAAACCCGGCTTTGGGTTATTGCTCGGCCAATGACGGGATTTGCAGAAACATTTTCTCAATACATCATGGAAGTTTCACCTGGCGGTGGTTCTGACCAACCAGAAACCGACATGGGCGTTGAAGGAGTTCTATTTATTGTTGCGGGTACAGCTTTTTTAAAAATCAATGGCGAAAATTATAACGTGGAGGAAGGTGGGTATGTTTTTCTGCCTCCGGAAACGGATTGGACGTTGCATAACAAGACAGACGATATATTGCGGTTCCACTGGATTAGGAAGGCTTATGAAGCAGTAGTTGGGCTTGATAAGCCTGATGTTATCATTGCAAATGAGAAAGATATCCAACCTACGATTATGCCAGATACAGATGGTAAGTGGAGCACAACACGTTTCGTTGCTCCCAGTGATCTACGACATGATATGCATGTAACGATCGTTACTTTAGAACCTGGTGCAGTCATACCATTTCTGGAAACTCATGTAATGGAACATGGTCTTTATGTCCTTGAGGGCAAAGGCGTCTACCGGCTTAATAATGACTGGGTAGAAGTTGAGGCAGGGGATTACATGTGGTTGCGCGCTTTTTGTCCTCAGGCCTGTTACGCTGGCGGACCGAGTAAATTCAGGTATTTACTTTATAAAGACGTTAACCGCCATATGAAATTAGGTTTAGGTGTTGGGAATTGAGCCTTTTTCAAACCAATTTACAAAACGTCAAAGATTTGGATTTAATATTTAAATCTGGTTGGTTCACGCAGCAAATTCGCGAATGACTTGACCTGCATTCACAGATACACGATTGCCGTCTCGCATTGAAAGTTGGCCGTTAACGGCCACATAGCAAATTCCTGACGCATAACGGCGCGGATTTTGAGCCGTGGCATTACTGGCAATGTTAACTTGGTCGAAGATACAGATGTCGGCTTGGTACCCAACTTTGAGTATACCACGATTCTTTAAACCCAGCCGAGCAGCGGGAACAGATGTTAGTTTCGCCAAACCTTCCGTTAATGAAAGGATACCTCTGTCACGAACATAGTATTGCAGGAAGCGTGCCGCCCATCCGTATCCAGTCAATGACCCAAGATGATCTTTCAAAATGCCTTCATTGGCAGTTGCGACTGTATCAGAAATTACTGCGCATTCGGACTGACTTAGGCACAGATCAATATCGCTGTCTTGAAATGACTTTGAGGCCCACATGCACGACATCAAATCACTGCCTTCTTCTAATAGAATGTCTAAAACTGCGTCATAGGGGTGACAATTTCGCATCCTACCAATTTCAGCGAAATCCATGCCCACCAAGTCTTTGTTTTGGGTAGCATTCAAAACGACTATATCTGACCACTTTTCTGCTTTAACGATTAACCACATCGGTTGAGGATTTGCTTTTATTTTCTCCCGCTGCTCAGGATCAGCGAGGCGTATGAGAATGTCATCTAACGTACCAGCTTGGGCCCATTTAGGCAAAATGGCAGCCATAAAAGTGTTGTTCCAATCATGGGGTATAACATCAAAGGCAATGTCGGTGTCATGGCGACGCGCCACTTCGATCATTTCTAAAGTATGCTCAACCGCATAATGTGGCGCACCGAATTTTGGCTGAATGTGGCTGATTTGAAGTTTGGCGCCTGATTGCCGGGCAGTTGCAATTGCCTCGGCAAAACCCAAATCATAATGGGTATCTCGGTTGCGTACGTGAGTTGCATACAGGCGTTTATATTTAGCTGCGATTTCGCACAGAGGTACTAGGTGCTCGGGGGCTGCCAGAATGCCGGGAAAGTACTCGAGACCTGAAGAAAATCCTCCAGCGCCTTCATCCATGCACTGATCAACAAGTTGGGCCATTTGCTTTATGTCGTCCGCTTCTCCCGGATGTAATTCTCCGCCAAGAACAGCGCGGTGAATAGTGCCATGACCCACAAAGGCCATTACATTGACGCCAAGCTCTGTCATTTCAAGAACATCTAGGTAGTCACCGAACCCAAGCCAAGTTTTATGGCTGGCTTTATCGGTATACCAGGGTGCTACTTGTCGAATATCATCTTTAGAATTTACTGGTGCACAGCTTGCCCCACATTGACCGATAACTTCAGTTGTTACCCCTTGGTGTACTTGGCTCTCGGCGCGACCATCAGCTATAAGAGTAAAGTCTGAATGTGTGTGCATATCAATAAAACCGGGCGAAACAATCAGTCCGGAAACATCGATTACTTCTTTGGCGGCGGCGGTTTGAATAGTCCCGCTGGGCTCTATTGCTGCAATAACACTGCCAGTTATAGCTATATCTCCGCAAAAACTTCCCTGACCTGAACCATCGAAGATTTCACCATTTTTAAATACTAGGTCGTACATTGTCATCTCATCCTAGAGTGCGGGACCATAAAGCCAATTGGGCAGTAAAACGGCGATATCGGGAAATGCGATCAATATTAGCATACCAACGATATACGCCCCGATGAACGGTAATACTGCAACTGAAATTCGTTCAATTGAGATATTTGAAATCCGTGCGGCAACGGTAAGATTTGCGCCTAAAGGTGGGGTCAGAAAACCAATTTCGCAGGTTATGACGGTAAAGATGCCAAACATGACAGGATCAACGCCAAGTGAAGTGGCTAATGGAAGAAATACTGCGGTAAATAAAACAATCTGGGCCAGTGACTCCATAAATGTTCCAATAAAAATGTAGAAAATTCCAATTAATAAAAGCACTAAATACTTATTTTCGGTGATTGAAGTTATCCCGTCTTGAACCGCTGTTGGAACATCATAGAACGCGGTTAATTGCCCAAATGCTAATGTTGGTGTCAGAAGTATTAAAATTCCTGTTAACAGCGCTGTAAATCGCAATGCATCGATCAGTTTTTTCAAAGTTAATTCGCGGTATATGAATAGCCCAACAAAAAGAGAGTAAAATACAGCTACTCCCGCGGCTTCTGTTGGTGTGAATGCACCACCATAAATACCGCCTAAAATCAAAATAGGTGCGCCAATAGACCATTTTCCGTCCCAGGCTGCCTTAAGGAATGGACCCCATGAGAAGGGGTCCCCGTTTCCACCATATCCACGACGGCGGGCAATAATATATGTTGTGATCATTAGTAGAATTGTAATCATCAGACCTGGTAATAGTCCTGCTAAAAACAGCCTTGGTATAGATGTTTCAGACACAAGCCCGTAGATAATTAAAAGGTTTGACGGTGGAATTAGACTGCCCAATGCACCAGCACTGGCTGTTATCGCAGCAGCAAAAGGAATATCGTAGCCTTCACGCTTCATTGCGGGAACTGTTACAGAACCGATTGCTGCTGTAGTTGCAGGGCCTGAACCAGAAAGTGCAGCAAACAGCATGCAAGCAAAAACTGTGACCAGTCCCATTGATCCGCGGTAGGCACCAACAAGTGTTGTAGCTATTCCAATCATCCGATTGGCCATTCCCCCAACCTCCATTAATCGCCCAGCCAGAACGAATAGTGGAATCGTTAAAAGTGGAAAAGGCGTCAGACTACCGTAGCCGGTTTGGGCCATTAGAGTGTAGGGAATGTCGATGATATAAATTGCAACTGCAGTTGTAAGCCCAACTGCAACAAAGAGTGGGATACCCATAATTGTAAAAATAACAAAGCATATTGCCAGAATAGCAAGAGGACTCATATGTGTGCCTCATCGTCGACAATTGGGTCTGACCCATCCTCAGTTAAAGTCCCAGGAAGTCCTTCGGCGCCGTTTCGGTACCATTCGACATATGTTTGGATTAGTCGGATCAGCATTAGAGCATATCCCAGAACGAGTATTGTTTGAGGATAAAACTGATTGATTCCCAAACTTGGTGATGTTTCAGGGAAGCGCCAAAAAATACTGAGATAATCTATACTGACTCGGATCATAAAGACGCAGAAAAGTGCCCACATGCAATCTGCCAAAATAATGATAGGGCGGCCAATGCGCTCTGGTAGCGACTTAACTGCTACCATGATGCGGATATGAAAGCGCTCACGAACACACAATGATGCGCCTGTATAAACAGCCCATACCATCGCCATCGAAGCTGTTTCTTCCGTCCAGTGCAATGCGACTTGGAACAAATATCTCGCAACCACCTGTGCAAATACGGCAACTGCTATTACTACAAGGCACGTGCAGCATATAAGCTCTTCGAAATGCCGTTCAAGCCACTTAAGAGCCACCATTGGGATGTCCTTGACGTTGCAAACAAATAAAGAGGACCACGTGAAGTGGCCCTCTTAAAATTTAGTTTAATCAGCGGCAGCTTGTATTCTGCCAACAAGTTCAACAAATTCTGGACCGCGTTGTTCAGAAAATTGAGCTTGAACGCCTTTTGCAGCTTCGACGAAGTCTGTTTTATCAGGCGTTGTCATGGCCATGCCGCCCTCTGTGGCCAGCCAATCACGAATCTCTTCTGTTTCGGTTGCAACCTGCTTTGCAAATTCTGTGCCAGCGTCGTTTGCGGCTCTGATAATTTGCTCACGTTGTTCGTCATTAAGTTTCTTCATAAAATTGTCAGAAGCAAACAAAGGTGCAAAAGAAACAAAATGTTCAAGTATTACCAGATGTGGTTCAAACTCATAGAATTTCATATCACGGATAAACGAGGTGCCGTTATCACCACCATCAACTGTACCAGTTTGTAGAGCCGTCGGTGTTTCGGACCATGCCAGCGGAACCGGGTTAGCCCCAAATGCTTCAAAAGTTGCAATCATAACTTCATTCTTAGGCACTCGAATTTTTAATCCGTCCATGTCAGCCATCGTATTTACTGCTCGAACTGAATTATAAAAATCCCGATACATTGCTGGGCCAAAAGCAAGCATATGAACACTGGTGTCTGCTTGTAATTTATCTTTCATTAATTGGCCAATTTCGCCATCCAAAACTTTTGCAAGGTGCTCTTTATTTTGGAAAATATATGGCAGCACAGTAACGTCCATCATCGGCCAGTGTGGTGAGATATTATTTGCCGTGATAAAAAATCCGTCAACAGTACCCAGTTGCATAGCTTTGAAGGCTTCATCTTCTGAACTAATTTGGTTGCAGCAACGCAACTTCACATCAACCGTTCCGTTGGTGTAATCTTCGGCTTTTTCTTCAAAAATTTTGCCAAACCGGCCGTAAAGTGATTCCTCTGGGGCACCAAAACCAACATTCATTGTAATATCTGCCGCTAACGCAGAAGTGGCAGTTATGCCTGTGATGATAGCAGATGCTAACGCTCTTTTTAGATTTAACATGTTCATATTAAACTCCCTGTCTTTTATACTGATGCAAACTTTGCATAACAAAAATCACGTGTATAATATCAAATAAGTTAGTTTTGATAGAATTTGGGTATCATGGGCATAGATCTTCGACACTTTCGGTGTTTTGTCGCAGTTGCTGAAGAATTGCATTTTCATAAAGCAGCAAAGAGGCTTGGTGTGGCTCAACCGGCTCTCAGCCGGACTATTCAGAATCTTGAACATTCACTCGGCGTTACTCTGTTTGTGCGTAGTAATCGAAATGTTGAAATTACAATTGCGGGACAATCTTTTTTGAAAGGGTGTAAGGAAATTCTGAATAGAACCCAACAAATTGTACAAGATGCTCAACGCGTGCATCAGGGCAAAATTGGAACTTTGAGGATTGGTTACACAGATAATGCGATCAATGGTTATGCACCGGATTTATTAAAAAATTTTCAAAGATCTCAGCCTGATATTGCGTTGCAACTGACCCATAGTGTTACTGCAAACCAATTGGCAGAGTTAGAGGAAGGGATCATTGATTTTGGGTTTGCGACTGGATCTGTAGCTCGCTCTGGTTTTAGTCATCTCTGTATTCAGCGTGAACTTTTTGTATGCATTGTTTATGAGGGACATCCGTTTTTTGGTCGTGAAAGTGTTCATATCCGAGAGTTTTCTGATGAGGTAATGATACAGGGTACCCCAGAAAAATGGGAGCATTTCAATTCATATCTCACCCCTCTGTATCGCAAAGCTGGATTTGAACCTATTGTTTCCCAAATGGGCATGGCGACTTCAGATATCTTACGGTTGGTGGCATGTGGAATGGGGATTACAATCCTTACAGAGTCTGTGGCAGACATATTGCCGCCGAAACTGAAGGCAATTCCATTGCAGGAGATAACAGATCAGCTGGAAACAATCATTATTTGGCGCACAGATCAGACCAATAATGCCAAAGAGCACTTTGTTTCATTTCTAAAAAAATCGCTATCTCCAGATACTCAATCCGTGAAATAATTACCTTTTTTGTCATTATTTCCGCTGACTGTGTGCTTTGCGATCATATTTAAAGTGATTGATCACGCATGAGCCTTGGAAGATCGCCCGTTAAGCCGGCAGCTTCGCGAATGAATGTCCGCCTAAGACCTGGCATGGCGTTTATAATACCCATCCCAATGTTGCGTAAACCTCGCAAAGATGGACTATCATTTGAAAACAACCTGTTAAAAGTATCTGTCGCCAAGCTTAATGCAGTATTATCAAACCTACGCCATTCCTCATATCGAGACAGTACAGCAATACTACCAGCATCTTCGCCACGCCTTACCGCATCAATAATCACTTCTGCCAATGCTGCAATGTCTCGCATTCCAGCATTCAGGCCTTGCCCGGCAATTGGGTGAACTCCGTGCGCTGCATCCCCTATCAAAGCAACCCGCTCAGAAATCAGGCGTTGTGTTACTGATAGCGACAAAGGATAAGTATAGCGTTGACCTATCAGACTTATTTCACCCATAAAATCACCGAAGCGTGGTTGTAACATTGTCAGATATTCAGTATCGGAAAGTTTATTGAAAATTTCTGCGTTTTGGGTGGTTTCACTCCAAACGATTGAACTTACATTATTTGGAAGTGGTAAGATAGCGAGTGGGCCGGGGGGCATAAAAAATTGATGTGCAACGCCGTGATGAGGTTTTTCGTGGGCAATGGCGCAGACCAAGGCGGTTTGATCATAGTTCCAGCCATTACGTTTGATTTGTGCTCGCTTGGCTGTACCGCTACTCCGCCCGTCGGCACCAATTAAAAGTCCAGTGGTTAATATTTTGCCTGTATTTAACGTCACGCTCAAGTTGCTTGGGCTGGCTATTTGATTTGTTACCTTTTGCCCTGATAAATGGGTAATATTGAGGGATGCTTCCATTCCTTTAAGTAATGCGTGGCGCAAATATCTGTCTTGCACCATGTAACCCATCGGCCCTTCTTCAATCTCGGCGTGATCGAAGTGCATAAAAAACGGCGAAGGCCCTTCACCTGCACGGCCTTCAGTTACTTTAATTTCAAGAATTGGCTCACTTTGGCTTTTCACTTCATCCCATATGCCAATACCATTTAATAAACGCTGTGAGGTGAGTGCAACAGCATAACTACGCCCATTAAAGGCAGCATTTTTACGCACTTTTTCTTTGAGGGCGTCGACGACTACCACCTTCAGACCTGTCTGAGCCAAGGCTAACGCTAGAATTGGGCCCGATAGGCCACCTCCAACAATCAGTATATCACAGTCATTCTTCATAGGGCACTTTTGACGATACTCTGCATGCACATCAATATGTTGGTGCACATGGGATTGTCCATGTGCCAGCATGTCACTACCGTTAAGATACTGGAATATGGAGGCTGCAATGCAAGAGTGGTTAGACAAAAGTGCGACTGAATTGGGTGATGCAATTGGATCTGGTCAAGTTGACCCAGTTGAATTGACGCAGGCTTTTTTTGATAAAATTAAAGTGCATGAATTAAGTGACCGCATTTATGCTCGCCTCACTGAAGATCGTGCCTTTAATGAGGCTGAGGCGGCCCGAGAACGTGCTACATTAGGGCAACGTCTTTCATGTTTGGATGGTGTGCCGATTAGTTGGAAAGATTTGTTTGATACGGCTGGAACTGCAACTGAGGCTGGTTCAAAATTATTAAAAGGTAGGGTCCCGGACAAAGACGCATTAGTACTGCGTAATGCATCCGCCTATGGCTTAGTTTGTTTGGGAAAAACCCATATGAGTGAACTTGCGTTCTCTGGCCTTGGTTATAATCCGTCAACTGCGACGCCACCTTGTGTAAACGATTTTGATGCGGTGCCTGGTGGATCTTCTTCAGGTACGGCTGCCTCAATAGCTTTTGGTCTGGCGCCAGCAGGTATTGGATCTGATACGGGTGGTTCGGTGCGTATTCCTGCAGCCTGGAACGATTTAGTGGGTTTGAAAACAACTACTGGGCGGTTATCTCTTGAGGGTTGTGTACCATTAAGTCTCAAATTTGATACTATTGGCCCATTGGCCAAATCAGTAAGAGATGTGGCAGTTTTAATGTCCGTAATGGAAGGACGAAGATCATTTGATTTGCGCGGAGCTTCCTTAAAAGGTCGTCGATTTGCCGCGCTACAGACAGTTGTTTTGGATGATATTCGGAACGCTCCCCTTAAAGCGTATAATGAGGCCTTGGAGCAATTACAGGATGCTGGGGCGATTGTGGAAAAGGTTGAGGCCCCGGAGTTGTCGGGTGAAAACGGTGCTATGGCGACTGCAGGCCCACTTTATCCCGGCGAAGTCTATGGACTATGGCGTGATGTCATCGAAGCTAACCCTGATGATATGTATTTCGAAATTTTAGAACGATTTCGTTTAGGTTCAAATTTCTCTGCTCCTGATTATAACTCTGCTTGGTCGCGCTTGGAGGCTGCGCGCCAAATTTGGAATGGACGTATGAATAGTTTCGATGCGGTTTTATCACCGTCATCGCCTATATTGCCACCTAATCTGGATCGCTTGAATAAAGACAGCAAATATTACGTGACTGAAAATTTGTTGACTTTACGCAATACACGTGTGGGGAACCTTTTAGGGTTATGTGCGCTTACCTTACCAACCGGAGTTCCAAGCTGTGGGATAATGCTGATGGGTGCACCACATAGTGAAGAGGCTTTGTTGCGCGTTGGTATAGCCGCCGAACAAGCACTGGTTAAATCTTAAGGTACTGAAATAATTAAATTTAATAATTATTTTCAACTTCAATTCGTAGGACCTTATTTTTTAACAAAAGATAAGAAGATAGAAAGTTTGGCGGATTTGCCACAAGGTCAGTATTTGATTTTGTTTTTCTGGACGCGGGAGCCGGCAATAGGCTATCCTGTTTAAAACGGGGCGATTACGATCCCGAACTTGAGGCAGTTTTATGAAGTTTCCCGAGCGGTTTTCGAACCTTCCGGCTTATGCATTTCCGCGGTTGCGCGAACTTTTGGACATACATCCACCTGGCGGCGATGTAGTGCACATGGCTATTGGTGAGCCGCAACATGCTTTCCCTGCTTGGGTTACTGATATAATTTCAGAGCATTCTGCTGGTTTTAATAAATACCCACCGAATGATGGTATCCATGAATTGCGAAGTGCTTTTTGTAATTGGCTATTGCGTCGCTATGGTGTGAAACGGGATCCTGATACAAACGTTATGCCTTTGAATGGAACGCGAGAGGGTCTGTACAACGTGGGCATGGCTCTTTGTCCAGAGCAAAAAAACGGTCAACGCCCTGTCGTGCTGATGCCAAATCCATTTTATCAAGTTTACATGGTGGCAGCGATTTCGTCTGGAGCAGAACCGGTTTTAGTCCCAGCAACTGCAGCAACTGGGCATTTACCGGATTATGCATCAGTTGATCCTGAAATCTTAAATCGGACGGTTGCGTGTTACATGTGTTCACCAGCCAACCCGCAAGGTGCTACTGCAGGCAATGACTATTGGTGCGATCTCGTAGCATTGGCAGAACAATATGATTTTCAGATTTTTGCAGACGAATGTTATTCGGAGATTTACCGAGACACCCCGCCTGTTGGTATTTTAGAATGTTTAGATAATGCGCATCCCGAACGGGCTGTTGCTTTTCATTCGTTGTCAAAGCGCTCAAACCTCCCTGGGCTACGGTCTGGCTTTATTGTTGGTGGGCCAAATACTATTATAGAAATAAAAAAACTGCGCAATTATGCTGGAGCGCCATTGCCAACTCCATTGCAGTATGCCGCAGCGGCTGTTTGGGTTGACGAAATACATGTAAACCAGAACCGCGCCCAATATCTCGAGAAGTACAAATTGGCAGACAAAATTTTAGGTGACGTGCCGGGCTATGTAGCACCGCATGCTGGCTTTTTCTTATGGTTGCCCGTTGAAGATGGAGAAGTAGCGGCGCTTAAGTTGTGGAAGGCTGTAGGGGTACGGGTTTTACCTGGCGCCTATCTGGCGCGTGAGATCGATGGGTTTAGCCCCGGTGAAAAATATATTCGAGTGGCATTAGTTGCTCCAAAGACAGAGACGGAGCGTGGCCTACGAGCAATTCGCGATGTTCTCTATACTCAATAAAGACGAGGGAAGTATGGCATATCAGACACGACGAGATCCACTTTTTGATCATGGGATGCAGGCTGTTATAGAAAAGCGTGGTCGTGAATTAATTGGTGTTGTTCTGCTAATTGTAGGTGCAATGACAGCAGCGATGATGTTGAGTTACACACCAGATGACCCGAACTGGATGACATCTACGGATGCCCCAATCCAAAATTGGACGGGTCAAACTGGTGCTGCAATTGCTGGGACGCTGTTTATGATTGCGGGCTGGGGATTTTTTGGTATCCCTATTATTCTTCTGGCTTGGGGTGCGCGCTTTATTCTGAATTTGGGAATTGGCCGAGCACTTGGTCGTCTGATTTTTGCACCAATTGCTATTGCTTTAGGAGCAATTTATGCGTCGACTTTACAGCCCGGCCCTGAATGGATTTCAGCACATGCGTTTGGTCTTGGGGGTTTGTTTGGTGATACTGTTGCTAGCGTAATATTGACATTACTTCCGCTTGGATCAGCATTTTCTATTAAATTGGTATCCTTTTTAATGGGCGTTGGGATTTTGATTTTTGGTGCATTTGTAACCGGGTTTACCCGCCCTGAAGTACAAAGTGTGAGTCGGTTTTTGTTTATGGGTATTGTAATGGCTTACGCAGGTTTCATGACGTTGCTTGGCCTTGGTGCTAGTGGGGCCATACAAAGTGCGCGTGCAATGCAGGAGCGTAAGGCGGAGCGCCGGTTCGACCGAGAAACTGAAGAATTGGAACTGGAAGGCTGTGCGACAGATTCACAAGATCATGACGAATATGAGGAAGAGGTTGAAAAGCCAAGCCTGCTGGCCCGTATGCCAACACTCATTAAACGCGCAGTTCCGGGTTTAGAGGATGTTTTGGAGCCTCCATTTACAGAAAATTATAATGAGATTAGTACAAATGAAGAATTTGGTGAACAACGTATTAAGGCAAAGATTTCAGACGTTATTAAATCTAGGGTGCGGTCTAATCCAGCACTTCATGTCACCTCAGTTGCCCCGCTAAGTAAAGGTCGCGGTCGTGGTCCTGATCCGTTAGTTTTGAATACACACCCTCAAAACAATTTGCCGTCAGAGCCCCCCTTGACCTCTCCAATCTTAAGTCACGCGGAGGCATTCGAAACAGCACCTCATACCGGGTCAATTGATGCTCCAGTTGAGAATTGGATCGAAGATGATTCTATGTTCGACAATGAAGAGGTAAGCCTGCCTGAGTTAAACGATGGTGTTACGTCTGATGCGCAGCCTATCACATCAAAAATAATTATAACTGAACCTCGCAAGGTTGTGCAGCAACCATTGCGCAAGCCGGTGCAACCGAGTGCCCGTGCAAAAGCTGAAGCTCAGCCTGCTTTGCGGTTTGAAGACACTCATCCAGGCTTTGAATTGCCACCGCTCAACTTGCTTGAAACCCCCATTGAAATTCAGCGGCAACACCTAAGTGATGACGCATTGGAAGAAAACGCACGGATGTTGGAAAATGTGCTGGATGATTATGGTGTAAAAGGAGAGATCGTGGCGGTGCGTCCTGGACCAGTCGTCACAATGTACGAATTGGAACCCGCTCCTGGATTGAAGGCGTCGCGTGTTATTGGATTGGCAGATGATATTGCCCGGTCTATGGCGGCTCTTTCTGCGCGCGTATCTACAGTTCCTGGTCGTTCTGTCATTGGAATAGAATTGCCTAATGAGAATCGTGAGAAGGTTGTATTACGAGAAATTTTAGCAAGTAGGGACTTTGGTGACAGTAGAATGCGACTGCCTTTAGCCTTGGGCAAGGATATTGGTGGTGAAGCGGTTGTTGCGAACCTCGCCAAAATGCCTCATTTGCTAATCGCAGGCACTACAGGCTCAGGTAAATCAGTTGCGATAAATACCATGATTTTATCGCTACTTTACAAGCTTAGTCCGGAAGAATGTCGGTTGATCATGATAGATCCCAAGATGCTGGAGTTAAGTGTTTATGACGGAATTCCTCACCTATTATCTCCAGTTGTAACAGACCCAAAGAAGGCGGTTGTTGCCTTAAAATGGACTGTTGGAGAGATGGAAGAGCGGTATCGCAAAATGTCTAAAATGGGCGTGCGCAATATTGAAGGGTACAATGGTCGCGTCCGCGAAGCATTGGCGAAAGATGAAATGTTCAGTCGTACAGTCCAGACCGGATTTGATGATGATACTGGTGAGCCAATCTTTGAAACTGAAGAAATTATGCCAGAAGCACTCCCTTATATTGTCGTCATCGTCGATGAAATGGCTGATTTGATGATGGTTGCTGGCAAGGAGATTGAAGCTTGTATTCAGCGTTTAGCCCAAATGGCACGTGCTTCTGGCATTCATTTAATTATGGCCACCCAGCGTCCCTCTGTAGACGTAATTACTGGCACAATTAAGGCAAACTTCCCTACAAGGATATCGTTTCAGGTAACATCCAAAATCGACTCGCGTACAATTCTGGGCGAGATGGGTGCTGAACAGCTACTCGGTATGGGTGATATGCTTTACATGGCTGGAGGCGCCAAAATTACACGTTGTCATGGTCCATTCGTTAGTGATGAAGAAGTTGAAGAGGTTGTGAACCATCTTAAGGGTTTTGGCGCGCCAGCTTATGTTTCGGATGTTGTTAAAGGTCCTTCAGAGGACAAAGAGAGTAGCATTGATCAGGTTCTTGGTCTTGGTGGAAACACAGATGGTGAAGATGCGTTGTACGACACAGCCGTTGCCATTGTGATAAAAGATAGGAAATGTTCAACGAGCTACATTCAGCGTAAATTGGCGATTGGTTATAATAAGGCCGCTCGGCTTGTTGAGCAAATGGAAGATCAAGGCTTAGTCAGTCCTGCAAATCATGTTGGTAAGCGTGAGATCTTAGTTCCTGAAAATGGTTAATTTTGTTCAACCTAATTTGATTAGGTTTTTAAATTAAAGCAGTTAATCTAAACAGAACATAGCTCATCAGAAACCGTCATTTTATATACAAAACAAGTTTGTTAGATTGGAAAAATAAGCCGTATGATCCTTTTTGCACGTTTGATTATAGTAGTCTTTACAAGTTTTCTGGCGCAAATTTCCTTAGCTGATAAATTGCCATTAGCGCAAATTTCTAAATATTTGAATGATTTGAAAACAGTTGAAGGTAACTTTACTCAGGTCAATGACGATGGAACGATCAGCACTGGAATACTCTATATCAAACGGCCTGGTAAAATGCGTTTAGAGTATGATCCCCCCAACAATGCGTTGGTCATAGCAAGTAACAAGGCAGTCTACATAATAGATAAAAAATCTAACCAAATGCCTGAGACTTATCCGCTACGACGCACACCATTATCAATTATTTTAGCCCCTAATGTTAATTTATCTCGTCAAAAGATGGTTGTTGGCCACGATTATGATGGAACCGCTACAATCATTACTGCACAGGATCCTAAAAATACAGAATACGGGAGTATTCTGATGAAATTCTCTGATGAGCCCGTTCAATTGCGTCAGTGGATTGTACGCGACAGTAGTGGTGGTGAGACGACCGTCGTTTTAGAGACCCTGACAACAGGAGTTAACCTATCAAACCGTCTTTTTGACCTGCCAAGCCGCGAGCGAGAGAATTAAAGTCCTCTGGCGCGGCAATTTCTCAATTGGTTTGCGTACATCTGAGACCGTCTTTCAACTTTATCAGCAACACGAAGTAACCAAGATTTTTTCCGATGACTGCCACGTGCATACCCACCACGGCCTTCATGGTAAGCAAGATACTGATTGCGCGCATCCGATAAAGAAATACCAAGCTTTCTATTGGTTTCGGCCATATACCAGCCCATAAAATCTGATGCATCACGGATGCGATGGCGTCGGGGAGAGCGCCGGTTGGTTGCGCCGCGATATTCTTTCCATGTGCCATCAAGTGCTTGGGAGTAGCCATAAGCGCTGGACTGCCGTCCAATGGGAATTACACCTGCTGCATATCGGTAGGGGGGCCGCGCATCTGAAATAAATTTACTTTCTTGATGAATAGTTGCCATTTGTACGTGTACTGGCACTCCCCAGCGGCGTTCCGTTGCTTTAAATGCTCGGGCGTATTTTGGGCGCTCTTTCAAAATGGAACATGCATTATCCAGCGAACGAGGTGCGTCTCCAGAACCACCGCCACAGCTGGCTGCTAATAGTACCAATGTCAGTGCGCGAAAGAGTCTGCTCATCTGCCTCACTCGCTTTATTGTTTTTTTTCACTCTAGCTGAATTTTCTTCTGATGGGAATCACGATTTTAAAGAATGGCAGCTAGAATAAGCGGTAATGCTCCGACCGACATTAGGGTTGATGCTACAACCAAGCCAGCAACTGATTGAGCGTCTGCTCCATATTTTTCAGCCAGTAAATAGGATGTGACTGCAACGGGTGTCGCAACTTGCAAAACGAGTACGCCAAAAGCTGTTTGGTCGAGATCGAAATAATACCCAGAGGCCCATGCAATACCTACACATAATATAAGCTTTATGAAGGATAAAATTGCAGCTTGGATGAAGTCGTTGCCCGACAATCGAGCGAGTGCAACACCAAGGGTGATTAGCATCATTGGGATTGCCATTTGACCAATAAGTAGAAGTGCATTGGTCAGGAAAATAGGTGTTTCCCAATCTTGCCATAAAAAGATTATACCTAAAATTGTAGCCCAAACTAGTGGCTCGCATAAAACTTTATGTAGTGACCCTTTGCCTGCAACCAACCAAATACCAAACGTGTATGACCAAAGTGCCATGATTGCAAAAACTATGACGGCATAGCTTAATCCTAACTCTCCGAAAGCGAATAGCGCAAGCGGCAGACCTAAGTTCCCGGTATTTCCAAAAATTAGTGGTGCACTGTAGGTGCGGGTTTTTAATCCCAAAAGTTGGACTAAAATTAAAAACACTATTGTAATAATTCCGTAGGCTACGATGGCAGCAATAGAAAGTGATTTCAGCGCTTCAGTGTCAATATGGCTTTGCATTAACGATACAAAAATCAAACAAGGTAAAGATAGTGTCATTGCCAATTGGGTGACAAACTGAATTCTATATTCTAATCCGACTTTTACCCACGCAAAGCCAATGCCAGCTAAAAGAAAGACTGGTGCTACAATTTCGAATACTGTTAATGCGAGGTTCACAAACGGAATCCAGTGAAATTTGATCAATTATTTAGACAACTGTCTCTTGCACCGTGTACTCACGAGAGATACACGGCGCAACATAATGCTGAATAAGAGCGCAAAATATCATTTAGGCCAAGTGGTTCGCCACAAAAAGCACCCTTTTCGGGGTGTCATTTTTGACGTTGATCCAGAATTCTCCAACACGGACGAATGGTACGAAGCCATACCGGAAGATAGCCGTCCGAAAAAAGCCCAGCCTTATTACCATCTACTGGCTGAAAACGATCAAAGCTATTACGTGGCTTATGTCTCAGAGCAAAACCTTATTGCTGACAGATCCGGGGAACCGGTAGATCATCCGGATATTCCTGATTTGTTTGGTCCGTTTGAAGACGGTGCTTATCCGCTTCACTTCCAGCTGAATTAAGCAGTAATTAGCCATATTAATAACCCAAAGCACACCCGTCTTTGCGCGGGTCACTGGCACCTTCCAATACTCCATCTTTTCGTATGAGAATTGCTTGCGCGCCTCCAATGGCGGTTTCAGGGCAACTTACATTGTGACCTAAGTCACTTAACTCAGATCTTACGGCGTCTGAATAACCCTTCTCAACTTTCATATTACCCTCATCTGAAAATGCTCGCGGAGCATCGATAGCTGATTGTGGATCGAGTTCGAAATCGATCAAGTTTGATACAAACCTAGCATGACCATTTGGCTGATATGCTCCCCCCATCACACCAAAAGGCATAAAAGGCTTTCCGTCTTTTGCAAGCATTCCGGGTATAATAGTATGCATTGGCCGTTTGCCCCCCTTAAGTTCGTTTGGATGACCTTTTTCCAGGTTAAATCCTGAACCACGATTTTGCAGTAAAATACCAAATTTGTCTGAGGCAATACCAGAACCAAAGCCGTTGAAGATTGAGTATATTAAAGAAACAGCCATACCGTCGCGGTCAACAACACTTATATAAATTGTGTCTTTGTGTACCTGTTCGCTTAGCTTGTCTGGTGCATCCATTGCTTTTTTAGGGCTGATTAGGGCTGCCAGTTGTGCCGCGGTCTCCAAAGAAAGCATATGCTCAAGTCGCGTTGTATAGTCGAAATCTGCTATAAACCTGTTCCGAGCGTTATAGGCAAGTTTTGCAGTTTCAGCCTCAATATGAGCGCGCTGACTACCCCAAGGGTCCATTTCAGAAATGTTAAAATGGTCGAAGATGTTGAGCATAAGATTAGCTGTTGCTCCTTGGCCGTTTGGAGGATGTTCAACCAAATCTACGCCTTTGTAGGAGCCGCTAATTGGGGTAGTTTTTGTACTGGAGGTATTTGCAAAATCTGCTTTTGTATGCTGACCACCTAAGCGGTTGAGTGCCGCCAACATGTCATCTGCTACCTCGCCTGTGTAAAACGCTTCACGGCCATATTTTGCGATCTGGCGTAGCACTTTAGCCTGACCTGGAGCTTTAAAGATTTGTCCAGCCTCAGGTATCTGTTTTCCTGCTAAAAACGTTTCACGCGCTTTACCTTGCAGTACAGAGGCGTCCCGCGCCCAGTCTGATGCAACACGAGGAGCGACGGGAACGCCAATCTCTGCATAGTGTATAGCTGGGCCTAAAAGCCGATCGATACCAAGATTGCCGACCTCTTCCGATAGCCGACAAAAGGCATCGATTGCACCAGGAACCGTAACGGAGTGTGGGCTTTGTTTTGGTACAACAGAATGCCCTTGATCGCGAAGCTGTGCCGCATCAAGACCTGCCGGCGCACGACCTGATCCGTTCAATGATTTCATCTCGCCATCTTTGTCTGACCAGAGAACGAAACAATCACCACCTATGCCAGTCATTTGTGGTTCGCAAATGCCTAATAAGACTGCGCCTGTTATGGCCGCATCCATAGCGTTACCACCAGCCTTCAAGGTTTCGATAGCAGATTGTGTGGCAAGAGGGTGGGATGTTGCGCACATGCCTGAGGTTGAAAGAACCGGTGAGCGTCCGGGCATATGAAAATCGCGCATTTTGCTATTCCTTAAAAAACGACAGAATTGAAGTAATTTTAATAAAGTGAATATCCAATTTACTGGTTAAGAAATATTACACTTACGTTTTTACTTAGAGTTTGGTTTTAATGGTGAAGTTTGGTTAATTTTCTGACTTTGCCTCGAAATCATTGAGCTGGGATTCAAATCGAATTTGAATTTCTCGTAACTCTTGAATAGCGCCACGAATATCTGAACTGTCAAAAATATTAACTTCGACATGGCTTCCCAAATGAGACCAATTTTTACCTGAATACCGGTCATCTGAATTAATGAAATCTGAAAACTCATAATAACTTACTGGGCGAGAAAATCCTTTTGGAGTGAATTCTCCTTTTGCTGCTGCTTTTACGTGTTTTTCAACTAATGTGTGTGTGCTTTGATCTAGCAATATACGGGTTGGTTCAGCCAAACCTTGAAGTCGAGCTGCGAGGTTAACGGGGCTACCCAAAACCGTATAGTCAAGGCGCTGATCGGAACCGAAATTACCAACTGTGCAATAACCTGTTGCGATACCCATTCGAACTTTCAACCCATTCGGAACACCATTTTTTTTCCAATAACTTTGCAATTCTTGGATTCGTTCTTGCATTCTGACAGCCATTTGAACGCAGCGCATGGCGTCATCGGCCTCCCCTTCGGTTTCCGGATCACCAAAGAAAACCATAACTGCATCACCAATGAACTTATCTATTGTTCCACCGCATTCGATGGCAATATTTGTCATTTCAGACAAATATGAATTAATCACCAAAGCCAGACGTTCTGGTTCTAGCGTATCACTGAGGTCGGTGAATTGGACGATATCTGAGAAAAAGATTGTCAGGTTTTTTCTGGCGTGGGTTTTTGGTGCATCGTCTGTCTCAGAAAATATGCTATTGTAGATTTGAGGGGATAAATATTTAGCCAAACGGTTTGCTAATTGCTCAAGTTGAAGGCTCTTTTGTTCTATAATTTCACGGTCATGGATTTTTTGTTCTAACAAGACCTCCCGCTCGCGCCGCAGTGCCCATTCTGAAGTTCTGTCTACAAATTGACCTTGTACCCCGTTGAGATATGAAAAATTACTATTCTGAGTTTTTGCAGAAAGCAGTGAATAAATTTTTTCTGACCCGTCAATTGAAACTTTAATTTCAGGTAATAGTACCGACCCGTTTTGATCAAGCTCTGACGCAAATACATCTATCTGTTTTCCTGGTAAACCAAGTTGTTCTAAAACATCTAGCATAGATGCATTTACTACATTACCCAAGATTGGGAAAAATCGCTTGAAATTATTATTTGTTCTCTGAATTTCAAGATCGATGTTCGCAAAATAGGCCGCAGTAATAGCATTTTCAAAGTTGAAAAAACTTAAGTCCAAAATTGTCTTTTGATTAAAAAATTGTTCAGCGTTCATTGAGGTCATGACCTTAGCTTAATGGATATTTGGACTTTCTGTCGTTTCGTGCTTCGTTTGTGAAAGTTTGGTGATGATAGCACCCCATGTGGTCACGCAGTAGGGTACCAAATATGTTAGAGCAATTTTTATTAGTGATGGAAACTGTCCTACCATCATCGAATTTCCATGATTTATCCAGGTAAGCAGGGTGCCCACTACGATTGCAGTAAGTATTGCTTTTTTTGGCGTACCATCGCTAAAGCCTAACATTACAAATTTTGAGTATTTTTTAAAATCTATTTTTTGCATTTGGTTCGGATTAAATCATTCTATGAGTTTTCGCAAATTGGGCCCCAACTGTTTCATAACTGTTGGGCCATCGGATAGCTTAGTCAGATTTAAAATAGCATTAGTAAGAAATTTGTTGAATGATAAATTCATGACCCGAGACTGCAAATTACAGAACGCAACTGCCTCTTGCATTTCAAGCTTTAATTTTGTGTCTGTAAACTGAAAAATAAAATTAATTTCCCCCATGATGGTAGGAGGATTACTAGTGAAAAATGTCATAATTGCTGCGGCAAACCGCACACCGATGGGCGGTTTTCAAGGTGTTCTATCTAATAAAACGGCTTCAGAACTCGGTGGCGTTGCAATTAAAGCGGCGCTTGAGGGTGCCGCTTTAACTTCAGTGGACGAGGTTTTGATGGGCTGTGTTTTACCAGCCGGTCAAGGGCAGGCACCTGCCCGCCAAGCTAGTTTTGCTGCAGGTTTGAGTGAGGACGTGCCTGCTACAACCATAAATAAAATGTGTGGTTCTGGTATGAAAGCTGCCATGATGGCTTATGATCAAATTGCACTTGGTCATGCTGATACAATGGTGGCTGGAGGTATGGAGAGCATGACCAATACTCCTTATATGCTCCCTAAAATGCGAGCAGGTTTGCGATTGGGGCATGGGCAGGTTTTTGATCATATGTTCCTTGATGGGCTAGAAGATGCTTACGAAAAAGGCCGTCTAATGGGGACTTTTGCAGAAGATTGCGCTGAAACTTTTCAATTTACTCGTGAGGATCAGGATGAATATGCGTTAACTTCGCTAGCACGTGCGCAAGGGGCGCAAAAAACTAATGCTTTTAAAAATGAAATTGCTACTGTTTTTATTAAGACACGAAAGAGTGCAAAGGAGGTTATAGTTGATGAACAGCCTGGTACTGCACGGCCAGATAAAATTCCAAAATTAAAACCTGCTTTTCGGGAGGGTGGAACCGTAACTGCCGCCAATTCATCATCGATTTCTGATGGAGCTGCGGCACTTGTGCTGGCGTCTGAAGAGATGGCAATTGCTAAAAGCCTGACAATCCGAGGGCGCATACTTGGGCACGCTAGTCATGCTCAAGCGCCTAACATTTTCACAACGGCCCCAGTTTTTGCAGTGCTAAAGCTTTTGAGGCAGCTAGGATGGTCTAAAGAAGATGTGGATTTGTGGGAAGTAAACGAAGCCTTTGCTGTTGTTCCGCTTGCTTTTATGCGGGAAGTTGGAATTAGCCATGATATTGTGAATATCAATGGTGGAGCTTGTGCGCTAGGCCACCCGGTTGGTGCCTCAGGTGCTAGAATAATGGTGACACTGTTAAATGCATTGGAAAAACAAAATCTAAAACGGGGGATCGCTGCTATTTGCATTGGTGGTGGTGAAGGTACGGCCATAGCTATCGAGCGCACTTAAGAGCCCTGCAAATAACACCAGTAGGGAGTTTGTATGCTTACCCAGCAAAAAATAAATTATGATCTTTTGGCGAAAACAATTTTTGCTCTAACAGAAGCTGAAACAGATGAAGTGTCGTTAATGGCGACGATAGTTTGTGAAGTTTACCACAGTGATGATCGTTTTAACTGGACTGGATTTTATCGCGTGACCGGCCCCGAAATGCTAAAGATTGGGCCTTATCAGGGCCCGCATGGATGCTTGCAAATCCCCTTTTCACGCGGCGTTTGTGGCGCAGCAGCGCGTACACAACGAACACAGTTGGTTAACGATGTTGATGCTTTCAAAGGTCATATTGCATGCTCGTCCTCAACGCGATCAGAATTAGTTCTGCCAGTTTGGAACGCATGTGGAGAATTAATAGCGGTTTTTGATATTGATAGTGATCAGCCGCACGCTTTTATCGAGGAAGATGCAACGGAAATAGCTCGTATTTTAAAAGATGTATTTACGTCCAATTTTTGAATCAGTGGTATTGCGTGTAACTTAAGGAGTTGTTTTTTTTACCATATAAACTCTCCTTTTCTAAAAAATTGGATATTTCAGCCAAAATCAAATTAAAATGAAAAATCTTCTTGATTTTTCATCAAAGCCGTCATTACGTGAAATTATAAAGGATTTTTTCATATTATGACCTTTCAAACTGATCTTACGATTGTTGATAGCCTTGGAGCTGACTTGCGTGCGCTACGAAAGTCGCGTGGACTTACTTTGCAGGAAATGGCAGATGCCGTTGGTCGGTCTGTTGGTTGGGTCAGTCAGATTGAAAGAGATTTGAGCGCACCATCGATTGCAGATTTAAGCCATATTGCTGAAATATTAGATGTTGCGGTTTCCACATTATTTCAACGTGGTGTGCCAACTGCTGATGAAGATGGTTACATTGTCCGCAGTCGTAAGCGACGGCCAATTGGTTCACGGGCCGTGGGGCTTGTCGAAGAATTATTATCGCCAGATTTAACTGATGACTTTGAAATGGTGCGCTCTACCTTCGAACCGCACAGTGCAATTTCAGATTTCGTTGTGCGTCCAACACAAGAAGTAGGGTACCTCATTTCTGGACTTCTTGATCTCGAAATAGTTGATCGTCGTTTTACCATAAATCCAGGAGATAGCTTTCGTATTCGAGGTGAGGCTTTTCGCTGGATGAACCCATATGATGCACCAGCAGTTGCGATATGGGTTATTGCGCCACCGGTGTATTGACATGTTTGAGGGGTGTTTCAGGTCTAAAGTTTCTTGGTTTTTATTTGTAAATACGGCAGGAGCCTATGCAGTTAATTTAATTACAAATGGCATAACAATCAGGTTTAGGATTTTGATGATCGGTATACTGTTTTCTACTACTGCCACGCTGGAGAGATTAAAATATGAGTAATTTTCCAACTACGGCCCGTGTGGTCATCATTGGTGGTGGGGTCGTGGGTACCTCTACACTTTACCATCTTGCAAAAGCTGGATGGGCAGACTGCGTCCTTCTGGAAAAGAATGAATTAACAGCAGGATCTACTTGGCATGCTGCAGGTAATTGCCCCAACTTTTCTGGATCGTGGGCCGTAATGAATATGCAGCGCTATGGGCTCGAAATGTATCGTACTCTGGCAGCTGATGTTGACTACCCAATGAATTATCATGTTACCGGTTCGCTTCGCCTTGGTCATTCGAAAGAGCGAATGCAGGAATTTGAGCGGGTTGCAGGCATGGGTCGCTATCAGGGTATTGAGATGTCTGTCATGTCGCCGCGCGAGATGCAGGAATATCACCCTTTTATGGAAATCCATGATCTCGCTGGTGGTATGTTGGATCCGCTAGATGGTGATATTGATCCAGCGCAATTAACGCAGGCACTCGCTAAAGGTGCAAGGGATGCCGGGGCTCATATTGAACGATTCTGCCCCGCCATTGGAGTGGAGCGCGATGGTGATGAGTGGATTGTCAAAACGGATAAAGGAGACATCCGTTGCGATTATGTTGCAAACTGTGCTGGTTATTATGCGCAAAGGGTTGGTGAGATGTTCAAGCCTTTTGGTGGTCGTACTGTGCCAATGGTTGTAATGTCTCATCAGTATTTTTTAACAGAAGAAATTGCGGAAGTTGCTGCTTGGACAAAGGATAAAGGTCATAAACTGCCGATAATACGTGACGTCGATATAAGTTACTATCTACGTCAAGATAAGTCTGGTTTGAATCTTGGTCCCTATGAACGGAACTGTAAGGCTCACTGGATTACGCCAGAAGACCCAATGCCTGAAGACTTTTCTTTTCAACTTTATCCGGATGATTTGGAACGTCTTGAATTTTATATTGAGGATGCGATGGCGCGAGTTCCTGCTTTGGGCCAGGCAGGTGTTAACCGCAACATTAATGGCCCCATTCCGTACGCTCCGGACGGTTTGCCGATGATCGGCCCAATGCCTGGTGTCAAGAACGCCTTTGAGGGGCACTGCTTTACCTTTGGTATTGCTCAGGGTGGTGGAGCAGGCAAAGTGCTCTCAGAATGGATTATGCACGGTGAGACTGAATGGGATATGTGGGCTACCGATACTCGCCGTTATACCAACTACGCTGATCATGAATATTGTTTAGCCAAAGCAATAGAAACATACGGCCATGAATATGGAATGCATTTTCCACATCATGAATGGCCAGCAGGGCGAGATAAAAAACTATCGCCTGTTGACGGCTTAGTCCGTTCTGCTGGTGGTCAAATGGGTTCTTACAATGGATGGGAACGCGTAAATTGGTTCTCTAAAGCTGGTGATGATACCTCCGAGCAAGCAACTCAAACATGGGAACGTGCTGGCCCTTGGGCGTTGCGGGTTAAAGAAGAGGTGGAGGCTGTACGCGATAATGTTGGCGTGTTGGATTTGGCAGGTTTTTCGCGATTTAATCTCAGTGGTGGAGGGGCTGCTGAGTGGTTGCGATGTCAGATTGCTGGTTCCTTACCCAAAGCGGGTCGAATGACGTTAGGATATTTTCCTGATAACCGCGGTCGAATTTTAACTGAAATGTCGATTATCCGGCATTCTGACGATGATTTCACTCTTATAACGGCAGCTTTAGCTCAATGGCATGATTTTGAAATACTTAGTAATTCTTTGACAGACGGGTTGAGCCTGACGGACCATACTGATGAATTCTCAACTCTTATTGTAAGTGGACCCAAGTCTCGTGATCTGTTCGTAAGCCTTAAGACACAAGCAGATTTGTCATTGGGTTGGTTAAGTCATCAGGATGCAGTTGTTGCTGGTACAGCTTGTCGTTTGCTCCGTGTATCTTTTGCTGGTGAGTTGGGTTGGGAAGTACATGCGCCAAATGCTGAAATTCCAAAATTATATGAGGCGATAAAGGGCGCAGGTGCCAAGCCATTTGGTATGTATGCTTTGAATTCCATGCGGATTGAAAAAGGTTATCGTACGTGGAAGGGTGATCTGTCGACAGATTACACTCTATTTGAAGGTGGGTTGGATCGATTTATCAAACTTGAAAAGCCACAAAATTTCCCTGGAAAGGCAGCCATGCAAAATGAACAGCAACAGGGTGCTAAGAAGCGTTTTATTACTATGGTCGTCGATTCTGGTGACTATGATGCGCCATACATGTCTACTATATGGTGCGGCGATGAGGTTGTTGGAGAAACGACTTCTGGAGATTGGGGATATCGGGTCAATGCGTCTATTGCGCTTGGTGTAGTACGGGTGGATCTGTCTGTGCCTGGCACAGTTCTTGAAATTGAGATGTATGGCCGGCGTTACAAGGCAGTTGTGCAGCCAGATGAGCCACTTTGGGATCACACAAACGAAAGGTTACGTGCGTGACAGACATTATTTTGTTGGATGGTGGTATGGGTCAAGAGTTGGTGCAACGCGCTGGTGACAAGCCGACTGCGCTTTGGTCTACACAAATAATGATTGATCACCCAGGCATGGTAGCCGGTGTGCATGCCGACTTTTATTCCGCAGGAGCAACTATCGCGACAGCTAATAGCTATGCAATTCACCGCGATCGATTAGCAAAAACTAAAATGGAAGGCCGTTTTTTTGATCTACACGCAATGGCTATCGCTGAGGCAAAGGCTGCCACAGTAGCCCATGGTTCCGGTCAGATTGCGGGTGCGATTGGTCCACTTGGTGCGAGTTACCGGCCTGATTTACATCCAGAGACTAATGTTGCTGTGCGCCTGTTTGCTGAGGTGGCAGAACAATTAGTGGACAATAGTGGATTAATTATTGGAGAAACGATTGCGTCAATTGCACATGCACAAGATCTCCTAACTGCAACAAAACCTTTGGGTAAGCCAGTCTGGCTGGCGTTAACCTTGGACGATAGTGATGGCACTCGTCTGCGATCTGGCGAACCAGTTGCAAGTGTACTTCCAGTGATTGAAAGCGGGGTAGGTGCAATACTAATCAATTGCTGTACTCCAGAAGTTATACCTGACGCTCTCAAGATTATCGGTGAGGTGGGTATACCCTATGGGGCTTACGCTAATGGTTTTGAACACATTACTGATGAATTTTTGAGAGATTCCCCAACAGTCGATACTTTAAATTTACGTCGCGATTTTACGCCAAAGCTTTATGCAGATCATGTAATGGGTTGGATTGACCAAGGTGCTACTATTGTTGGTGGCTGCTGCGAAGTTGGTCCAACGCATATTGCGGAAATTGCTCAACGGTTGCGTGTAGCTGGGCATCAGATTGTTTAAGGATTAAAAATGCCAAATCTTCCTACTTCAGCTCGTGTAGTCATTATCGGTGGTGGCGTTATTGGTTGCTCTGTGGCTTATCACCTGACTACACTTGGGTGGTCTGATGTCGTGTTATTGGAACGAAAACAGCTTACATCAGGGACAACATGGCATGCAGCAGGCTTAATAGCCCAACTGCGTGCAACGGCTAATATGACTAAACTGGCGAAATACAGTCAAGAGTTGTATGGTAATCTGGAAATAGAAACTGGTGTTGCAACAGGTTTTAAAAGAGTAGGTTCAATTACAGCTGCGCTTACAAATGAGCGACTTGAAGAGCTGCACCGCCAGGCAGGCATGGCGCGGGCTTTTGGAGTTGAAGTTGAGGAAATTTCTCCAGCTCAAATAAAAGAAAAATACAGCCATCTCAATATTCAGGACGTTAAGGGCGGTGTATATCTACCATTAGACGGCCAAGGTGATCCAGCCAACATTGCGCTAGCATTGGCTAAAGGAGCGCGAAAGCGTGGTGCACAAGTGCAGGAACGGGTTGCTGTTAAAGAAATTACGCGCAGTGGACGTTCTGTGACAGGAGTGAACTGGCAATCTGAAGATGGAACATTGGGTCATATTGGTTGCGATATGATAGTTAACTGCGCCGGGATGTGGGGCCATGAGGTTGGCCGCATGATGGGCGTTAATGTGCCACTTCAAGCGTGTGAGCACTTTTATATAGTCACTGAAGCAATTCCAGGTTTGGCTCAACTGCCTGTTCTTAGAGTGCCGGACGAATGCGCTTACTATAAAGAAGATGCAGGAAAAATATTGTTGGGTGCGTTTGAACCAAACGCTAAACCGTGGGCTGTGAATGGTATCCCACAGGACTTCGAGTTTGATCAGTTACCTGAGGATTTTGATCATTTTGAACCAATTCTTGAAGCTGCTGTCAATCGGATGCCAATGCTAGCTGATGCTGGCATACATACATTCTTTAATGGTCCCGAGAGTTTCACACCTGATGATGCTTATCACCTTGGTTTGGCGCCAGAGATGGATAACGTTTGGGTAGCGGCAGGCTTTAACTCGATTGGAATTCAATCTGCAGGAGGTGCTGGAATGGCGCTGGCGCAGTGGATGGAAGATAATGCAAAGCCTTTTGACCTTGGAGACGTGGACATCTCCCGAATGCAACCTTTTCAAGGGAATAGAAGCTATCTGGCTGAGCGTTCAACGGAAACATTGGGGCTGCTTTATGCTGACCATTTCCCTTATCGCCAAAAAACAACTGCGCGGGGTGTACGGCGAACACCTTTTCATCAAAACCTTTTAAATCATGGCGCAGTGATGGGCGAACTAGCGGGCTGGGAACGTGCCAACTGGTTTGCACGTAAGGGCCAATCGGCAAAATATGAATATTCATGGAAGCGGCAAAGTTTCTTTGACAATGTTGCAGAGGAGCACAGCGCTGTACGCAAAAATGTTGGTATTTACGATATGTCATCATTTGGCAAACTCAAGGTTGAAGGGCCAGATGCTTGCACTTTTATGAATTACGTTGCTGGTGGACAGTGTGACGTGCCCATAGGCAAGATCGTTTATACTCAGTTTTTGAACCAACGCGGCGGAATAGAAGCAGATGTTACGGTGACCCGTCTGTCGGAAGTAGCTTATTTGGTAGTGACACCAGCAGCAACTTGTTTGGCAGATACAACATGGATGCGACGGCATATCGGAGATATGCGTGTGGTTATTACAGACGTTTCTGCTGGCGAAGGCGTGTTGGCTGTTATGGGTCCGAACGCTCGCAAACTTTTGCAAACTGTATCGCCGGCCGATTTTTCAAATAAAACGAACCCATTTGGAACAGCACAGGAGATTGAGTTAGGCATGGCTCTCGCTAGAGTACACCGTGTTACCTATGTGGGAGAACTGGGCTGGGAGGTTTATGTTTCCTCTGACATGGCTGGCCACGTATTTGAAACGTTATTTGATGCCGGTCAGGATCTTGGAGTTAAATTGTGCGGTATGCATATGATGGATACATGCCGGATCGAAAAAGGATTTCGTCATTTTGGTCATGATATAACCTGCGAAGATCACGTTCTTGAGGCCGGTTTGGGCTTTGCCGTAAACATCAACAAATCTTCATTTGTCGGTCGCGAAGCTGTATTTCAGAAAAAAGAACTGGGGCTATCAAAGCGTTTGCTGCAGTTCAAGCTCACTGATCCAGAACCGCTTTTATATCATAATGAACCAATTCTCCGTAATGGTGAAATTGTTGGGTATTTAAGTTCGGGTGCATATGGACATCATCTGGGTGCAGCAATGGGCTTGGGTTACATAGACTGCACCGGGGAATCGGCAGCAGATGTTCTTGGCTCAACTTATGAAATTGATATTGCCGGAACTCGAGTACTAGCTGATGCGTCACTTAAGCCGATGTATGATCCAAAAGCGGAACGAGTGAAGGTTTAAACTGTCATATACTGGTATAATCAATTTTTGTTAAGTTAGAAGACGAAAGGGTTAAACCGAATGACACAGCAATCCGGTGACACACCGAAGGGTCTTGGCTTTGCGCTTGGGGCATATTTTTTGTGGGGCCTACTTCCTATCTATATGAAAATGCTGAGCCATATCGGTCCAGCTGAGGTGGTTGCACATCGTATTATTTGGTCAGTTCCAATTGCAGGTATTTTGCTTATCATACTTGGACGCACTAAGGATTTGCGCGTAGCTATTTCCAATCCAAGTATGCTTATAATGGGATGTTTTACTGCTGGGCTCATAACGATTAATTGGGGTATATATATTTGGGCGATAGCGTCGGGGCGAACGTTAGACGCTGCACTGGGATATTACATTAATCCACTTTTTAGTCTTGCTCTTGGAGTAATCTTTTTGCGTGAACGGCCCTCGCCTGCTCAATTAATTGCAATCGGGTTGGCGGTTTGTGCAGTTGCTGTTTTGACAATTTCAATGGGGAAAGTCCCTTGGGTTTCACTGGGCTTAACAGTCAGTTGGGGGCTCTATGCTCTTTGTAAAAAGCAGTTACCAATTGGGCCTAATCAGGGATTTTTATTGGAAGTCCTTATTTTATTAGTTCCTGCACTTTGCTACATTACCTATCTCGGTTTGACTGGACAGAGTTCGTTTTTGGTTGGTGATATGCGAACAAACTGGTTATTACTGGGATGTGGAATTGTGACGGCCATTCCTCTAATTTTATATGCCAATGGTGCCAAGGAATTGCAATTATCAACAATTGCAGTTTTGCAATATATTGCGCCAACGATGATCTTCCTTGTCGCAGTCTTTGTATTTGGAGAAGAATTTGGAAATGCTCGGATAATAGCATTTCCAATAATTTGGCTGGCATTAATTATTTATTCCACTTCGATGGTTCGACAAATGCGCGCAGCTACCTCTCCGTAACTTTAGATTTTAAAAAAATGGTTTGCCGCCTAAATCAATTATTAAATTTTTTAATTCTTTTTCTCTTGTAGCTAAATATTCACTTATATAACCCATTATTTTACCCCGCATTGGTTGCATGAGGAGCTAACATCTGAAAATCTGCACTATGGAAATGGAATATTGCCCTCCAGTTGCGCCTTTATCGGTGTTATATGATGATGCCGAGCTTTTGGTAGTTGATAAGCCGTCCGGCCTTTTGTCGGTGCCTGGAAAGGGTAAGCATTTATCAGATTGTTTGATTTCTAGGGTACAGATGGTCTGGCCTCATGCATTATTAGTACACCGTTTGGATCGGGATACATCTGGTGTCATGGTCTTTGGACTTACGTCACATGCACAGCGTTTTTTGTCCAAGCAATTCGAACTTAGGGCTGCGAAAAAGGTATATATTGCAAGGGTTTGGGGACGACTTACGCCTAAAGTTGGGCGAGTTGATTTGCCGCTAATAGTCGATTGGCCAAACCGTCCTAAACAGCATGTTGATATTGATAAAGGTAAACCAGCTGTCACTGATTGGCGGGTGATACGAGACTCTGAAACTGAGAGCCGAGTGAGGCTTATGCCTAAAACTGGGCGGAGCCATCAGTTACGGGTTCATATGTTAGCATTGGGACACCCAATTTTAGGAGATCCGTTTTATGCAGAAGGGCTAGCCCGTAATTTCGAGCGATTGATGCTGCATTCAGAAGAGTTAAAAATTAAACACCCTGACAGTGGAAAAATGATGCGGTTTCGTAAGCCCTCACCATTTTAAAGATAAAGGGTATTGTTACTGCTTTTATCAAAAAATAAAAAAGGGCGCACCAGCAGGCACGCCCTTTATTTTAACCCATTTGGGACAAATTAATTTACGCAAGCGCGATGTTTGACGCACTCTCGCGGCCATCACGACCAGCTTCGATATCAAATGTAACCTTTTGGTTATCAGCTAAACCAGTTAGGCCAGCGCGCTCGACAGCTGAAATGTGTACAAACACATCTTTGCTGCCGCCATCGGGTGCAATAAAGCCGAAGCCTTTTGTAGTATTAAACCATTTAACGGTGCCAGTAGCCATCGTTATTCTCCTTTTAATGCTGCCCACGGAATGTGGCAGGTCGGCAAAGTCAGTGCAAGATCGTAAGACTGAGCCGAAAGGAGCAGAAAAATCGATAGTGGTAACGTCGCGCTGGTCAAATAGACGGACTAGTAGAAAATAGCAAGTACTTCGACATGTTAGATCGAAAGGAGCGCCAATCTGCTGAGCATTAAAAGTTCTTTTTTATTTTATAAACCAAGTGATGCTGCCTTTAAAAATAATCTTTAATCTACAATTTACTCTGGAGACCAACCCGCTACCGCTTTGATTTCAAGGAAATCTAAAATGCCCCATATACCTCCTTCGCGTCCATTACCCGATTGCTTCATTCCACCAAAAGGTGACCCGGCAGCTCTGGATGCTCCATTCATTTCGACCATGCCTGAACGAAGTTTTCGCGCCATTCGGTTCAGTCGGGCACCGTTCTGGGTTTGCACATAGTTGGTGAGCCCGTATGGCGTGTCATTGGCTATCTCTAGAGCCTCTTCTTCCGTTTCGAATGGAATGATGGATAAAACTGGGCCAAAAATTTCTTCGCGGGCTATCGTCATTTGATTATTAACGTCGGCAAATACGGTTGGACGGACGTAGAAACCTTTATTGAATCCTTCGGGTCGTCCTGTTCCACCAGCAACAAGCTTGGCACCTTCATCAAGCCCTTTTTGAATGAGATCCTGAATTTTATTCCATTGAACTTGATTTACAACAGGACCAATGTGCCGACCTTCTGCTGATGCTGGACCAACCGTTACGCTATCTGCAATCAAAGCGGCCTCTTGTACTGCAGAATCGTATTTGCTTCGTTCTACGAGCATACGGCTAGGAGCGTTGCAAGACTGGCCGGTGTTGTTCATCATGTGTAAAACACCGCGTTTTACCGCTTTTTCGTCGGCATCCTCAAAAATAACGTTGGCCCCTTTGCCTCCCAACTCAAGGTGAACACGTTTTAATGTTTCCGCAGCATTTATGGAAATAAGCCGACCAGCGCGCGATGAACCGGTGAAACTTACCATGTCTACATCGGGATGGCATGAGAGTGCAGTACCAGTTCCTGCACCGTCACCGTTCAACATATTAAACACACCTGCTGGAAAGCCAGCTTCGTCTATCATTTCGGCAAATATAATTGCGTTGAGTGGTGATTCCTCAGAGGGTTTTAATATCATAGTACAGCCCGCAATGGCTGCTGCACCAACCTTGAGTGTGATTTGGTTCATAGGCCAATTCCACGGTGTAATGAGTGCAGCAACGCCAACCGCTTCGTGTATAATTCGATCCTTAGGTGTATGGTCGTTGAGAGGTTGGTCAAATTGAAAATCTTTGGCAGCTTTTATAAAATTTTTCAGATGCCATGTGCCTGCCCCCACTTGCTGGGTTCGCGACATGTCGTAGGGCGCACCCATTTCGGTAGACATAGCCTTTGCAATATCCTCAGAGCGTCTGTCATAAATTTCCACTAATTTTTCAACAAGCGCGATTCTTTTTGCGACTGGTGTAGCAGTCCAACCTGAAAAGGCAGCTTTTGCTGCAGCTACAGCATTATCTACATCAGTCTGACCACCCAATGAGATTGTCGTTGTTGGTTCTTCAGTTGAGGGGTCAATCACGAGGTGATCTGTGCCATCTACTGGGTGAACCCACTGGCCGTTTATGTAGAACTTGCATTTTTTCAGCACAGTTGTGTCTCCTTGACTGAATAAAAGTTACCTTGAGGGGGATATTCGCATTGTCAAAAGCTGGTAGCAATAGAGGGGATGTATTTCAGTGGTTTCTGCATTAGATAAATTCAATAAACTTAAATGATGGAGAATTACTGTGAGCTTGCGTATCAATGACACCATCCCAGATCTGACAGTTGAAACCGATCAGGGCACTTTTTCACTGCATGAATTTGTTGGTGATAGTTGGGCAATTTTATTTTCACACCCTAAAGATTTCACACCTGTCTGTACAACAGAGTTTGGCGCTGTCGCACAACTAGCAGATGAATGGACAAAAAGAGGTACTAAGGTCATCGGGGTCTCAGTTGATGGTGTCGAGGAGCATAAGAAATGGAAAGGCGACATTGAAAAAGTAGCTGGGGCAACTGCTGCCTTTCCGATTATTGCAGATGGTGGTCTCGAGGTTTCCAAAGCTTTCGATATGTTGCCTGCGGAAGCCTACATGCCTGATGGACGTACACCAGCGGATAGTGCAACAGTACGTTCGGTTTTTATCATAGGGCCAGATAAAAAGCTGAAGTTGTCTATGACGTATCCTATGACGGTTGGTCGGAACTTTGCTGAAGTGTTGCGCGCTTTAGATGGACTGCAGATGAGCATTGGGAATGGTGTTGCGACGCCTGCAAATTGGAATATCGGAGATGACGTAATCATACCTGCCACCGTATCGAATGAAGATGCCAAAACAAAATTTGGGGAGTTTACAGAAGTGCTTCCCTATTTAAGACTGACAAAAGCACCGCGCTAAATGATCCACTAGTCAACACAATGGGTTATGTTTTAGCTAGATACTCATATCTCATTGGTAGTTTTCAGATTTTTATGTAATAAAATGATAAGGCCTCATTGTTTCCAATGAGGCCTTATTTTTTTTAGACAAAAGTATTAGTTACTTTCTTCTTCTTTTTTAACTTCTTCGCCTGTCTCTTGATCTACGACTTTCATCGATAGCCGGACTTTACCACGGTCGTCGAAGCCTAACAGTTTTACTTTGACTTCCTGGCCTTCCTTTAGCACATCGGAGGGGTGATTTAGACGGCGATTTTCGATTTGAGAAACATGGACGAGGCCGTCACGCTTGCCGAAGAAATTTACGAATGCTCCAAAATCAACAATTTTTACAACAGTTCCGATGTAAACTTTGCCTTCTTCTGGTTCAGCTACGATAGACCAGATCATATCATAGGCTTTTTTGATCGACTCTCCATTTGGAGACGCAATCTTAATGATACCATCGTCGTTGATGTCAACTTTGGCACCCGAAACTTCGACGATCTCACGTATCACTTTACCACCTGAACCAATTACTTCACGAATTTTATCTGTGGGTACTTGCATTGTCTCGATACGTGGTGCGTGTACTGAAAATTCTTGAGCGCCCGTGATAGACTTACTCATCTCAGTTAGAATATGCATCCGGCCGTCTTTCGCTTGTGCGAGAGCTTTCTCCATAATCTCTGGCGTTATACCTGCGATCTTGATGTCCATTTGTAGCGAGGTGATACCATTTTCGGTCCCTGCTACTTTGAAGTCCATGTCACCAAGGTGGTCTTCATCACCAAGAATGTCTGATAGAATAGCATACGAGCCATTTTCTTCGAGGATCAGACCCATAGCAACGCCAGCGACTGCTGATTTCAGAGGAACACCAGCGTCCATCATCGACAACGAACCACCACAAACTGAGGCCATTGAACTGGAACCATTAGACTCAGTGATTTCAGAAACAAGCCGCACAGTGTAGGGGAAGTCAGTTGAGGCAGGTAAAACGGCCTGAAGTGCTCTCCATGCCAATTTTCCATGACCAATTTCTCGACGTCCTGGAGGACCTACGCGACCCGCTTCGCCGACTGAGTATGGTGGAAAATTATAATGTAAGAGAAAGTTCGATTTGAAGTTGCCGTGTAAAGCGTCGATGAATTGTTCATCATCGCCAGTACCTAGGGTGGTTACAACCAAGCCCTGTGTCTCTCCACGTGTGAAAAGAGCGGAGCCGTGCGTTCTGGGTAGAAGACCAGTTTGGCATACGATAGCACGGATTTCATCTGTTTTGCGGCCATCAATGCGGGTCCCCGTTTTAACAACGTCACCGCGGAGGATAGATGCTTCTAGGCCCTTCATGGCAGAGCCAAGATTGGCATCTTCAGCTTGCTCAACGCTTAAGGATTCAACAATTGCCGTGCGGGCGGCGGCGACAGCATTGGTCCGTTCTTGTTTGTCGCTGATCGCAAAAGCTGCCCGCATTTGTTTTTCGCCGGCAGCTTTTACCACTGCGGAAAGTTCTGAGTAATCAGGTGCCTCAAAGTCAAAGGGCTCTTTGGCTGCATCTTCCGCAAGACTAATAATTAAATCAATTACCGGCTGAAACTGTTCGTGCGCAAATTTCACTGCACCCAACATTTCTGCTTCAGATAGCTCATATGCTTCTGATTCGACCATCATTACTGCGTCTTTTGTGCCAGCAACAACTAGATCCAAGCGTTGTTCAGGATTAAGGCGCAGGTCCTGCATGTCATCAACTGTTGGATTAAGAATGTATTCTCCATTCTCAAAACCAACTCGACATGCGCCAATCGGACCCATGAATGGAGCTCCCGAGATAGTCAATGCAGCTGAAGCTGCGATCATCGCGACCATGTCAGGGTCATTGACTAAATCATGAGATAAAACAGTACACATCACCAGTACTTCATGCTTGAAGCCTGAGACAAATAGTGGACGGATAGGCCGGTCAATTAACCGTGCTGTAAGTGTTTCTTTTTCGGTTGGTCGTGCTTCACGCTTGAAGAACCCGCCGGGAATTTTGCCCGCTGCGTAATACTTCTCTTGATAATGGACGGTCAGAGGAAAAAAATCCTGACCAGGTTTTGGTTTTTTTGCAAAAGTTACGTTTGCCATAACGCTGGTTTCGCCCAACGTGGCAATCACAGATCCGTCTGCTTGACGGGCCACTTTGCCGGTTTCTAATGTGAGCGTTTCTTCGCCCCATTGCATCGTTTTTTTCGTCTCATTGAACATTTAAGTTTCCTAGATTG